>OHBU01000002.1_pt1 | contig 298585 bp, 261 predicted proteins | sample 1577421 | NCBI WGS metagenome assembly OHBU01 (sample SAMEA3879550, study PRJEB24766) | human gut metagenome | biome: human-associated habitat; feature: feces | place: USA | collected 1985/1987 | reverse complement strand
ACGTTGAGCTAACCGATACTAATGAACCGTGAGGCTTAACCTTACAACGCCGAAGATGTTTTGGCGGATTTGAGATGATTTTCAGCCTGATACAGATTACTCGATGCGTCCTGAGGATGTGTTGAAAACAGAATTTGCCTGGCGGCGATAGCGCGGTGGTCCCACCTGACCCCATGCCGAACTCAGAAGTGAAACGCCGTAGCGCCGATGGTAGTGTGGGGTCTCCCCATGTGAGAGTAGGGAACTGCCAGGCATCAAATAAAGCGAAAGGCTCAGTCGAAAGACTGGGCCTTTTGTTTTTGTGTTTTGCGGTCAGACGCACCGCCATCTCCCCGGTGGCGCTGCGCTTACCGGGGCTACCGATCGTTCCCCGGGCTATACCGCCTGCGGGAAAATCCCACCTCTTAAATCCTCCTTGAAACTTTCTCACCTTCCGCTTGCAGACTCGACATTTTGTTTATTCCTGGTTATTGTCAGCTATCTGGATGTCTAAACGTTTATACGTATGTAATGAGGTGATACAGCTATGCCAATTCGGGTGCAGGACGAGCTACCGGCCGTCAATTTCTTGCGCGATGAAAACGTCTTCGTGATGACCACATCGCGTGCTACAACTCAGGAAATCCGCCCGCTGAAGGTGTTAATTCTCAATCTGATGCCCAAGAAGATCGAGACGGAGAATCAGTTCCTGCGGCTGCTGTCGAACTCGCCGCTGCAGGTTGATATCCAGCTGCTACGCATCGATGCGCGTGAGTCGCGTAATACGCCGACGGAGCACCTGAATAACTTTTACTGCAATTTCGAAGATATTCGCGAGCAGAACTTCGATGGTCTGATTGTTACCGGTGCGCCGTTGGGGCTGGTCGAGTTTAATGATGTTGCCTACTGGCCGCAGATTAAACAGGTACTGGAGTGGGCTAAGGATCACGTCACGTCAACGCTATTTGTCTGTTGGGCGGTACAGGCGGCACTGAATATTCTGTATGGCATCCCCAAGCAAACTCGTACCGAAAAGATCTCTGGCGTTTATGAACACCATATTTTGCACCCGCATGCGCTGCTGACTCGCGGGTTTGATGACACCTTCCTTGCGCCTCATTCGCGCTATGCCGACTTCCCGGCCGGGCTGATTCGTGACTACACCGACCTCGATATTCTTGCTGAAACCGAAGATGGCGATGCCTATCTGTTCGCCAGCAAAGACAAGCGTATCGCTTTTGTTACCGGTCACCCTGAATACGATCCGCATACTCTGGCAAGTGAATACTTCCGCGATCTGGAGGCAGGTTTAGCGCCACAGCTTCCGGACAACTACTTCCCGAATAACGATCCAAACAATAAACCGCGGGCGACCTGGCGCAGTCATGGCAATCTCCTGTTTGCCAACTGGCTTAACTATTACGTCTACCAAATCACGCCATACGATCTGCGACATATGAATCCCACGCTGGATTAATCTACCAGCGCGTGCGATCCTAAAGCGTTTCAGCATCTCGCCTCAGGCACCTTCGGGTGCCTTTTTTATTTCCGAAAATCACTTCCCCTTCTATTTAAACTTTAATTTCTTTGTTATCAAGATGTTGTATAAATTTTAAATTGAAAATGGAAATTGTTTTTGATTTTGGAAAATTCTTGAGTAGTCTTAATTGTGCTGAGCGAAAAGCAGACAACGATCTTTCGTTCGCGCTACCAGGATCAACCAAGAGGAGCTGCACAATGACGCACCAGGCGACAATGACCGATGAACTGGCCTTCAGCCAGCCTTATGGCGAGCAGGAGAAGCAAATTCTGACTGCGGAAGCGGTGGAGTTCCTGACGGAACTGGTGAGCCGCTTTATGCCTGAGCGTAATCAACTGTTGGCGGTACGCGTCCAGCAACAGCAGGCCATTGATGATGGAAATCTTCCTGATTTTATTTCGGAAACGGCTTCCATTCGTAATGGTGACTGGAAGATTCGAGGTATTCCGGCCGATTTACAGGACCGCCGCGTAGAAATCACCGGTCCGGTTGAACGCAAGATGGTAATTAACGCCCTGAATGCTAACGTCAAAGTCTTTATGGCTGATTTCGAAGACTCGCTGGCGCCGGATTGGCACAAAGTCATTGATGGCCAAATGAACCTGCGTGATGCGGTCAACGGCACCATCAGCTACACCAACGAAGCGGGGAAAATTTATCAGTTGCAGCCCGATCCGGCGGTTCTGGTCTGCCGCGTTCGCGGCCTGCATCTGCCGGAAAAACACGTTACCTGGCGTGGTGAGGCGATTCCCGGCAGTCTGTTCGATTTTGCGCTCTATTTCTTCCACAACTACCGGGCACTGCTGGCGAAAGGGAGCGGCCCCTATTTCTATCTGCCGAAAACCCAGTCCTGGCAAGAGGCGGCATGGTGGAGCAAAGTCTTCAGTTTCACCGAAGATCGTTTTGAACTGCCGCGCGGCACCATTAAGGCCACGTTGCTGATCGAAACGCTGCCGGCAGTGTTCCAGATGGATGAAATCCTGCATGCGCTGCGCGACCATATTGTTGGCCTGAACTGCGGGCGCTGGGACTATATCTTCAGCTATATCAAGACGCTGAAAAATCACCCCGATCGTGTCCTGCCGGATCGTCAGGTGGTGACGATGGATAAACCTTTCCTGAGCGCCTATTCACGCCTGCTGATTAAGACTTGCCATAAGCGCGGCGCCTTCGCGATGGGCGGTATGGCGGCGTTTATCCCGAGCAAAGACGCCGAGCGCAATCGTCAGGTGCTGAATAAAGTCACCGCCGATAAAGAGCTGGAGGCTAACAATGGCCACGATGGCACCTGGATTGCGCATCCGGGACTGGCGGATACCGCAATGGACGTCTTTAACCGCGTACTGGGCGAACATCCTAACCAGCTGTTTGTTACCCGCGATGACGACGCGCCGATTACCGCCGAGCAGTTACTGGCTCCCTGCGAGGGCGAGCGTACTGAAGCCGGCATGCGCGCCAATATCCGCGTGGCGGTGCAGTACATCGAGGCCTGGATCTCCGGCAACGGCTGCGTACCGATTTACGGCCTGATGGAAGATGCGGCGACGGCTGAGATTTCGCGTACCTCTATCTGGCAGTGGATCCATCATCAGAAAACCCTGAACGACGGCACACCGGTTACCAAGGCGCTGTTCCGCCAGTGGCTGGCTGAAGAGCTGATGGTGATTCAGGAAGAGTTGGGGGAACACCGCTTCAGCCACGGTCGCTTTGACGATGCGGCGCGGCTAATGGAGCAAATCACCACTTCCGACGAACTGATCGACTTCTTGACGTTGCCAGGTTACCGCCTGCTGGCGTAATTCACCCCATCACAATATGGAGCATCTGCACATGAAAACCCGTACCCAACAAATCGAAGAATTAAACAAAGAGTGGACGAACCCGCGCTGGGAAGGCATTACCCGCCCATACAGCGCGGAAGAGGTGGTGAAGTTACGCGGCTCGGTGAACCCGGAGTGCACGCTGGCGCAGCTTGGCGCGGCGAAAATGTGGCGTCTGCTGCATGGTGAAGCGAAAAAGGGTTATATCAACAGCCTTGGCGCGTTAACCGGCGGCCAGGCGCTGCAGCAGGCGAAGGCGGGCATTGAAGCCATCTACTTGTCTGGCTGGCAGGTCGCCGCCGACGCCAACCTGGCCTCCAGTATGTACCCGGATCAATCGTTGTACCCGGCTAACTCGGTGCCATCGGTGGTTGATCGGATCAATAACACCTTCCGTCGCGCCGATCAGATCCAGTGGGCGGCGGGGATTGAGCCGAACGATCCGCGTTTTATCGACTATTTCCTGCCGATCGTCGCCGATGCGGAAGCCGGTTTTGGCGGCGTGCTGAACGCCTTTGAGCTGATGAAATCGATGATTGCGGCCGGTGCAGCGGCCGTGCATTTCGAAGATCAGCTGGCGTCGGTGAAGAAGTGCGGACATATGGGCGGCAAGGTGCTGGTGCCGACACAAGAGGCGATTCAGAAGCTGGTCGCCGCGCGCCTGGCGGCGGATGTGATGGGCGTGCCGACGCTGCTTATCGCCCGTACCGACGCCGATGCCGCTGACCTGATTACCTCGGATTGCGATCCTTACGATCGCGAGTTTATCTCCGGCGATCGCACCAGCGAAGGTTTTTATCGCACCCATGCCGGAATCGAACAGGCAATCAGCCGCGGCCTGGCCTACGCCCCTTACGCTGACCTGGTATGGTGTGAAACCTCCAAACCGGACATTGAACAGGCGCGTCGTTTTGCCGAGGCGATTCACGCCCGCTTCCCGGGCAAGCTGCTGGCCTATAACTGCTCGCCATCTTTTAACTGGAAGAAAAATCTCGACGATAAAACCATCGCCAGCTTCCAGCAGCAGCTGTCGGATATGGGCTATAAATTCCAGTTCATTACCCTGGCGGGTATTCACAGCATGTGGTTCAACATGTTCGACCTGGCCCACGCCTACGCGCAGGGTGAAGGCATGCGTCACTACGTCGAAAAAGTTCAGCAGCCGGAGTTTGCTGCCGGGCCGGAAGGCTACACCTTCGTGTCGCATCAGCAGGAGGTGGGTACCGGGTACTTCGATAAAGTGACCACCATTATCCAGGGGGGGACCTCGTCGGTAACGGCGCTGACCGGCTCGACCGAAGAATCGCAGTTTTAAGCAATGCCCGGTGGCGCTGTGCTTACCGGGCCTACAAAGGTGTAGGCCGGATAAGCGAACGCGCCATCCGGCATGATGTTGTGCCGGATGGGGGAAAGCGATGACGCGTGGCCTGGAACTACTGATTGCCCAAACCATTTTACAGGGATTCGACGCCCAGTACGGGCGTTTTCTGGAAGTCACTTCCGGCGCGCAGCAGCGCTTTGAACAGGCTGACTGGCACGCCGTGCAGCAGGCGATGAAGCAGCGTATCCACCTCTACGATCACCACGTGGGTCTGGTGGTAGAACAGCTGCGCTGTATTACCGAAGGGAAAAGTACCGACGTCGATTTTCTTCTGCGGGTGAAACAGCAGTACACCCAACTTTTGCCGGATTACCCTCGCTTTGAAATTGCGGAGAGCTTTTTCAACTCGGTCTACTGCCGACTGTTTGACCACCGCTCGCTGACCCCCGAGCGGCTCTTTATTTTCAGCTCCCAGCCGGAACGGCGTTTTCGCACGATTTCGCGACCGCTGGCGAAGGACTTTTATCCCGAACGCGGCTGGGAATACCTGATGCATAACCTGCTTGCCGATTTGCCGCTGCGCCTGCCGTGGCAAAACAAAGGGCGTGATATCGGTTATATCGTCAGTCATTTACGCGAAGCGCTTGGCGGCGAGTTGCTGTCGCAGTCGCATCTGCAGGTGGCGAATGAGCTGTTTTACCGTAATAAAGCCGCCTGGCTGGTGGGTAAACTGATTACGCCGATGGCGACGCTGCCGTTCCTGCTGCCGATACATCGTAGCGATGACGGTCAGCTGTTTGTGGATACCTGCCTGACGACCCACGCCGAGGCGAGTATCGTCTTTGGTTTCGCCCGCTCCTATTTCATGGTCTACGCGCCGCTGCCCGCGGCGCTGGTTGAATGGCTGCGCGAGATTCTGCCGGGAAAAACTACCGCCGAGCTATATATGGCGATTGGCTGCCAGAAGCATGCTAAAACGGAAAGTTATCGCGAGTACCTGCACTATATTACCCGCAGCGATGAGCAGTTTATTGAAGCGCCAGGCATCCGTGGGATGGTGATGTTGGTCTTTACCCTGCCGGGATTCGACCGGGTATTTAAGGTGATTAAAGACCGCTTTGCGCCGCAAAAAGAGATGACTGCCGCCCACGTCCGCGCCTGCTATCAGCTGGTCAAAGAACACGACCGCGTCGGGCGGATGGCGGATACTCAGGAATTTGAAAACTTTGTGCTCGATAAGCGGCAAATTGCGCCCGAGCTGATGACGCTGTTGCAGGCGGAAGCGGGAAATAAGTTGACCGACCTCGGCGATCGCATTGCCATCAGCCATCTTTATATTGAACGACGGATGGTGCCGCTCAATATCTGGCTGGAGCAGGTGGAAGGTCAGGCGCTGCGCGACGCGGTAGAAGAGTATGGTAATGCCATTCGCCAACTGGCGGCCGCCAATATCTTCCCCGGCGACATGCTGTTCAAAAACTTCGGCGTCACGCGCCACGGGCGGGTGGTATTCTATGATTACGATGAAATTTGCTACATGACAGAGGTGAATTTTCGCGATATTCCGCCGCCGCGCTATCCGGAAGATGAGCTGGCTAGTGAACCCTGGTATAGCGTGTCCCCTGGCGATGTCTTCCCGGAAGAGTTCCGTCACTGGTTGTGCGCCGATCCGCGGATCGGGCCGCTACTGGAGGAGATGCACGCCGATTTGCTGCGTGCCGATTACTGGCGCGAATTACAGACGCGAATTAAAAACGGGCACGTGGAAGATGTTTACGCTTACCGGCGTAAGCAGCGTTTTAGCGTGCGCTATGGCGCCGACAGTAGGCCGGATAAGGCGTTTACGCCGCCATCCGGCAAGGTGCGCCGATCTGCCTGATGGCGCTACGCTTATCAGGCCTACTTAAAATGCCCCTTTGGGGCATTTTTATTATTTAACCCCGCCGTATGCCAACGTGACTTCCTTGGCGGCCTTAATGACCAATGCGCCAAGCTCGGTCACCCGGTCATCGGTCATGCGTGAAATCGGCCCGGAGATGGAGATAGCGGCGAACGGCTCGCGGTGTTCGTCGTAAATGCAGGAGGCGATACAGCGCAGCCCCAGCGCATGTTCTTCATCATCAAATGAATAGCCGCGTTTACGCGTTTGGGCCAAATCCTCTTTCAAATGTACCGGAGAAACCAGGGTGGCGTGGGTGTAAGCGTGCAGCCCTTTCCGATGTAGCAGCGTGGTGACCTCTTCTTCGCTCAACTGCGACAGAAACGCTTTTCCGGCGCCTGACGCGTGCATTGGCAATTTGCCGCCAATCGGCGCCGACATGCGCATCAGCTGCGTACATTGCACCTGGTCGATGATAATCGCCTGATGATCGCTTTTATCCAGCACCGCCAGGTTGACCGTTTCGCCGGAATCTTCCATCAGCTGGCGCAGAATAGGATGGACGATGGCCAGCAGATTGCGGCTTTGCAGGAAGCTGCTGCCGACGACAAACGCATGCGCGCCAATCGCCCAGTGCCCCAGATCGCCGACCTGGCGGACAAAACCGAGCTGCTGCATGGTGGTGAGCAGACGATGGGTCGTGGAGTTAGGCAGTCCCGCCTGCTGCGCCAGTTCGGTGAGCGCGACGCTGCTATGCGATTCAGAAATCCATTCAAGCAGTTTTAAGCCGCGGGTAAGCGACTGCACTTGCCCGCCGGCCTGCGCGGCAGGGGCGGCAGCGGCGGGTTTTCTGCCGCGTTTGGCGGGAACCGGGGTAGCCATGATGAACTCCTTTTTTCTGTATCGTGGAAATGATTTTCGTTTTATTTGGCGATAATGCAATCACAACCAGACTGATCGGAGGAGTGAAGTTGAACTTGTCTCATGTTGCTGCAGGTTTCCTTTTCCGGCAGGTTGGTTTATGCCAGTATGGTTTGTTGGCTTTTTGGTCTGAGTTGAGCGCTGTCGGGAGTCTGTGTGAGTAACAAAGTAGAACAATTACATCAGCAGTTAAGAGAACGCATTCTGGTTCTGGACGGGGGCATGGGCACCATGATCCAGGGCTATCGTCTGAGTGAGCAGGATTTCCGCGGCGAACGCTTTGCCGATTGGCCGTGCGACCTGAAAGGCAATAACGACCTGCTGGTCCTCAGCAAGCCTGAGGTTATTCGCGAGATCCACGACGCCTATTTCGCCGCCGGCGCGGACATTATCGAGACCAATACCTTCAACTCGACAACCATCGCGATGGCGGATTACCAAATGGAATCCCTGTCGGCGGAAATCAACTTTGCCGCCGCAAAGCTGGCCCGCGCCAGCGCCGACGCGTGGACCGCGCGTACGCCGGAAAAACCGCGCTATGTGGCGGGGGTGCTCGGGCCGACCAACCGCACCGCTTCTATTTCTCCGGACGTCAACGATCCGGCATTTCGGAATATCACGTTCGATCAGCTGGTGGCCGCCTATCGTGAATCCACCAAAGCGCTGGTGGAAGGCGGCTCGGATCTCATTCTTATTGAAACGGTCTTTGACACCCTGAACGCCAAAGCGGCGATTTTCGCGGTCAAAGAAGAATTTGAGGCGCTCGGCGTCGAGTTGCCGATTATGATTTCCGGCACTATCACCGATGCCTCCGGACGTACACTGTCCGGGCAGACGACCGAAGCGTTCTATAATTCGCTGCGCCACGCCGATGCCCTGACCTTTGGCCTGAACTGCGCGCTGGGGCCGGATGAGCTGCGCCAGTACGTGCAGGAGCTTTCGCGGATCGCCGAATGCTACGTTACCGCGCACCCGAATGCCGGACTGCCGAACGCCTTCGGCGAATACGATTTGGATGCCGACACCATGGCGGCGCAAATTCGCGAATGGGCGCAGGCTGGTTTCCTTAATATCGTCGGCGGTTGCTGCGGCACCACTCCGGAACATATCGCCGCCATGAGCCGGGCGGTAGAAGGCTTGCCGCCGCGCCAGCTGCCGGTACTGCCGGTCGCCTGCCGTCTGTCTGGCCTGGAGCCGCTGAACATCGGCGATGATAGTCTGTTCGTCAACGTGGGTGAGCGGACCAACGTCACCGGCTCCGCTAAATTTAAGCGCTTAATCAAAGAAGAGAAATACAGCGAAGCGCTGGACGTGGCGCGCCAGCAGGTGGAAAGCGGCGCGCAGATTATCGATATCAATATGGATGAGGGGATGCTCGATGCCGAAGCGGCGATGGTGCGTTTCCTCAACCTGATAGCGGGTGAACCGGATATTGCCCGCGTGCCGATTATGATCGACTCCTCCAAGTGGGAAGTCATCGAAAAAGGGCTCAAGTGCATTCAGGGCAAGGGCATCGTTAACTCGATCTCGATGAAAGAGGGCGTCGAACCCTTTATTCATCACGCTAAGCTGGTTCGCCGCTATGGCGCGGCAATGGTGGTCATGGCCTTTGATGAAGTAGGCCAGGCCGATACCCGCGAGCGCAAAATCGAAATTTGCCGTCGCGCCTACAAAATCCTCACCGAAGAGGTCGGCTTCCCGCCGGAAGATATCATCTTCGACCCCAACATTTTTGCCGTCGCCACCGGTATTGAAGAGCACAACAACTACGCTCAGGACTTTATCGGCGCCTGCGAAGACATCAAACGCGAGCTGCCGCATGCGCTGATTTCCGGCGGCGTCTCCAACGTGTCGTTCTCGTTCCGCGGTAACGATCCGGTACGTGAAGCGATCCACGCCGTCTTCCTCTACTACGCTATCCGCAACGGTATGGATATGGGCATCGTCAATGCCGGCCAGCTGGCGATATACGACGATCTGCCTGGCGAGCTGCGTGACGCGGTTGAAGATGTAATCCTTAACCGCCGCGATGACAGTACCGAAAGATTGCTTGAGCTGGCGGAAAAATATCGCGGCAGCAAAGCGGACGATAGCGCGAACGCTCAGCAGGCGGAATGGCGCAGCTGGGAGGTGAAAAAGCGTCTTGAATACTCGCTGGTCAAAGGGATTACCGAATTTATCGAGCAGGATACGGAAGAGGCGCGCCAGCAGGCCGAACGGCCGATTGAGGTGATTGAAGGGCCGCTGATGGACGGCATGAACGTGGTCGGCGATCTGTTCGGCGAAGGCAAAATGTTCTTGCCGCAGGTGGTAAAATCCGCGCGGGTGATGAAACAGGCGGTGGCCTACCTCGAACCTTACATCGAAGCCAGCAAAGAACAGGGCTCCAGCAACGGTAAGATGGTGATCGCCACCGTGAAGGGCGATGTACACGATATTGGTAAAAACATCGTCGGCGTAGTGCTGCAGTGCAACAACTACGAAATTATCGATCTCGGCGTGATGGTGCCGGCAGAGAAAATCCTGCGTACCGCGCGCGAGGAAAACGCCGATCTGATTGGTCTCTCCGGGCTTATCACGCCGTCGCTGGACGAAATGGTCAACGTGGCGAAAGAGATGGAGCGTCAGGGCTTTACCATTCCGCTGCTGATTGGCGGAGCGACGACCTCGAAAGCCCATACCGCGGTGAAAATCGAACAGAACTACAGTGGCCCGACGGTCTACGTGCAGAACGCCTCGCGTACCGTAGGCGTGGTTTCAGCCCTGCTGTCGGCAACCCAGCGCGATGATTTTGTCGCCCGTACCCGTAAAGAGTATGAAACCGTGCGAATCCAGCACGGGCGTAAAAAGCCGCGCACGCCGCCGGTGACTCTGCAGGCGGCGCGGGAAAACGATCTGGCGTTTGACTGGGAGAGCTACACGCCGCCGGTAGTCCATCGCCTGGGCGTGCAGGAGGTGGAAGCCAGCATCGAAACGCTGCGTAACTACATCGACTGGACGCCGTTCTTTATGACCTGGTCGCTGGCGGGTAAATATCCGCGTATCCTGGAAGATGAAGTGGTGGGTGAAGAGGCGCAACGCCTGTTTAAAGACGCCAACGATTTGCTGGATAAACTCAGCGCCGAAAAAACGCTCAACCCGCGCGGCGTGGTCGGGCTGTTCCCGGCCAACCGCGTTGGCGACGACGTGGAAATCTATCGTGATGAAACCCGCACCCACGTGCTGACGGTCAGCCATCACCTGCGCCAGCAAACTGAAAAAGTCGGCTTCGCGAACTACTGCCTCGCCGATTTTGTCGCGCCGAAGCTAAGCGGTAAAGCGGACTATATCGGGGCTTTCGCGGTAACCGGCGGGCTGGAAGAAGACGCGCTGGCGGAAGCCTATGAAGCGCAGCACGACGACTATAACAAGATCATGGTTAAGGCCATCGCTGACCGTCTGGCGGAAGCCTTCGCCGAGTATCTGCATGAGAAAGTGCGTAAGGTTTACTGGGGCTATGCGGCCAATGAGAACCTCAGCAATGAAGAGCTGATCCGCGAAAATTACCAGGGGATCCGCCCGGCGCCCGGTTATCCGGCCTGCCCGGAACACACCGAGAAAGCGACCATCTGGGAACTGTTGGATGTGGAAGCGCATACCGGCATGAAGCTCACCGAGTCCTTCGCCATGTGGCCTGGCGCATCGGTTTCCGGCTGGTACTTCAGCCATCCTGATAGTAAGTACTTCGCCGTGGCGCAGATTCAGCGCGACCAGGTGGAAGATTACGCCCTGCGTAAAGGGATGACGGCGGCGGAAGTTGAGCGTTGGCTCGCCCCTAACCTCGGCTATGATGCTGACTAACGAAATATGTTTCGTTACAACAAACAAGGCGCTCTTTGAGCGCCTTGTCTCTTTATTGAAGTTAACCCCTTATACTGAAGGGAGGTTTAAACCTCAGGAACACTTATAACGATAAGGAGAAGCTGATTCTGTGTTAACGCTGTTACACCTACTTTCCGCCGTAGCCCTACTGGTGTGGGGTACCCATATTGTGCGCACCGGCGTGATGCGCGTCTTTGGCGCACGCCTGCGTACCGTGCTCAGCAGTAGCGTGGAGAAAAAACCGCTCGCCTTCTGCGCGGGGATTGGCGTCACCGCGCTGGTGCAGAGCAGTAACGCCACCACCATGCTGGTGACGTCGTTTGTGGCCCAGGATCTGGTCGCGCTGGCGCCAGCGCTGGTCATGGTGCTGGGTGCGGATGTGGGGACGGCGCTGATGGCGAGGGTACTGACCTTCGACCTCTCCTGGCTATCGCCGCTGCTGATATTTATCGGCGTTATTTTTTTCCTCGGGCGTAAACAGACGCGCGCGGGTCAGCTTGGGCGGGTGGGTATCGGCCTCGGGCTGATCCTGCTGGCGCTGGAGCTCATCGTCCAGGCGGTGCATCCGATTACCCAGGCCAACGGCGTTCAGGTGATTTTCGCCTCGCTGACCGGCGATATCATGCTGGATGCGCTGATTGGCGCCGTGTTCGCCATTATCAGTTACTCCAGCCTGGCGGCCGTGCTGCTGACCGCAACGTTAACCGGCACCGGGGTGATCTCTTTCCCGGTGGCGCTATGTCTGGTCATCGGCGCTAACCTTGGCTCAGGTCTGCTGGCGATGCTTAACAACAGCGGCGCCAACGCGGCGGCGCGGCGGGTGGCGCTTGGCAGCCTGCTGTTCAAGCTGGTGGGGAGCTTGATAATTTTGCCATTTGTGCACGTACTGGCGGATGTCATGCACAAATTGCCGCTGGAAGAGTCGGAGCTGGTCATCTACTTCCACGTCTTCTACAACCTGATTCGCTGTGTGGCGATGGTGCCGTTCGCCGGGCCGATGGCGAATCTGTGTAAACGCCTGATCCGCGATGAGCCGGAGCTGGATAACCATCTCAAGCCGAAGCATCTGGATCCCTCGGCGTTGGATACGCCGGCATTGGCGTTGGCCAATGCCGCGCGTGAAACCCTACGTATCGGCGACGCCATGGAGCAGATGCTGGAAAGCCTGCGCAAGGTGATGCACGGCGAGCCGCGCGAAGAGAAAGAGCTGCGGCGGATGGCGGACGATATCAACGTGCTGTATACGGCGATTAAGCTTTATCTGGCGCGGATGCCGAAGGACGAGCTGGCGGAAGAGGAGTCTCGCCGCTGGGCGGAAATTATCGAGATGTCGCTCAACCTGGAGCAGGCGTCTGACATCGTCGAGCGAATGGGCAGCGAGATCGCCGATAAATCACTGGCGGCGCGGCGCGCATTTTCCGTCGAGGGGCTAAAAGAGCTGGATGCGTTATACGAGCTACTGCTTAGTAACCTGCAGCTGGCAATGTCGGTCTTCTTTTCCGGCGACGTGCCGAGCGCCCGTCGGTTGCGCCGCAGTAAGCACCGTTTTCGTATTCTTAACCGCCGTTACTCGCACGCGCATGTTGACCGCCTGCATCAGCAAAACGTGCAGAGTATTGAAACCAGTACGTTGCATCTGGCGCTGCTGGGCGATATGAAGCGTCTGAACTCGCTGTTCTGCGCTGTTGCCTATAGCGTGATGGAGCAGCCGGATGAAGACGACGAGCGGGATGATTATTAGCGGGATTTACGCAGGGTAGCCCGGATAAGGCGCAACACGCCGCTATCCGGGTAATGTTCGCCAAACCAGCCTAGAAACGGTGTCCCGCGGCCAGGGTTACCGCTTCTTCTCCCGCTTTGAACAACAGCGTCGGGTTCGGGCCGCCGAGCGTGGCGTGTCCGTCGCTGACCTGAATCCAGTTCCCCTCCGGCAGGCCAATCACCGTTAATTCCGGCGCCACGACCAGCAATTCGCGAATACGTTGCTCGCGGGTCTCACCCTGATGCCCGGTCGGCAGCGCGTTGGTGAAGTGCGGGTTAATCTGCAGCGGGAACAGCCCTAACGCGTCAAACCCCTGAGGATCGACAATTGGCATATCGTTGGTGGTGCGAATGGTCGGGCAGGCGAGGTTAGATCCCGCGCTCCAGCCGATATACAACGCTCCGCGCTTGACGACATCGACAATCGGCGCCAGCAGCCCGCGGCTGCGACACTCTTTCAGAAGCTGGAAGGTGTTCCCGCCGCCGACGATAACCATCTCGGTGTTTTCAATGGCGGCGATAGGGTCGGCGACGCTGAGAATACCGGTCACGCTGACGCCCATAGGCGCCATGACGGCGGCGGCTTTGGCGGTGTAATCATCCCAGCTTTGCGTCACCCCGGCGAAGGGAATAAATACCGCCGAACGGCGGCCTTTGACCTGGCCGGCAATCAGCGGCAGCGCATGTTCCATCCAGGCTTTGCCCGGTAGCGTTGAGTTACTCAGTAACAGCAGTTCCATCTTTTCATCCTGTGTAAACATGTCATTTGACGCCGATTCTATCATTGGCCCGGCGTCGGGGCGCTGATATGGCTCACGGTGCAGATAAGCTGAATGCTATCATCGGGGCCGAAAGCGCAGATGCTAGCCACCCCGGAGACGACCTATGAACAATGAAATACCGCTGAAATATTATGACATCGTGGATGAGTACTCGACGGAGTGCGCAGAAGCGGTAAAAGATTCCGAGCGCGATTGTCTGGCGCATTACTTCCAGCTGCTGATTACGCGCTTAATGAATAACGAGGAGATCAGCGAGGAAGCGCAGCAGGAGATGGCCCGTGAAGCAGGCATTGCCGAACAGCGTATCGACGATATCGCCAATTTCCTCAATCAATGGGGTAATGAATAACGCTATCCCTGTTTTTTATCGCCAGTAAGGTGAGGTATATTTCGCTGTCAAAGGAGAAACTATGCTGACCGACTCATCTACTCGATTAAATAAATACATCAGCGAAAGCGGGATTTGCTCGCGTCGCGAAGCGGACCGCTTTATTGAACAAGGCAACGTCTTTATCAACGGTAAGCGCGCCGCCATTGGCGATCAGGTGAAGCCGGGCGATGTGGTGAAAGTCAACGGTCAGCTGATTGAGCCGCGAGAAGCCGATGATTTGGTGCTGATTGCGCTGAATAAGCCAGTAGGTATTGTCAGCACTACCGAAGATGGCGAGCGCGATAATATTGTCGACTTCGTGAACCACAGCAAACGTGTGTTCCCGATTGGCCGTCTCGATAAAGACTCCCAGGGGTTAATTTTCCTGACCAACCATGGCGATCTGGTCAACAAAATCCTGCGCGCCGGCAACGACCACGAAAAAGAGTATCTGGTCACCGTCGATAAGCCGGTTACCGATGAGTTTATTCGTGGCATGGGCGCGGGGGTGCCGATTCTTGGTACCGTGACCAAGAAATGTAAGGTCAAGAAAGAAGCGCCGTTCGTGTTCCGCATTACGCTGGTTCAGGGGTTAAACCGTCAGATCCGCCGCATGTGTGAGCATTTCGGCTATGAAGTCACGAAGCTGGAGCGGACGCGCATTATGAACGTTAGCCTGACGGGCATTCCCCTGGGTGAGTGGCGCGATTTAACCGATGATGAGCTGATCGACCTGTTCAAGCTGATTGAAAACTCCTCTTCCGAAGCGAAGCCAAAAGCTAAACCGAAGGCCAAAGCGGCGACCGCCGGGATCAAGCGCCCGGTGGTGAAGATGGAAAAAACCAACGATAAAGGAGGCCGCCCGGCCTCGAACGGTAAACGTTTCGCTCAGCCGGGACGTAAAAAGAAAGGCCGCTAACGCCTGCCGCGGGTCGGCGTATTCGCCGACCACGAAAATGTCGCCTCTTTGTCTACTTTGTAAGCCTGCTGTTTTTTCGCCTGGCGGGCTTTCTTCGCTTCCGCTTCGCGCACCGCCATCAGCTTATCGATATATTCCTTTTTTACGCTGTTCGTTTCCGCATTGCTCAGCGGGCGGCCGTGCGCGATACGCGCGCGGTCCAACAGCGTTTTCAATTCGCGCTGTTCGCGCTCGGTCATCTCTTTTTGTGTAATGCGGGGGAGTGCCATGGTGGTGCCCTCAATCAGACCAGAGAACCCAGTGTACGGCAATCAGCGCAAAATAGAACTAATCCGGAAAATGCCTCGCAGAATATTTGCTGCGTGGGTGACTGATGATGTTGTCTGGATTAGCGTAGCGGCATGGTTTATGTGGTCATCCGCAAACTTATTTTTGCGCGATTTGTGTATAAAATTTTATACAAGGATGTGGTATGTTGAATCAAGGGCAAAGTTTACGACGTATTGTCTGGATGGGGTCTTCCTTTGATGATTTGCGCCAATTTCCTGAGGAGGTCCGCCGTGATGCCGGTTTCCAGCTTTACCGTTTACAGGCGGGGTTAGAAGCTGCTGATTGGAAAGCAATGCCTCAGTTGGGTCGAGGCGTGGAGGAAATACGGTTACGTCATTATTCCGGCGCTTATCGGGTGATTTACCTTGCTCGTTTTGAGGCAGAGGTTTATGTCCTGCACTGTTTTAACAAAAAAACTCGACGTACCGCCGAACATGAAAAACAAATTGTCAGAAGCCGTTTGCAGCTTATACCGCAGGAACACAGGAGTCGTAAATGAATCGTAAGACAGTGGATGGCATCCGTCACGTGACGGCAGCAGAGACGAATATTTTCAGTGAACTCGGCTTTGATGACTGTGAAGCGGAGCGGTTAAGGGCGCAAGCGGAACAAGAAGTCGAACAGCTAATGATACTTAAGCGGCAACTCATGCAGGAAATTGCTGAGTGGATAGATGAAAATCAACTGAAGCAAGCGGATGCTGCAGCGAAGTTGAATATTTCACGACCACGTATTTCAGATGTGGTAAACCAGAAAACCAGTAAGTTTACCCTTGATGCGTTGGTCATGATGTTAATGAAGTTAGGCAAGCCGGTGAGTTTACAGGTGGGATAAACAAAACGTCCGGGCATTTGCCCGGACGTATACCGATTAGCGCTGGTTGCCTTTTTTGGTCGTCGGCTTACCGGACCAGTAACCCGCCAGCAGCGAGCCGGAAAGGTTATGCCATACCGAGAACAGCGCGCCGGGCAGGGCGGCCAGCGGGCCGAAGTAGATTTTCCCGAGGGCCGCGGCGAGGCCGGAGTTTTGCATACCCACTTCGATCGCCAGGGTGCGGCAGGTGGATTCATCAAAACCGAACAGGCGCCCGCCCCAGTACCCGCCGAGCAGGCCAATGGCGTTATGCAGGATCACCGCTACGATAACCACCAGGCCTACCGAAGCGATATGCGATGCGGAACCGGCGACCACGGCGCTGATAATCGCCAGGATGCACAGCATGGAGAAGGCGGGAAGGAAGGGTTCCACCGCCTTTACCACTTTTGGCAACAGGTGATGGACAATCAGACCGAGGCCGATTGGGATCACCACGATTTGCAGGATGCTTAACAACATGCCCATCACATCGACCTGAATGTGCGCATCAACGTACAGGCGCGTCAGCAACGGCGTGGCAACCACGCCAACCAGCGTAGAAACGGAAGAGATGGTTACCGACAGCGCGACATCGCCTTTCGCCAGGTAGATCATGACGTTGGATGCCGTGCCGCTGGCGACGCTGCCGACCAGCACCATCCCGGCGGAGAGTTCTGGCGGCATGTGGAACAGCAGCGCCAGTACCCAGGCGGCGAGCGGCATCACCAGGTAATGCAGAAAAATTCCCGCAGCGACCGGCGCCGGACGTGACAGCACGCGCTTAAAATCGTCCAGCTTCAAATGGACGCCCATGCCGAACATAATCAGCATCAGCAGCGTGGTGACCCACGGGCCGATAGGGGTAAAAGTGGTTGGCGTGTAATAAGCCAATACGGAGAGCAGCAGCGCCCATAACGGGAACAGCCGCGTAAGCGTGGCGAGCATAGTGTATTCCTTGCGACAGTGTTTGTTGTGTTGATGTTGTTATAAAAAAGCCGGGTTCGAGCCCGGCTATAGCTATTGTTTATCGCGCTAAGGAATAATATTCAAACAAATTATGCTCATGATGATTAGCCCAGGCTTTCCCAACTGAGACCAAAGCGGGCGAGGTACTTGCGTAACCGGTCGGCATCATTCGGATTGGCCTTTTTCAGCCGGGAGACCGCAAACAACTCACGGCCGGCTTCAGATAGCGAAGCGCTGCGGCGGCAAACCTCCAGCACCGTTTCCAACTGACGGCGATCGAACAGATCGATCTCGTCGATGACGGCGGGAAGAGGATCGTTGATCTGCCAGCTCTCGCTCAGTCGCGAAATTTCCTCATCGACCACATCCAGCGTAATTCGGCCCTGTTCGGCGAGGGTCGCCATGCGGGTCACCGAGGCGCCAAGCTCGCGAAAATTTCCGCGCCACTGGGCCTGCGGCGAACTGGCGAAAGCCAAATAGCGCACGCGCGCGTCTTTATCAAAACGTATTTGCTGCTGTCTGGCGCTGGAGAAACGTTGCAATTCGTACTCAATATTGGGCGCAATATCTTCTCTACGCTGCGCCAGACCGGGTAGCGCAAAGCTCCACATGTTGATACGCGCGTATAAATCCTCACGAAAGCGGCCATCGGCGACCCACTGGCGCATGTCGCGGTGGGTACCCGCAATCAGTTGAAAATCACTGTGCACTTCTTTGTCGGAGCCAAACGGGAAAAAGCTTTTTTCTTCAATCGCTTTTAACAACATCGCCTGTTCATCGAGGCCCAGTTCGGCAATTTCATCGAGAAACAGCACGCCGCCATCGGCCTCGCGTAGCAGGCCGCTACGCGCCGCTTGCGCGCCAGTAAAAGCGCCTTTGACGTGGCCGAATAGCGTCGACATGGCGTTATCGCCACGCAGCGTGGCGCAGTTGATGGCGACAAACTTACCCGCCACCAGGTGGCGTGACTGGCGTAGCTGGAAAATGCGTTTCGCGAGAAAGGATTTGCCCGCGCCGGTAGGCCCGGTGAGTAGAATCGGATCGGTTGAACGCAGAGAAACCCGCTCAATGCGATCGATAAGCTTATTGAAGGTGGCGTTGCGGGTTTCAATCCCGTCCTTAAGAAATGAAACGGACTGCTGTTGTTCACGCTGAAAACGGCTGGTTAGAGTGGCATAGCGGCTTAAATCCAGATCGATAACCGAGGCGGTACCGGCCGCGATCTGCTCGTCGGTGGCGCCTTTTGGCGCCGGCCCGGTCTGCAGCAAACTGGCGGGCAGATAGCGCGCCTCGGTCAACAGGAACCAGCAGATCTGCGCCACGTGCGTTCCGGTGGTGATATGCACCAGATACTCTTCATTGTCGGTATCGAACGGGTAGCGGGTCGCAAAATCAAGAAAGGCGGCATACACCTCTTCGAAATCCCAGGGATTAGCGATGGCTACAGCATGCGGATGTACTTCGGTCTGTGGCGAGACCAACGCCACATCTTCGGCGAGCTGCTGCGCCATGCCGATGTCACGCGGCTGATGCAGTAGTTCCAGCCGATCAATGGGCATTTCAGCTTGTTGGCACAACCCAACCGTTGGCCGCCACTTGCGAAAACGGTTGGCGCGCTTGCCACGTTTATCGAGTACCGTCCCCAGTACGCCAATAACCACCCGACGTTTTCTCATGATTTATCCTGCAAGATAAAATTAGATACTTAAGGATAAAAATATATCTTGCCGTAGGCAATCTGAATAGATGCTTAATAAATAAAAGTCATTAATTTTCATTTTGTTAAAAGATTATTTTGTTGTTTTACGTTTTTGGCACGCTTCTGGCAATAACTCTATTGTCAACGCGCTGAAATGCAGGGGGTTAAACCCCGCCGGCGCTGTAGAAACGGCGCAGTCCGTTTTTCTGCCGCGTTCCGTCAGCAACTGACCACAAAAGTGGAGGGTTCGATTCCCTCATTCATCTCCTCGATGAAACTGGTTGTAAATCAAAATAATAAACCGGGGAACTGCGGGTTTGGCGGTCCCCAAAACAGGTTGCCGATAATAACGCCGGGCGCCAGGCAAAAGAGAGTTCCCCTGCCGTTTCGCCTTTGCATCCGCGCCTGCTCCATTTTTAAGGAACGAATAATGGCTAAGAAAATGACGATACGAAAAGGTCAATTAGGTCTGCTGGCGAAAGCGGGCGACTATTATCAGGTGCTGGAAGCCGGCGAGCATCGCTTACCGTGGTTTTCCACACCGGAAGTGCTGATCGTCACCACCGATGGCAGCGAAGTACCGCAGGCGTTGGCCGACTATATGCGCCGCTTCCAGCCTGAATGGATCGACCGTTACTGCCTGGCGGCTGATATGGCGGAAGAGGAAGCCGGCGCGCTGTATATCGATGGCGTACTGCAGGAGATCATCCCGCCAGCGACGCGCCGTCTGTACTGGCAATATGACAATGCGCTGAAGCTGGTACGTATGGATACTCGCGCGGTGCTGGTACCCGCAGAGGTGATGAACGCGGTACTGCAACCTCGACGCAGCGGCGCGGTAAAAGGGCGTGAGTCGATACTGACGGTACAGGTTCCTGCCTGGCATGTTGGGGTGTTGAAAATTGACGGCGAGCTGCAGAAAGCTCTACCTCCCGGTTTGACTGCCTACTGGAAGATTAACCATCTGGTGGAAGCCGAAGTGGTGGATACTCGTCTGCAGGTGCTGGAGGTCAGCGGTCAGGAGATCCTGACCAAAGACAAAGTTAATTTACGTCTGAATCTGGCGGCGAACTGGCGTTATCAAGACGTGCTGACGGCATTTTGCCAGTTAACTAAACCGCTGGATCATCTGTATCGTGAACTGCAGTTCGCGCTGCGCGAAGCGGTCGGTACACGTACGCTGGATGAGCTTCTGGAAAATAAACAGATGATTGATGAAGTGGTGAGCGCGCAGGTGAAAGAGCGTATGGCGCCATTCGGCATCGAAATCGCCTCGTTGGGAGTAAAAGATATCGTCCTGCCAGGCGACATGAAGGCCATTTTGTCGCAGTTGGTGGAAGCGGAGAAATCGGCCCAGGCCAACGTTATCCGCCGCCGGGAAGAGACGGCGGCAACTCGTTCTTTATTGAACACGGCCAAAGTAATGGAAAACAATCCGGTCGCCCTGCGCTTAAAAGAGCTTGAAACGCTCGAACGCGTCGCGGAGCGAATCGATAAAATCTCCGTATTTGGCGGGCTGGACCAGGTATTACATGGACTTATCAACATTAATGGAGTGAACCATGGCGCATAACGATTATCACCTGCTGACGGCGGAAAATAGCGCGCCGATCAAAATGTGGACCCGCGGCGTGCCGGTAGAGCCGGAAGCACGCGTCCAGTTGCTGAATACGGCAAAAATGCCGTTTGTCTTTAAACATCTGGCGGTGATGCCGGACGTGCATCTCGGGAAAGGCTCGACCATTGGTAGCGTGATCCCGACAAAAGGGGCAATCATTCCGGCGGCCGTCGGCGTGGATATTGGCTGCGGTATGATGGCGGTGCGTACTTCGCTCATTGCCAGCGATCTGCCGGATAACCTGGGCGGATTGCGCAGCGCGATCGAGCAGGCGGTACCGCACGGGCGAACTAATACGCGCTCCCGGCGCGATAAAGGCGCCTGGGAGACGCCGCCGCAGGAAGTCGATCAGCAGTGGTCGCTACTGGCTCCGCGCTTTAAGCGCCTGACGGACAAATATCCGCAGTTGTTGAAAACCAATAATCATCAGCATCTCGGAACATTGGGTACCGGCAATCACTTTATTGAAGTGTGCCTGGATGAACAGCAGCGGGTATGGGTGATGCTGCATAGCGGTTCGCGCGGCGTCGGTAATGCTATCGGCAACCTGTTTATTACCCTGGCGCAGAACGATATGCAGCAGCATATCGCTAATCTGCCGGACAGAAATCTGGCCTACTTTCAGGAAGGTAGCCCGCACTACGAGGATTACATCGAGGCGGTGGAATGGGCGCAGGATTTCGCCAGGCATAATCGCGAGGTAATGATGGCGCGGGTACTGGCGGCGCTATCGGCCATTGTGACGAAACCGTTTATGACCCAGCAGGAGGCGGTCAATTGCCACCATAACTATGTGCAGAAAGAGCGGCACTTTGGCGAAGAGGTTCTGGTCACGCGTAAAGGCGCGGTATCGGCGCAGAAGGGGCAAATGGGCATCATTCCCGGCTCAATGGGGGCAAAAAGCTTCATTGTGCGCGGATTGGGTAATAAAGAGAGTTTCTGCTCATGTAGCCACGGCGCAGGACGCGTGATGAGCCGAACGGCGTCGAAAAAGCGGTTCACCGTCGCGGACCAGATCCGCACGACCGCCCATGTCGAATGCCGAAAAGATAGTGAGGTGATCGACGAAATTCCGCTGGCTTATAAAGACATTGAGGCGGTGATGGCCGCGCAATCGTCGCTGGTAGAGGTGGTACATACCCTGCGTCAGGTCGTCTGTGTTAAAGGATAAAAAATAATGAGTGAAAATAGCGTCGATGCCGCGATGCGCCAGCGCGTGCGGCGGCAGTTAGCCGACATAGAACAACGCTACCAGGTCAGGGTGCTGTATGCCTGTGAATCGGGTAGCCGCGGCTGGGGTTTTGCCTCGCCGGATAGCGATTATGATGTTCGCTTTTTATATGTTCATCAATCCGAATGGTATTTACGCGTGGAAGCGCAGCGCGATGTTATCGAACTGCCGATAGATGATGAGCTGGATGTCTGCGGCTGGGAGTGGCGCAAAGCGCTGGGGCTATTGAAAGCGGCGAACCCTACTCTTATAGAGTGGCTGGATTCACCGGTGGTGTATCAGCAGGACGCGTCGACAGTGGCGGCGTTAAAAGCGCTGGTGCCGCAGTGGTTTTCGCCGCTGCGCGCCCGTTGGCACTACTATTCAATGGCGCGGAAGAACTTTCGCGGCTACCTGCAGGGTGAGCAGGTACGGTTGAAAAAATACTTTTATGTACTGCGCCCGCTGTTGGCCGTGCGCTGGGTTGAAGCTGGTAAAGGCGTGCCGCCGATGCGTTTTAGCGAACTGCTGGCGGGTAGCGAACTGGAACCCGCACTGCGTAATGAAATCGATGAGCTGCTGGTTCGCAAACAACGTGCCGGCGAAGCAGAGTACGGTATACGACGCCCGCTTTTGCATGCCTTTATTCAACATGAGCTGGCGCGTGGCGAGGTAGCGCCGGAGCTGCCGGATAGCCGAACGGGGCGCGTTGAGCAACTCGATCGCTTGCTGATGAGCACGGTACTGGCGCCATAAAAAAGGCCCGGCTTCTGACGAAACCGGGCCTTTTGCTAACGGGCTTTCCCGTCGCGATTATTCAAACAAATTATGATGCAGCTTCTGCACCACTTTCTCCGCATCGTCGCCCGGCACCAGGAAGCACAGGTTGTGGCTGGATGCGCCGTAACAGATCATGCGGATATTGAACGGTTCCAGTACGCCAAACACCTCTTTACCGACGCCGCAGGCTTTCGACAGCTCGTTGCCGATCAGGGCGACCAGCGCCAGGTTTTCTTCCACTTCGACGCGGCACAGCGAAGAGAGTTCGGTCAGCAGCGCCTGGGTGAGCAGGGTGTCGCCAGCGGAGGTAGAACCGGTGGTGTCCATGGTCAGCGCAATGCTCACTTCCGAGGTGGTGATCAGATCGACGGAAATATTATGCCGCGCCAGAATACCGAACACTTCAGCAAGGAAGCCGCGGGAGTGCAGCATATGCAGGCTGTGCAGGGTTAGTAGCGTCTGATGACGACGCAGCGCCAGCGCGCGGAACAGCGGTGGATTTTCGGTTTTATGACAGACCAGCGTGCCGCCGGCTTTAGGTTCTTTACTGGAACCGACGAATACCGGAATATCGCTGCGTACGGCCGGCAGCAGGGTGGCCGGATGCAATACCTTGGCCCCGAACGTGACCATCTCCGCGGCTTCAGCGAAAGCGATCACATCGATGCGTTTCGCCGCGGGCGCGACGCGCGGGTCGGTTGTGTAGATTCCTGGGACATCGGTCCAGATATCCACACGGCTGGCGTTTAAGGCCTCGCCGAGCAGCGCAGCGGTATAGTCGCTGCCGCCGCGACCAAGGGTAGTGGTGCGTCCTTTGGCTTCGCTACCGATAAAGCCCTGGGTAATAACCAGGCCTTCTTGCAGGCGCGGCGCCAGTTGTTGTTGCGTTAGCTCCGCCAGCGCGGCGATATCCGGTTCGGCACGGCCGAAACGATCGTTGGTGCGCATCACTTTACGTACGTCGAACCACTGCGCCGCAATACCGCGTTCGCGCAGGATCTCAACGAACAGTAAGGTGGACATCAGTTCGCCGTGGCTCACCAGTTCATCGGTCAAGGCTTCCGAGCTGGCCAGCGAGGCGGCTTCCGCCAGGGTAGTAATGTTTTCCAGCAGACGTTCAATTTCTTCACGAATAACGTTGGGATAACGTAAACGCTCCAGAATATTGAACTGGATTTGGCGCATTTCATCGAGCTTAGCGAAACGTTCGGTGGGTTCCAGCCCTGCCGCTAAAGCAACTAAGATATTGGTAACGCCAGCCGATGCGGATAACACCACTACGCGGGTATTCGCATCCAGCAGCGCGACGTCAACGCTACGGTTCATCGCGTCGAAATCGGCCACGCTGGTGCCGCCGAACTTAGCAACAACTAAATCTGTCATAACAACCTCGTGTCAGGGGGCCTGACTTATTAAAACGATTCCTGAACAACCGCTCCTGGTTCGGGCTGGAAATAACCGGAGCGCTACAAAATGTCTTAATAAGCCAGGCCAAATTAACTCAGCCATGGCACAAGGGAAGAGCGAAAAGTAGGGTGGGCGCAGAGCGATAAACAAACTACGATGTCACCCAGAAGTGCTCCACCTTGTAGACCCGTTCGCCGATGACGCGCATCGGTTCGCGAGTATGAAACGCCCGACTGCGAACGCTTCTGGTGACAACCCAGGGGATTCAGCCCCTGTGGCCGGCGACAGACTTAACCAGATGTCTGTGCGCCTCGGCGTTGCTCCCCCTCACGTATTATCCCCGGACTGGTTCCTCCAATACGGTTACCTGGGCAACGCACCTCTTCTGGCAATTACTGACGTCTTTCACTATGCCTGGGGAGAGACTGGTCATTATACCCCCCAACGATACTCTTCGCTGTAGCGTGAAATGCGCGAGCAATACATACCTACGGTTCCGTAGGCAGTTCAGCTATATAAAGGCTTCCGGACGGGTATGTCAACGACAGGGTTATGCGGATTTTTCATGCATCGGCGGATAACAGAAAAAAGCCTAATGATCGCTATAATATGGGAGCTCTTTACCCTATTTCTGACCCCCGTCAACGGCATAACACAAAAATCATCACAATTTTCCGCCGCTGAGGCTACAATCGACCGAAGTCACATTTTTCAAATCAGAAGAGTATTGCTAATGAAAAATATCAACCCAACGCAGACCGCTGCATGGCAGGCATTACAGAAACACTTTGATGAAATGAAAGACGTCACTATCAGCGAGCTTTTCGCCAAAGATAGCGATCGTTTCTCTAAATTCTCCGCCACTTTTGACGATCTGATGCTGGTGGACTTCTCCAAGAACCGCATCACTGAAGAGACGCTGTCTAAGCTGCAGGATCTGGCGAAAGAGACCGATCTGGCCGGCGCTATCAAGTCGATGTTCTCCGGTGAAAAAATTAACCGTACCGAAGACCGCGCGGTACTGCACGTCGCACTGCGCAACCGCAGCAATACGCCAATTGTGGTTGACGGCAAAGATGTGATGCCGGAAGTCAACGCTGTACTGGAGAAGATGAAAGTCTTCTCAGAAGCGATTATCTCTGGTAGCTGGAAAGGCTATACCGGCAAACCGATCACCGACGTGGTGAACATCGGTATTGGTGGTTCAGATCTCGGCCCGTTCATGGTGACCGAAGCGCTGCGCCCGTATAAAAACCACCTCAACATGCACTTCGTTTCTAACGTTGACGGCACCCATATCGCCGAAGTGCTGAAAGCGGTGAATCCGGAAACCACGCTGTTCCTGGTGGCTTCTAAAACCTTCACCACTCAGGAAACCATGACCAACGCCCACAGCGCGCGTGACTGGTTCCTGGCGACCGCGGGCGACGAGAAACACGTGGCGAAACACTTCGCGGCGCTCTCCACCAACGGTAAAGCGGTTGGCGAGTTCGGTATCGATACGGCTAACATGTTTGAGTTCTGGGACTGGGTCGGCGGTCGTTACTCCCTGTGGTCCGCCATCGGTCTGTCTATCATTCTGTCCGTCGGCTTCGACAACTTCGTTCAGCTGCTGTCCGGCGCCCACGCCATGGACAAACACTTCTCTACCACGCCGGCTGAGAAAAACCTGCCGGTACTGCTGGCGCTGATTGGTATCTGGTACAACAATTTCTTCGGCGCCGAAACCGAAGCAATTCTGCCGTACGATCAGTACATGCATCGCTTTGCCGCTTACTTCCAGCAGGGCAACATGGAATCCAACGGTAAGTACGTTGACCGTAACGGCAACGTCGTGGATTACCAGACTGGCCCTATCATCTGGGGCGAGCCGGGGACTAACGGTCAGCACGCGTTCTATCAGCTGATCCACCAGGGCACCAAAATGGTACCGTGCGATTTCATCGCCCCGGCTATCACCCATAACCCGCTGTCTGACCACCATCAGAAACTGCTGTCTAACTTCTTCGCTCAGACCGAAGCGCTGGCCTTTGGTAAATCCCGCGAAGTGGTTGAGCAGGAATATCGCGATCAGGGTAAAGATCCGGCTCAGCTTGAGCACGTGGTGCCGTTCAAAGTGTTCGAAGGCAACCGTCCGACCAACTCCATCCTGCTGCGTGAAATTACCCCGTTCAGCCTGGGCGCATTGATTGCGCTGTATGAGCACAAAATCTTCACCCAGGGCGCGATCCTCAACATCTTCACCTTCGATCAGTGGGGCGTTGAGCTGGGTAAACAGCTGGCTAACCGTATCCTGCCGGAACTGAAAGATGGCGCGGACGTCAGCAGCCACGACAGCTCTACCAACGGCCTGATTAACCGTTATAAAGCCTGGCGCGCATAAGCGCTGCGCAATTAAACCTTAATGCCGACCCTCGGGTCGGCATTTTTATTTATAGTCGCCGCAGCAGCCTCGCCGGGTTGCCCGCCCAAACGCCTTTCTCGGTGATGGATTTTGTCACCACGCTCCCGGCGCCGATGACCACGCCATCGCAGATACTCACCGCCAGAATGGTGGCGCCGCTGCCGATAGACACGTCATTGCCGATTTCAATGCGCCCCCAACTGTCGCGGTCGGCATTCGGTTTGCCATCGCGGAACATATCATTAGCGAACATCACGCCGTGGCCGATAAAACAGCGTTGGCCGATGGTGACGTACTCGCAGATAAAACTGTGGGACTGGATTTTGCTGTCCGCACCGATACGCGTGTGCCCCTGAATCTCGACGAACGGCCCGACAAAGACGTTATCGTCAAGCTGGCAATCATAAAGGTTGGCGGGCTGGTATATGACCACGTTTTCGCCGCAAATGACGTTGCGAACGCCGGTATCACGAAGCGTAAAAGGGGGAATATTTGGCTCATTCGACATGCTGCATTCCTCGTTCGGATCTCATCGTATAGTGCCTGCAAAATGAGCAAGGAGGAACGGCGAAAAACGGTGGGGAAGGAGGCTGGAGGTTTTCCCCCCAGCCAGGAGATTAACGAGCGAAGGCGATGGCTTCGATTTCGACGCCGGCGTCTTTCGGCAGTCTTGCGACCTCCACGCAGGAGCGTGCCGGAAAGGTGGCCTGATGTTCGGTAAAGAAGGCCTCATAGGCGGCGTTGATGGCGGCAAAATCCTTCAGGTCTTTGACAAACACCGTGGTTTTAACAATCTGCCCGACCGTGAGTCCAGCAGCTTCAACGATGGCTTTCACATTTTCCAGCGATTGCCGCGCCTGTTCGGCGATATCGCTGGGCATGGTGCCGTCCAGCGGATTAATCGGCAGCTGACCGGAGGTGATGGTCATCGCGCCGAGATTGACGCCCTGCACGTACGGGCCGATAGCGGCAGGCGCGTCAGCGGTGGTAATAATCATACGGGTTATCCTTCAAACGGTTACATAAAGTAATTCAACAACACCAGCGAGCCGACGCCGCTCACCACCACCCACACCAGGCCTAAACGGAAGCTGGCGAGCGTGCAGATAATGGCGGCGATCACCTTCGGATTCTTTAAGTCGAACTCCATGCTGGAATTCACGCTAAGGATCTGAATGGTGATAATGGCCGGCAGGACGGTGACCGGGACGAATCGCAGCGTTTTCGTCACCCGCTCGGACATCTGGATTTTTCCGGCCAGGCCGATAAACGAAAATCGGATCAGGAAGGTCACGGCGGCCATACCCAAAGTCAGGGCGATAAAGTAGCTATTATTCATGTTCCAGCGCCTCCACGAGCGGCATGTCGGATTCGGCAATCGCTGCCTGTTTACGTTCTTCAGCCAGGTCGACGCACAGCCCGGCGAGCACGCCAAGCACTGAGGCGACGACAATACCCAGGGAGTAGGGCAGGATGACCAACAGCACGCCGGAGACGGCGGCCACCACGGCGGCGACGGTACAGGCCTGGCTTTTAATTTGCGGCACCACAATGGCGATAAAGGCGGCGACCATAGCGAAATCCAGACCATACTTTTCAATATTCGGGAATGAGGCGCCGACCAGCGCGCCGAGGAAATCGGCCAGTACCCAAATCGCCCAGAAGGTGATCATCGCCGAGCCATAAAACAGATACTTATCCTGCTTATTGCCTTCCATCTCTTTGACGGTGGTGGCGTACACTTCATCGGTCAGCGCGTAGGACATAAAGCATTTTTTAAAGAATGATGCTTCACGGACGGTACCGGAAATAGAGGCGCTGTACAGTACGTGACGTAGGTTAATTATTAATGTGGTGAATATAATAACCCCGAGCGTGGCGCCGGTTTTAAGCATATTTAATGCCAGCATTTGCGCGGAGCCGGCAATAACAATCGCCGACCACGCCGTACTCTGCCAGACGCTCATGCCGGCGCTGACGCTTAATGCGCCGACAATAAATGAAAATGGAAAGTCGCCGATGCACAGCGGCATAATGGCGCTGGCGCCGCGGAAGATGACTTTTTTATTCATCTGCTATACCTGCTAATTTATAAATAATAGTGTGGGTAGGGTAGGTGAATCAGGGCCTGAATGTTCAGGCCCGTTAAATATTATTATTTAGCGACCATGATGCTGATGATTTCTTTATCGGTGAGGGCCATTGGTTTAATCACCAGGCGACACAGGTTATTAATAGTCTGCTCGACATCGGCGCAGACAATACCGTCATTGGCGCCAGCGCAGCTATTTTGCATTGCCATCAGTACCGCCTTAAAGGCGCTGGATACCACAGATGAGACTTTCATCGCACAGCTATTAGAGGCGCCATCACAAATCATGCCGGTAATATCGCTGACCATATTAATAATCGCGGTGTTAATGGTGTTGATGTCACGAGTAAATAGCCAGGCCATCCCGGCGGCGGCGCCCATGGCGGCGGTTGAGGCCGCGCATAGCGCAGATAAGCGCGTATAACGAGAATGAATTGAGATGGCGGTGAGATGAGATAGAGACAAAGCGCGCGCCAGGGTCTCTTCATCGGCACCGAGATGCTCTGCAACCACCACTACCGGCATGGTTGCCGTAATGCCCTGATTGCCCGAACCAAAGTTAGACATCGCTACCACCGGCGCGCCGCCCATGCGGGCATCTGAAGCGGCGACGGTGTTGATGATCACCTTGCTTAACAGATCGTTGCTCATCAGGCCGTTTTTCACGGCGTCAGCAAAGGTACCGTTAATGTTCAGGCCATATTTTTTGGTTTTGCCTTCTGCCGCCAGCGCGGAGTTTAAGCGCGCGGCCTCGAGAATAAAGCGAATATCATTAAAGTCGGCGCTATTAATAAATTCGTAAGCCTGCTGTAGCGAAAATGTGGGCAGCGTTTCGTGCCGGGCGCTCGCATTCTGTTTTGCACTTAATGGCTGTGGCTGGCCATTAATATAAAGTTCGACCACGTTGGTGTGGGTTCCTTTCACCACGACGCGACAGATATTCTCGCCAGCAGAGAGAGTTAAATCGAGATGAATAAAGTCCGGGGTCTCTTTGACGGCAATATCAACGGCATTATTGGCGATCAGTTGTTGCGCCATTTCGACGTGTAGCGGGGTGATATCTTCCAGCGTTTTTAATCCCTTTTGCGGGTTGCCGCCAAATGCGCCAATTGCGGCGGCCAGCGCTACACCGCAAACGGTGGTGCCGGGAATAGTGACGCCCATCGCGTTCTTATAGAGATTGGCGGAAATAAAGCCGCTAATTTTAGTGCAAGGCTGATCCAGATATTGTGCGGCGTAGGCGGCAGTGAAGGAAATAGCGACGGGTTCAGTACAACCTAAAGCCGGGGCAACTTCTTGTTTGAGCCATTTTACGTACAGGGAAGCGTTATCGGTGTTCATAATGATTTAATGTCCAAAATTAAATTTTATTCAACTGCGATAATGCTAAGACAAAGGATAAGAAAAATCTTACCCTAATAGCCATATAAACAATGCGGATTAGAGAAAAATTTTATCTTGTGGCAGGTTTTAAGATATAACTGTTTCAAATAGTAAATGTTTTAAATTTCAGTTGGTTATTTGGTTTTATCCTAAGCGTAACGGATGATTTGGTTAACTTGCTCACAGCATTGTAGGAAGTAAAATTTTCTCTTAGTTGCATTTAGCGCATTGAAGGACCGATGCTGCTCGCAAAGCGAAGTAGATCTGGATCACACTTTTGCGCTATACAGATCAATAACGTTCATGCATTCGAGGTGTCACTATGCCGTCGGTATATCGTCCGCTGGTTAATTTTGTTGCGAAGGCCATGCAGGCCGTGCTCAACCTGGCGCTGCTGTGTCTGGGAATCATTCTGGTGGTGTTCCTGGGAAAGGAGACCCTGCATCTGGCGCACGTGCTGTTTACGCCGGAGCCGGTGAGTAAGTACAAGCTGGTTGAAGGGCTGGTGGTCTATTTTCTCTACTTCGAGTTTATCGCGCTGATTGTGAAATACTTTGAGTCCGGTTTTCACTTCCCGCTGCGTTATTTCGTCTATATCGGTATTACCGCGATTGTGCGGCTTATTATCGTCGACCATGAGTCGCCGATGGCGGTGCTGATTTACTCTGCGGCGATCCTTATCCTGGTGATTACCCTGTGGTTGTGTAATTCCAACCGTCTGAAACGGGAATAAAAAAAGCGGCCTCCAGGGCCGCTTGACCGACAATCACAAATGAAATTTATGTAGGGTCCAGTAGAGGATTGCAGTGGCATTTGCCCTACTTTTTCAGGGAGAGGTGGGCTGCCGTACCCGGTTGGGGTCGTGTACCACATCCCACCCTCTCTGAAATTTGGGGCGATAAAACAAGGGTCTAACATGATGAAACTTAACCTTTCACCCCGCCCGCCGTCAGGCCGTTAACCAACCAACGCTGAGCAAGCAGGAAGACGACGGTAATCGGAATCGCCGACAGTACCGCCGCCGCGGCGAAGTCGCCCCACAGGTAGTTCTGCGGATTGAGATACTGCTGCATCCCCACCGCCAGGGTATAGCTGTTCACATCGCGTAGCAGCAACGAGGCCACCGGCACTTCGGTAATCGCGGCGATGAACGACAGAATAAACACGACCGCCAGAATCGGCACCGACAGCGGCAGCAGCACCAGGCGGAAGGCCTGCCACGGAGTGGCGCCGTCCAGCGCGGCCGCTTCTTCCAGTGAACCATCGATAGTTTCGAAGTAGCCCTTAATCGTCCAGACGTGCAGCGCGATGCCGCCCATATAGGCGAAGATCACCCCGCCGTGAGTGTTGAGGCCGACGAAAGGCAGATACTGACCGAGGCGGTCGAACAACGCATACAGCGCCACCAACGACAGTACCGCCGGGAACATCTGGAAAATCAGCATCCCTTTGAGCAGCGTCGCTTTACCCGGGAAGCGCATACGGGCGAAAGCGTAAGCGCAGGTGGTGGAGAGGGCGACGATGCCGATCGCAGTAATCCCGGCCACCTTAATTGAGTTCCACAGCCACAGCAGGACCGGGAATGGCGGCGGCGTTACCCGGCCATCGGCGTGTTCGACGCTGAAGCCTAATGCCAGACGCCAGTGCTCCCAGGAGATGGTATCCGGGATCAGGCTGCCGGTCGCGAAGTTGCCTTCGCGCAGCGAGATAGCGATAACCATCAGCAGCGGGAACATAATCGCGGCGATAAAAATCAGCAGCAACAGGTGTGTCGTAAAGAGACGCAGTTTCTGAGATTTGGGTTGGACCATAGCCATTATCGTTATCTCCCTTAATCAAACTTCATGCGCGTGGCTTTCAGATTCACAATCGCTAACGCCCCAACCAGCAGGAAGATAAGCGTGGCGATAGCCGCCGCCAGGCCGAAGTCCTGACCGCCGCCGCCTTCAAAGGCGATGCGATAGGTGTAGCTCACCAGCAGGTCGGTATAACCGGCCGGCGTGGTGGTGCCGAGACGGTCCGGGCCACCGTTGGTTAACAGTTGAATCAGCACGAAGTTGTTAAAGTTAAAGGCGAAGCTGGCGATCATCAGCGGCGTGAGCGGCTTGATCAGCAGCGGTAGCGTAATTTTAAAGAAGTTCTGGAACGGGCCCGCGCCATCCATCGCCGACGCCTCGTACAGATCGTCCGGAATCGCCTTCAGCAGTCCCATGCACAGGATCATCATGTACGGGTAGCCCAGCCAGGTGTTGACGATGATGATCATCGTGCGCGCGGTGGTTGGGTCACTAAACCAGGCCGGTTTAATGCCGAACAGCGCGCTCAGCATCATGTTGATTTCACCAAAGCTCTGGTTAAACAGCCCCTTGAAAATCAGTATTGAGATAAATGACGGCACCGCATACGGCAGAATCAACAGCACACGGTAAATCGCTTTGCCCTTCAACGCTTCCCACTGCACCAGGCAGGCCAGCACCATTCCCACGGCGACGGTCAAAATCACCGTCAGCACCGAGAACACCACGGTCCAGACGAAAATGGCGAAGAACGGCTTCTGGATCCCTTCATCCTGGAAAACGCGGGTGAAGTTATCCCAGCCGATGGTGACGGTATAACCCGGGCTCAGCTTCTCATTGCCCCAGCTGCCGTCGGCATTGATGGATTGATAAAAGCCGATGTCGGCGTTGGGGCGATATTTCACGCCGCTTTGGTTGTTGGTGAGCGTGCCGTCGTTAGCCAGCGCGTACAGCGGCTGGGTGCCGGAGAACTGGCGCAGCGAACTCATAATCACTTTGCTTTCATCCGGCAGCACGGCGGTCAGTTGGTTCAGCGCGGCGCGGTTTTGGGTGATCACGCGTAAATTCGCGCGTTCGCCTTGCGGCAGGGCATCGGCTTCTTTTAACGCCAGCTTCTGCTCGCCGCCAAATTTAAAGGCTTCAGAGAGATAATTTTTACCGCTTTCACCGTCCGTCAGCGCCAGCTGCCACTCATCGCCTGCCGGGTAGAGTGAGAAGTTATAGGCTTTGCCGGCCTGGAAAGAACGATCCATCAGTACCTGTTGGGCGCGTTCGAAGGTGAGCTGGTTGGTGCTGCTGTAGTTGGTGAAGGCGATGGCAATGGTGCAGATCAGCGGGAACAGAACAAACAGCCCCATCCCGGCGAGACCCGGATAAACGTAACGCCAGGCATAGGCCTTGCGATTGGAAAAGATATACAGGCCAACTGAGCTTAAAATCAGCGTCATGATGGCGAACAGGTACTCCCCCTGGGCGTACATTAAAACAACAAGGTAACCCACCAGCAGGCACAGCAAACCAATCACAGACCATGTGAGTTGCGGGCTTTGCCACCAGTGTTTCTTTTTAACGGCATCCATGGGGATCATCCTCTACAACGTTAAATATCTGTCGACAAGAGTGCCTGATGGCGCTGTGCTTATCCGGCCTACAAAGCGTGTAGGCCGGATAAGGCATTTATGCCGCCATCCGGCACGTGTGCGACGGTATTACTTGGTGATACGGCCCTGTGCATCCTTCAGCGCGGCATCGACGGTCTGACGGCCGCTTGCGGCGTTGATAACCGCGGTACGGACGGCATACCAGAACGCCGACATCTGCGGGATGTTCGGCATGATTTCGCCTTTCTGGGCGTTAGCCATGGTGGCGGCTATACGCGGGTCTTTCTCCAGCTTCTCCTGGAAGGATTTCAGCGCCACGGCGCCCAGAGGTTTATCGTTGTTCACCGCTTCCAGGCCCGGATCGGTCATCAGGTAGTTTTCGAGGAACTCTTTCGCCAGTTCTTTATTCGGACTGGCGGCGTTAATCCCGGCGCTCAGTACGCCAACGAACGGTTTAGACGGTTTGCCTTTGAAGGTCGGCAGCAGAGTGACGCCGTAGTTAACCTTGCTCTTGTCGATGTTAGACCACGCCCACGGACCGTTGATGGTCATCGCGGTTTCGCCTTTGTTGAACGCCGCTTCCGCGATGGAGTAGTCGGTGTCGGCGTTCATGTGTTTATTTTTGATGAGGTCGACCAGGAAGGTCAGACCGGCTTTTGCCCCGGCGCTATCGACGCCGACGTTTTTCACGTCGTATTTGCCGTTTTCAAACTTAAACGCGTATCCACCATCGGCGGCGATCAGTGGCCAGGTGAAGTACGGTTCTTGCAGGTTGAACATCAGCGCGCTCTTGCCTTTCGCCTTCAGCGCTTTATCCAGCGCCGGGATCTCTTCCCAGGTTTTCGGCGGGTTCGGGACCAGGTCTTTGTTATAAATCAGCGACAAGGCTTCCACCGCTACCGGGTAAGCGATCAGCTTGCCGTTGTAACGTACGGCATCCCAGGTGAACGGATAGAGTTTGTCCTGGAACGCTTTATCCGGGGTGATTTCCGCCAGCAGACCGGACTGCGCGTAGCCGCCAAAGCGGTCATGCGCCCAGAAGATGATATCCGGGCCGTCGCCGGTCGCTGCAACCTGCGGGAACTTCTCTTCCAGCTTATCCGGATGTTCTACGGAAACTTTAATGCCGGTATCTTTCTCGAACTTTTTACCCACTTCAGCGAGGCCGTTATAGCCTTTATCGCCGTTAATCCAGATAACCAGCTTACCTTCTTCAATTTTTGCGAGGGCAGAGGCGGAAAACATCATCGTCGTCAATGCAGACAGCGCGAGGATGCGAGCGCCAGTTTTGATTTTCATATACCCGTCCTATTTGGTGATGTGCTCGTGGATACACTTGAGTGGTTTAACGCTGATGAGTTTCCTTTTTTAACAACCTCTTTCCATCCTCCCTATGTCTACGCCCCGCCCGCCGTTTATGTGATCCGTATTGCAGAAATGCCGGTAATGGGCCCTGGAGCACATAAAAAAGCCACCGTTTTTGTCGCTTCGATCACGAAATGACCTTTTGCCGGGAACTTCCGGCGGCGAGAGGCAATTTCTCATCCTCCCGTCTCCTCCCCCATCAAAAACCCGGGGGGTGGAGGATTTGCCAACGTAATGAATGCCGCATAGTCAGCCCATCTTGAATGTGTCTTTAAGTGACAGGTTGTAACGAAGGGAGAAGGGCATGGCGAGCGTACAGCTACGAAATGTAACGAAAGCCTGGGGCGACGTGGTGGTATCTAAAGATATCAATCTCGAGATCCAGGATGGGGAGTTCGTCGTGTTTGTAGGACCGTCGGGCTGCGGCAAATCCACCCTGCTGCGTATGATTGCCGGACTGGAAACGGTCACCAGCGGCGATCTGTTTATTGGCGATACCCGAATGAACGATGTGCCGCCCGCCGAGCGCGGCATCGGCATGGTATTCCAGTCTTATGCGCTCTATCCCCACCTTTCCGTTGCCGAAAATATGTCTTTTGGCCTGAAACTGGCCGGGGCGAAAAAAGAGGTGATTAACCAGCGCGTGACTCAGGTCGCAGAGGTGTTGCAGCTGGCGCACCTGCTGGAGCGTAAGCCGAAAGCGCTCTCCGGCGGCCAGCGTCAGCGCGTGGCCATCGGCCGTACCCTGGTCGCCGAGCCGCGGGTTTTTCTGCTTGATGAGCCCCTGTCCAACCTCGATGCCGCGCTGCGCGTGCAGATGCGTATCGAAATCTCCCGTCTGCATAAGCGCCTTGGTCGCACGATGATTTACGTCACCCACGATCAGGTGGAAGCCATGACCCTGGCCGACAAAATCGTCGTGCTGGATGCCGGCCGCGTCGCGCAGGTCGGGAAACCGCTGGAACTCTATCACTATCCGGCAGACCGCTTCGTCGCGGGCTTTATTGGCTCGCCGAAGATGAACTTCCTGCCGGTCAAAGTCACCGCGACCGCCATTGAACAGGTACAGGTCGAACTACCGAACCGCCAGCAGGTCTGGCTGCCGGTAGACAGCGCCCACGTTCAGGTCGGCGCCAATATGTCTTTGGGTATCCGCCCGGAACACCTGCTGCCGAGCGACATCGCCGATGTCACCCTTGAGGGCGAAGTGCAGGTGGTCGAACAGCTTGGTCACGAAACGCAAATTCATATCCAGATCCCCGCCATCCGTCAGAACCTGGTGTACCGCCAGAATGACGTGGTGTTGGTAGAAGAGGGAGCCACATTCGCCATCGGTTTGCCGCCGGAGCGCTGCCATTTATTCCGTGAGGATGGCACCGCTTGTCGTCGGTTGCATAAAGAGCCAGGCGTATAAGGTTCCCCATTAAAAGAAGACGCGAACCCAGCGCGCAGCCAACCATGCGGCGGCCGACGGGGAAGTGTTCAAAGAAAAGCAATGATCTCAGGAGATAGAATGATGATTACTCTGCGCAAACTTCCACTGGCGGTAGCCGTTGCGGCGGGCGTGATGTCTGCCCAGGCGCTGGCTGTCGATTTCCACGGCTACGCGCGTTCCGGTATTGGCTGGACCGGCAGCGGCGGCGAACAGCAGTGCTTCCAGGCCACTGGCGCTCAAAGTAAATACCGTCTCGGTAACGAATGTGAAACTTACGCTGAACTGAAACTGGGCCAGGAAGTGTGGAAAGAGGGCGATAAGAGCTTCTACTTCGATACCAACGTTGCCTACTCGGTATCGCAGCAGAACGACTGGGAATCTACCAGCCCGGCCTTCCGTGAAGTTAACGTGCAGGGTAAAAACCTGATCGACTGGCTGCCGGGTTCAACCCTGTGGGCCGGTAAGCGCTTCTATCAGCGTCATGACGTTCACATGATCGACTTCTACTACTGGGATATATCCGGTCCTGGCGCCGGTATCGAAAACATCGATCTGGGCTTCGGTAAACTCTCTCTGGCCGCCACTCGTTCTTCTGAATCCGGCGGCTCGGCAACCTATGCTGACCGCGATCCGCTGACTGGCGAACGCGTTTATGATCATCTGGTACCGAACGACGTCTTCGATGTGCGTTTAGCGCAGATGGAAACCAACCCAGGCGGTACGCTGGAGCTGGGCGTGGACTATGGTCACACCAACGTGCCGGATGACTACTACCTGCAGCCGGATGCATCAAAAGATGGCTGGATGTTCACCGCTGAACATACCCAGAGCATCCTGAAAGGCTACAACAAATTTGTTCTGCAGTACGCGACCGACGCCATGACCTCCAACGGCAAAGGCGTACCGCAGGGCGGCAGCATTAATAACGATGGTTCCATGTGGCGTGTGCTTGACCACGGCGCGGTCTCTCTGGCGGACGATTGGGACATGATGTACGTCGCCATGTACCAGGACGTCAACCTGGACAACAACAACGGTACCAAATGGTGGACCGTCGGCGTACGTCCTATGTACAAATGGACGCCGATCATGAGCACCCTGCTGGAAGTCGGCTACGACAACGTCAAATCGCAGAAAACCGGCGACAGCAACAACCAGTACAAAATCACCCTGGCGCAACAGTGGCAGGCGGGCGACAGCATCTGGTCCCGTCCGGCAATTCGTCTGTTCGCCACCTACGCGAAGTGGGATGAGAAGTGGGGTTACACCGATAGCGGTGTTGCCATGCGCGATACCTCTGGTACCGGCATCAACACTTCCAGCCGCGGCGACAACGATGAGTGGACCTTCGGCGCCCAGATGGAAATCTGGTGGTAATGCTATCCGCATCATGATGAGTAAAAGAGGGGCATCAGCCCCTCTGTTTTCGGCCCAGCGCGCTATTGCCTGGCTAACGCTCGGCCATAGGAATTGAGGTGATAACAATGAATATGAAGAAAAGTCTCGTTGCCCTCTGCCTGTCCGCCGGCCTGCTGGCCAGCGTACCCGCAGTCAGTTTTGCTGATGTCAATTTCGTGCCGCAGAATACCTCTGCCGCGCCGTCAATCCCGGCTTCCTCGCTGCAGCAGTTGACCTGGACGCCGGTCGATCAATCGAAAACCCAAACCTCTAAAGTGGCGATCGCCGGTCAAACGCTGAATGTCCCCGGTATCGCCGGGCCGGTGGTGGCCTATAGCGTACCGGCCAATATCGGCGAGTTAACCCTGACGCTGACCAGTGAAGTCGACAAACAGACTAGCGTCTACGCGCCAAATGTCCTGATCCTCGATCAGAGCATGACGCCGTCCGCCTTCTTCCCGAGCAGCTATTTCACTTATCTGGAGCCGGGCGTGATGAGCGCCGACCGCCTGGAAGGGGTAATGCGCCTGACGCCGGCGCTGGGACAGCAGAAAATTTATGTGCTGGTGTTTACCACTCCGCAGGATCTGCAGCAGACCACCAAATTAATCGACCCGGCGAAAGCCTACGCGAAAGGCACCGGTAACGCGGTGCCGGACATTCCGGATCCGATCGCCAAACATACCACTGACGGCACCTTGAGCCTGAAGGTGAAAACGTCTTCGAGTTCCAGCGTGCTGGTGGGCCCGCTGTTCGGCTCCTCCGGCCCAGGCCCGGTGACCGTCGGCAATACCGCGGCGCCGGTCTATAACGCCCCGGCCGCTGCGCCGGTAGCCGCGCCAGCCCCAGCAGCCAAAAGCGAACCGATGCTTGACGATACCGAAACCTACTTCAACAACGGTATTAAGCAGGCGGTGAAGCAAGGTGATATCGACAAAGCCCTGAAATTGATGAACGAAGCTGAACGCCTCGGCTCGAAATCTGCTCGTTCCACCTTTATCAGCAGTGTAAAAGGCAAGGGGTGACCGTCTCCCCACAATGCTGATGTTTAGGCACAGCCTTTAGGTGCGTCCGCCTGGACGCACTTTTTTTTCTCGCGCAGCGGCAACTGTTGCATGCCTGTTGCGCGGATGATCGTATATTGACGTTTGCCCGCCCTCAAAACGCTATTCTGCGATACAATGCCTGCACGTTTTGTACCGGAGAATCAGGCATGCCACATCCTGCGCTTACGCAACTGCGTGCGCTGCGCTATTTTGCCGCCATACCCGAGCTGGACGCGCCGCTGCGCGACTGGCTGTTGCTGGAAGACTCAATGACCAAACGCTTTGAGCAACAAGGGAAAAAGGTCACCGTGACCATGATTAACGAAGGTTTCGTCGGGCGCGACGCGCTGGCGGGCGAAGAAGCCCTGCTGCCGGAAGATGCGCGGTATTGGCTGCGGGAGATCATTCTTTGCGCCGATGGCGAACCCTGGCTTGCCGGTCGTACTCTCGTGCCGGAATCGACGCTATGCGGCCCGGAATTAGCCCTGCAGCAGTTGGGGCAGACGCCGCTGGGCCGGTATCTGTTTACGTCGTCGACGTTAACCCGTGATTTTATTGAGATTGGCCGTAGTGCACAGCTGTGGGGGCGACGTTCCCGTCTCCGGCTGAGCGGCAAACCGCTGCTGCTGACAGAGCTTTTTCTGCCTGCATCGCCATTGTATTAAGAGGAAGAGAAAATGGAGTGGAGTCTGACGCAGAATAAGCTGTTGGCGTTTCACCGCCTGATGCGTACTGACAAACCAATCGGCGCGCTATTGCTGCTGTGGCCGACGCTGTGGGCGTTATGGGTGGCTTCACCCGGGGTACCGCCGCTGTGGATTCTGGCGGTATTTGTCGCTGGCGTCTGGTTGATGCGCGCCGCCGGCTGCGTCGTGAATGACTATGCCGACCGTAAATTTGATGGTCACGTTAAGCGTACGGCTCGCCGGCCGTTACCAAGCGGCGAGGTCACGGAAAAAGAAGCGCGCATATTATTCGCGGTGCTGGTGGGGCTCTCCTTCCTGTTGGTGCTGACGCTCAATACCATGACCATCCTGCTGTCGGTCGCGGCGCTGGCGCTGGCCTGGGTCTACCCCTTTATGAAGCGCTACACCCATCTGCCGCAGGTGGTGCTGGGCGCGGCCTTTGGTTGGTCGATCCCGATGGCGTTCTCGGCGGTAAGTGAAGCGCTGCCGCTCAGCTGCTGGCTGATGTTCCTCGCCAATATTCTGTGGGCGGTAGCCTACGACACCCAGTACGCGATGGTCGATCGCGACGATGATGTCAAAATCGGCATTAAGTCGACGGCGATTCTGTTCGGCGAAAACGATCGTTTGATTATCGGTATTCTGCAGGTTGCCGTGCTGGTATTGATGGGGGCTGTAGGCTGGCTGAATGGGCTGAACTGGGCGTTTTACTGGTCGCTGTTTATCGCGGCAGGACTGTTTGTCTGGCAGCAGAAACTTATCTTCAAGCGCGAACGCGATAACTGCTTCAAAGCGTTTATGAATAATAACTACGTTGGGCTGGTGCTGTTTCTCGGTCTGGCGATGAGTTACCTGCAGTAAATCCTTCTGTTCCCCGACTCGCACCGCGAGCCGGGGAACAGAAGCCGCAACGTTATGCGTCGTCCTGAGCGGCGCTTTCAATCGTCAAACGTACATCCGACGTAATCAAATCCGCCAGCATCTGGTAGACCTTCAGGGTCTCTGCCGGCTCGGCATCGCCGGTATCGCTGATGTAGCCTTCGTCACGCAGGGTCAGCACCAGAGTACTGAACACCGCCTTATCGAAGAACTCCGGCGCGTTGATACCGTGCAGTACCGACAGACGCTGCGCCATGGTGCGGCTTTCTTTCTCAAGCGTACTGCGGTTGATGGACGGGTTGGCGCTCAGCAGCCAGAAGGTGATCGCATAGCGCTGTAACGTCTCTCGCGCGCCGGCGGCCAGCAGCTGCAGGGAACGAGAGTGCGCCGGATTGACGCTCATCTCATCGCCATTCAGCACCACCAGCCCCTGACGCTGCATCTCTGCCATCAGCGCATCGATAACGCCCGCCAGTTCTTCTTTTTCCCAGCGCAGGAACAGTTCGGCTTTCAGGAACGGATAGAACATCTCGACATGACGCAGCACTTCGCTACGGGAGATGCGGCGATGCTGGGTCACGATAGCGGCCAGCAGCGATGGCATCACCAGCATATGGGCGATGTTGTTGCGATAGTAGGTCATCAGCACCGCCTGCTCGCGCGGCAGGATGATGATATCGCCGATGGTGTCTTTCTCGACTTCGAACTTGTTCATCTGCAGCGCGTGGTCGATAAGCTCGCTGGCGGAAGCCGTCGGCGCGGTCGAATCGGTGGAGTACGGCACGTTACGCAGCAGGTCGAGGTAGCAATCCAACTGTTGGGTTAGCTGCTCACGGGTCAAAGAACGCTGACGTGACGCCAGAAGCGCCGTACAGCACAGGTTCATGGCGTTAGCTGCCCCGGCATTGTTGATGCGCACCATCAGGTCGGCGGCGATATTATTCACCGTCGGCGTCAGCCAGGAAGGGCGGACGGCTTCGATAGGATCGATGGCTTCGCGCCATTCCGGCACGTGCTGATTGAGATAGGTCATCAGCGGCAGCGGTTCACCGAAGTTAACGTAGCCCTGGCCAAGATTACGCAGCTTACTGAGGCCGCGCATCATCTGCGGCAGGCTCTCTTTTTCTTTTGTCGCGCCGCGCAGCTCTTTGGCGTAGGTACCCACTTCCATTACGTGCTCGTAGCCGATATAAATCGGCACCAGCGTGATGGGGCGGCTACCGCCGCGCAGCATCGCCTGGATAGTCATCGACAGGGTGCCGGTTTTCGGATCCAGCAGACGGCCGGTACGGGAACGCCCGCCTTCGACAAAGTATTCCACCGAATAACCACGGCTGAACAGCTCGCCAAGATATTCGCGAAATACCGTGGAGTAGAGCTTGTTGCCCTTAAAGGTGCGGCGAATAAAGAAAGCGCCCAGGCGGCGGAAAATCGGCCCGGCCGGCCAGAAGTTGAGGTTAATGCCGGCGGCGATATGCGGCGGCACCAGCCCCTGATGATAGAGCACATAGGAGAGCAGCAGGTAGTCCATGTGACTACGGTGACAAGGCACATAGACAATCTCATGGCCGTCATGCGCCAGCTGGCGTACGCGCTCGGCATTGTGCACGTTAATCCCCTGGTACAGACGGTTCCAGGTAAAGCCCAGAATACGGTCAGTCAGGCGGATCATTTCATAAGAGAAGTTAGCGGCAATCTCTTCCATCAGCGCAATGGCGTTCTGCTGGGCCTTCTCGTGAGATATCTTCTTGCTGCGCGCTTCATCTTCTACCGCGCGGGCGATAGCTTTCGACGCCAGCAGCTTGTTGAAGAGATCCTGGCGGGCAGGGAGGCGCGGGCCGACGGCGGCCAGACGTTGACGGGCGAAGTGCATACGCGCCACGCGGGCCAGCTTCTGGGCGATGATTTTATCGGTCCCGTGCTCATCCGCCATGCGGCGCAGAGAGACCGACGGCGAGAAACGCACGAAGCTATCGCGGCCAAGCCAGGAGACGGCGAAGAATTTCTGAATACCGTTAAGCATCCGCAGCGGCGGATTCTCTTCGCCTTTTTCACGACCCGGCGCGCGGCCGAACATGACCGACACCGGTACCATTTGCACGTCGAGGTCGGGATGGTTACGGTGCAGATCCAGGTAGTCGTGGAACAGCTTGATGGACTCTTCTTTCGGCGTGTAGTAAGTAAACACGCGCGGGCCGCCGTGGATGAAAACGTAGCGCGGCAGCAGTGTGCCGTCGATTTCCAGCGGTTCAAAAGGGTCGGGTAAATCATGCGCCAGGCACTGGGCACGCAGGGTCAGCAGGTCCGCCTTGGAGTTATAAGGCAAGACGTACATTATCGGACGCGAGGTATCGAGCCCTAATTCCTGAGCAGGTTCTGCCGGAATAGACTTGCTTTTTACCAGCACCCGTAATGGTAAATTCAGTAATTTATAGTAAATTCGTTGCCAGCCGGACATAAACGATGTGAAGCCTCTGGTTAATCATGCAAATGCGCGGCAAGAATAACAGAAAGCGTACAAAATTTCCGTTGTCACACGGCAAACACGTACACTCAGCGACGTCATTTACATTAAAAGGTTCTTTTTGATGGCCAATAATACCACTGGGTTAACCAGAATCATTAAAGCAGCAGGTTATTCCTGGAAAGGTTTCCGCGCGGCATGGGTTAATGAAGCCGCTTTCCGTCAGGAAGGGGTCGCCGCTATTGTGGCCGTGGCGATAGCCTGCTGGCTGGATGTCGATGTCATTACGCGAGTCCTGCTTATTGGCTCGGTCCTGTTAGTGATGATAGTCGAAATTCTTAACAGCGCGATTGAAGCGGTGGTTGATCGTATCGGGCCTGAACACCATGAACTTTCCGGGCGCGCCAAGGATATGGGGTCGGCAGCGGTGCTGCTGGCGATAATCATCGCGCTGATCACCTGGGCCATGCTGCTGTGGTCGCATTACCGCTAAGTCTTGTCGGCAACGCTCGCAAAACGGAAAGAATCTCCTGATTTTTATATGATATGTGGTTCCAAAATCACCATTAGCTGTATATACTCACAGCATAACTGTATATACACCCAGGGGGCGGAATGAAAGCGTTAACGACCAGGCAGCAAGAGGTGTTTGATCTCATCCGGGATCACATCAGCCAAACGGGCATGCCGCCGACGCGTGCGGAAATTGCTCAGCGCTTGGGGTTCCGTTCCCCAAACGCGGCGGAAGAACACCTCAAAGCGCTGGCGCGTAAAGGCGCGATTGAAATCGTCTCCGGCGCTTCCCGCGGCATTCGTCTGCTGACGGAAGAAGAACATGGCCTGCCGCTGATTGGCCGCGTTGCCGCCGGCGAGCCGCTGCTGGCGCAGCAGCATATTGAAGGTCACTACCAGGTTGATCCGGCGATGTTTAAACCGAATGCCGACTTCCTGCTGCGCGTAAGCGGGATGTCGATGAAAGACATCGGTATCCTCGACGGCGATCTGCTGGCGGTGCATAAAACTCAGGACGTGCGTAACGGGCAGGTGGTTGTCGCGCGTATCGATGAAGAAGTGACTGTTAAGCGTCTGAAAAAGCAGGGCAACGTCGTTGAACTGCTGCCGGAAAACAATGAGTTTTCCCCGATCGTCGTCGATCTGCGCCAGCAGAGCTTCACCATTGAAGGTTTGGCCGTCGGCGTGATCCGTAACGGTGAGTGGCTGTAACTCCCGTCTTAACGCAGCGTCATCATGATACATGACGCTGCGATGTTCCTCCTCTGTCTGGTCCCTCTTCATGCTGCTCAACGCCGCCGATAAAGCACTGTGGCGCCTCGCGCTACCAATGATTTTCTCCAATATCACCGTTCCGCTGTTAGGGCTGGTCGATACCGCCGTTGTCGGTCATCTCGATAGCCCCGTCTATCTTGGCGGCGTCGCCGTCGGCGCGACGGCGACCAGTTTCCTCTTTATGCTGCTGCTGTTCCTGCGAATGAGCACCACTGGCTTAACCGCTCAGGCCTATGGCGCCAAAGATCCGCAGCGCCTGGCGCGCGCGCTGGTGCAACCGCTGATCCTGGCGCTGGCCGCCGGGCTGCTCATCGTTCTGTTCCGCATGCCGCTTATTGACCTCGCGCTGCATATCGTCGGCGGGAGCGAGGCGGTACTGGAACAGGCCAGGCGGTTCCTGGAAATCCGCTGGCTCAGCGCCCCGGCGTCGTTGGCCAACCTGGTGCTGTTAGGGTGGCTGCTTGGCGTGCAGTACGCTCGCGCCCCGGTCATCCTGCTGGTGGTCGGCAACTTGCTGAATATCGTGCTCGATCTGTGGCTGGTGATGGGGCTGCATATGAACGTGCAGGGGGCGGCGCTGGCGACGGCGCTGTCGGAATACGCCACCTTTATCATCGGCCTGCTGATGGCGAAACGGGTGCTGGCGCTGCGTGGCGTGACGTTTGCCATGTTGAAGGAGGCGTGGCGCGGCAATATGCGGCGCCTGCTGGCGCTTAACCGCGACATCATGCTGCGCTCGCTGCTGCTGCAGCTCTGCTTTGGCGCCATCACCGTCTTCGGCGCCCGTCTTGGCAGCGACGTGGTGGCGGTCAATGCGGTACTGATGACCATGCTGACCTTTACCGCATACGCGCTGGACGGTTTTGCCTATGCCGTCGAAGCTCATTCCGGGCAAGCCTACGGCGCGCGTGACGGTAGCCAACTGCTGGAAGTCTGGCGCGCGGCCTGTCGGCAGTCGGGAATGGTAGCGCTGGCGTTTGCGTTAATCTACAGCGTGGCCGGTGAGCATATCATCGCGCTATTGACCTCTATCCCATCATTGCAGCAGCTGGCCGACCGCTATCTGTTCTGGCAGATGATCCTACCGGTGATTGGCGTTTGGTGTTATCTGCTGGATGGCATGTTTATCGGCGCGACGCGCGGCGCGGAGATGCGTAATAGCATGGCGGTAGCCGCTGCGGGGTTTGCGGTGACGTTGCTCTCTGTGCCCATGCTCGGCAATCACGGCCTGTGGCTGGCGCTGGCCGTGTTCCTGGCTTTGCGTGGGCTTTCGCTGGCGCTCATCTGGCGCCGCCACTGGCAGCGTGGCACCTGGTTTAACTCACCCTCCTGAATGTAAAAAGCCCGGCTCAGCGTAGCGCGAGCCGGGAAAATCCCCCAGCGTTTTCAATCGACCTGATGGTTAAAAATTCCGAATAACGAATCGGTACCAGCATTGTCATCTATAGTTATTACCATGTCCGGAACAAAACGGGCTGTTAACCCACCGAATGATGAGGACGTAATGATGAATAAAGACGAAATCAGCGGTAACTGGAAACAGTTGAAAGGTAAAGCCAAGGAACAGTGGGGTAAGCTGACCGATGACGATATGACGGTCATCGAAGGGAAGCGCGACCAGTTGGTCGGTAAAATTCAGGAACGCTACGGCTATGCCAAAGATCAGGCCGAAAAAGAGGTGTCTGACTGGGAGCGTAAGAACGATACGCGCTGGTAGCGAACGCGGTTTTGACCCCCTGTTTATGCCTGTCTAACGGCATAGTGATATGCCGTAGCTTCCCGCTGATGTCGCCCGACTCAGCGGGCTTTCTTTTTAATCTGGATGGTATGATCGTGATGGCAGTGTTCGCGAGTACTGCAGGCTTCGACTTCCACGCAGGCCGCGCACAGGCCATGCGCTTCAATCACATTATGCCGTAGAGCGAAGCCCATTCTGGCCGCCAGCGTATGCATAATATCCTCTACGCCTTCCGCACACTCTTCTTTGACCACGCCGCAGCGATCGCAGATAAACATCGCCGAACTGTGGGTTGGCTGATCGAAAAGGTGGCACAGCACATAGCTGTTGGTCGATTCCACTTTGTGCACAAAACCTTGCTCCAGCAGAAACTCCAGCGCGCGATAGACCGTCGGCGGCTTCGCCTGCGGCTCTTTTTCACGCAGCAGATCCAGCAGATCGTAGGCGCTAATCGCCCCTTGCTGCAGGCTCATCAGACGCAACACTTCCAGACGCTGCGGGGTCAGGCGTACGCCACGTTGCACGCAAAGCTTTTCAGCCTGCGCTAACATTTCTTGCGAAGTGGTGTTATCCATGAGCATCCTCTGGTTGCGTGATGTTGAAACTGTTACTTTATCACGAACCAGGTAAAACGCCGAGAACCTGCAAGCTTTGCTATACCTGATGTATCTCATTTTCGGGAGAAAACGATGAAACGACCTGATTGCATTCGACATTGGCGCGAACTGGAAGGTGCGGATGATTCCACCTACCCCGATAGTCACGAGCTTTTTTCTATTGGCGCGCCTCTTGCCCGCGGCCTACGGCTAAATCGGCTGGGCATCCATCATGAACGTTTACCGCCGGGACGCAGAACCTCTTATCCGCACGCGGAAAGCGATGAAGAAGAGTTTATCTACGTGCTGGAAGGCTTTCCGGAAGTCTGGATCAATGGCTATCTATGGAAGCTGGAACCGGGCGATAGCGTCGGCTTTCCGGCGGGAACTGGCGTATGTCATACCTTCCTGAATAATACCGAGCAGGAGGTGCGACTGCTGGTCGTTGGCGAGGCGAATAAAAAGCACAACCGTATTTACTATCCGCTGAACCCGGGCTATGCCGCGACTCGCCAGGACCGTTGGGTGGATCACCCTCCGCAGTTCTTTGGCCCGCACGACGGTAAACCGCGTAAAATATAGGCAACATTTTGACCATGGCGCGTGGCGTTCGACGCTATGCGCCGTGGTTTGTGTTTGTGCTATAGTAGCGCCCCTTTTTACCCGGATGCTTATTTATTCGCCATGATGCCAGAATCCACGTCTACCGCTTTTGCCGCCCACCGTTTTTCTATCGCGCCCATGCTCGATTGGACCGACAGACATTGCCGCTACTTCCTGCGTCTGCTGTCGCGCCATACTCTGCTGTATACCGAAATGGTCACCACCGGCGCGATTATTCACGGTAAAGGCGACTATCTGGCCTATAGCGAAGAAGAACATCCGGTAGCGCTGCAGTTGGGCGGTAGCGATCCTGCGGCATTGGCGCAATGCGCAAAGCTTGCCGAAGCGCGCGGCTATGACGAGATTAACCTCAACGTCGGCTGTCCCTCTGACCGCGTGCAGAACGGGATGTTTGGTGCTTGTCTGATGGGCAATGCCGCGCTGGTGGCGGACTGCATCAAAGCGATGCGCGACGTGGTGTCGATCCCGGTAACGGTAAAAACCCGTATTGGCATTGACGATCGGGATAGCTATGAATTCCTGTGTGATTTCATTGAGACCGTCTCCGGCAAAGGGGAGTGTGAAATGTTCATCATTCACGCCCGTAAAGCCTGGCTTTCCGGCCTGAGCCCGAAAGAGAACCGTGAAATCCCGCCGCTGGATTATCCGCGCGTCTGGCAACTGAAACGTGATTTTCCGCATCTGACGATGGCGATTAACGGCGGAATTAAATCTCTGGCAGAGGCCAAACAGCAGCTTGAGCACATGGATGGCGTGATGGTGGGGCGTGAAGCCTATCAAAATCCGGGCATTCTGGCTTCGGTGGATCGTGAGATTTTCGGCGTCGACGGCGCGGATGCCGATCCGGTGGCGGTGGTGCGCGCAATGTACCCCTATATCGAGCGTGAGCTCAGCAACGGTACCTATCTGGGTCATATCACCCGCCATATGCTGGGATTGTTCCAGGGGATCCCCGGCGCGCGTCAGTGGCGCCGCTATCTCAGCGAAAACGCCCACAAAGCGGGCGCCGATATCAACGTGCTGGAGCACGCGCTGAAGCTGGTTGCCGATAAGCGTTAATTTTTTCGCTAAAACCTGGTCTTTTTCGCCACGCCCTGCGCTATTGCTGCAGGGCGTTTTTTTTTAATTCAATGAGTTATACCTGGCATGATTCTTGAAAATGACTCTTGAAATAGCTAATCAGCTATCTGGTTATTTTTTTCGGGAGAAGACCATGCTGGAACTCTTATTTGTTATTGGCTTTTTTGTCATGTTGCTGGTCACCGGCATCTCGCTGCTTGGCATTATTGCCGCGCTGGTTGTCGCCACGGCGTTGATGTTCTTCGGCGGCCTGTTCGCATTAATGTTTAAACTGCTACCCTGGCTGCTGCTGGCGGTGGCTGTCGTATGGGTCATTCGGGCGATGAAATCGCCGACGACCACCCGCTATCGTCGTGAAGATCGCTGGCGCTATTAAGCCAACATTTTGGGTATTGAGCGGTATGTCACAACCTGAGTAATTTTGCATAAAACAGCGTAGGCATTGCGTATTAAATCTGTCACTATTAGCGCGATAACGAATTCATCGCGCTGTACCCTACATACAGCCGAACAAAAAAAGTCAGGGCCTCCGTCAGGAGGCCCTAAACTTTTCTGGCGATCTCATCCCGTTACGGTAACAGCAGGCTCGATCCCTCGGTCACCCGGCTTTCCAGAATCTCATGTGCTCGTCTGGCGTCACGCAGGGGGTATTTCTGATTTTCCGCTACATCGACTTTGATCACACCGCTGGCGATCAGCGAAAATAGCTCGTTGCTGGCTTCCGTCAGCTCTTCCCGGTTGGTGATGTAACCTTGCAGAGAAGGGCGGGTCACATAGAGTGAGCCTTTCTGATTGAGGATACCCAAATTCACGCCGGTTACCGGGCCAGATGAATTGCCGAAGCTGACCATCAGCCCACGCCGCTGAAGACAATCGAGCGAGGCCTCCCAGGTATCTTTACCTACGGAATCGTAAACCACGGCGACTTTTTTGCCGCCGGTTAGCGCTTTGACGCGCTCGGCAATATTCTCTTCGCGGTAGTTAATGGTTTCCCAGGCGCCGGCCTGCCGGGCGCGCTGCGCTTTTTGCTCGCTGCCGACGGTGCCGATAAGTTTCGCCCCCAGCGCTTTCGCCCACTGGCAGGCAATCAGCCCCACGCCGCCCGCCGCCGCGTGGAACAGGAAGGTCTCGTTGGCTTTAATCTCGTAGGTTTTGCGCAGCAGATACCAGACGGTCAATCCTTTAAGAAACGAGGCGGCGGCCTGCTCAAAGGAAATCGCATTGGGTAAAATCGCCGCTTTGTCGGCATGCACGTTATGCACCGAGCTATAAGCGCCAAGCGCGGCCTGGGCGTACACCACCCGATCGCCAACCTTGATATGTTTAACGCCGCTGCCGATTTTACTGACGATACCGGCGGCTTCGGTGCCCAAACCGCTCGGCAGTGAGGGCGGCGGATACAGGCCGCTGCGGATGTAGGTGTCGATGTAGTTGATACCGATAGCTTTATTTTCTACCTGGATTTCGTGCTCGGCAGGATCGTTGGGGGTAAACTCGACCGCATGCAGCACCTCGGGGCCTCCATGCGCGGGAAATTCAATTCGTGTTGCCATGTGAACTCCTTTATAATTTTGTGTCTCTCATTTACAGGTAACTCCATTCACTATGGCAGGAAATAAACCCTTCAACAAACCACAGACAGAACCTCGCGAACGCGATCCGCAGCTCGCCGGGTTGAAAGTCCCGCCGCACTCGATTGAAGCGGAACAGTCGGTGTTGGGCGGTTTAATGCTGGATAACGAGCGCTGGGACGACGTCGCCGAAAGGGTGGTGTCGGAAGATTTCTATACCCGTCCGCATCGTCATATCTTTACCGAGATGGCGCGCCTGCAAGAGTCAGGTAGCCCGATTGACCTGATCACCCTCGCCGAATCGCTTGAGCGTCAGGGGCAACTGGATAGCGTTGGCGGCTTCGCCTATCTGGCCGAGCTCTCCAAAAATACGCCAAGCGCGGCGAACATCAGCGCGTATGCCGACATCGTGCGCGAACGCGCAGTGGTGCGTGAAATGATTTCGGTGGCCAACGAAATCGCCGAAGCCGGTTTCGACCCCCAAGGGCGCACCAGCGAGGACCTGCTGGATCTGGCGGAATCGCGGGTATTTAAAATTGCCGAAAGCCGCGCCAATAAAGATGAAGGGCCGAAGAACATCGCCGATGTGCTCGATGCCACCGTCGCCCGTATTGAGCAGCTGTTCCAACAGCCGCACGATGGCGTCACCGGGGTGAATACCGGCTATGACGACCTCAACAAAAAGACCGCCGGGCTACAACCTTCGGATCTGATTATCGTCGCCGCGCGTCCTTCGATGGGTAAGACGACATTTGCGATGAACCTCGTGGAAAACGCGGCGATGCTGCAGGATAAACCGGTATTGATATTCAGTCTGGAGATGCCCTCCGAGCAGATCATGATGCGTTCTCTGGCCTCGCTATCGCGCGTCGATCAGACTCGTATCCGTACCGGCCAACTGGACGATGAAGACTGGGCGCGTATCTCCGGCACTATGGGTATCTTGCTGGAAAAACGGAACATTTATATTGATGATTCCTCCGGCCTGACGCCGACGGAAGTGCGTTCGCGCGCCCGACGTATCGCCCGCGAGCACGGCGGTATCGGCCTTATCATGATCGACTACCTGCAGCTGATGCGCGTACCGTCGCTCTCCGACAACCGTACTCTGGAGATCGCCGAAATCTCCCGCTCGCTGAAGGCGCTGGCAAAAGAGTTGCAGGTGCCGGTGGTGGCGCTGTCGCAGCTGAACCGCTCTCTGGAACAGCGCGCCGATAAACGCCCGGTCAACTCCGACCTGCGTGAATCCGGCTCTATTGAACAGGATGCCGACTTAATCATGTTCATCTACCGTGATGAGGTTTATCACGAGAACAGCGATTTAAAAGGTATTGCTGAAATTATCATTGGTAAACAACGTAACGGCCCGATCGGTACAGTACGACTGACCTTTAACGGCCAGTGGTCGCGTTTCGATAATTATGCCGGCCCTCAGTATGACGATGAGTAAACCTCTGTCAGTCTTTTTTTAAGGAATTCAAATGCAAGCGGCAACTGTAGTTATCAACCGCCGCGCTCTGCGACACAACCTGCAACGCCTGCGTGAACTGGCTCCTGCCAGCAAACTGGTTGCGGTGGTGAAAGCGAACGCCTACGGACACGGCCTTCTTGAGACCGCGCGAACGCTGACCGACGCCGATGCCTTCGGCGTCGCCCGCCTGGAGGAGGCGCTGCGCCTGCGTGAAGGGGGCATTACCCAACCGATATTGCTGCTGGAAGGTTTCTTTGAAGCGGCGGATCTGGCGCTGATTTCCGCGCAGCACCTGCATACCGTGGTACATAGCCCGGAACAGCTGGCGGCGCTCGAACAAGCGGAACTGGCCGAACCGGTTACCGTCTGGATGAAGCTGGATACCGGTATGCATCGCCTTGGCGTACTGCCGGAACAGGCCGAAGCGTTTTATCAGCGGCTAAGCCGGTGCAAAAATGTCCGCCAGCCGGTGAATATCGTCAGCCATTTCGCTCGCGCCGATGAGCCTGAATGCGGCGTGACCGAGCGTCAGCTGGATATTTTCACCACCTTTACCGAAGGTAAGCCGGGGCTGCGTTCTATTGCCGCCTCGGGCGGGATCCTGCTGTGGCCGCAGTCGCATTTCGACTGGGCGCGGCCGGGCATCATTCTCTATGGCGTTTCGCCGCTGGAGAACCACTCTACCGGTGAGGATTTCGGCTGCCTGCCGGTCATGTCGCTGACCTCCAGCCTGATTGCGGTGCGCGAGCATAAAGCCGGGGAGCCGGTGGGCTACGGCGGCACCTGGATTAGCGAGCGCGATACCCGCCTCGGCGTCGTGGCGATGGGCTATGGCGATGGCTATCCACGCGCCGCGCCCTCCGGCACGCCGGTGCTGGTCAACGGCCGCGAAGTGCCGATAGTCGGCCGCGTGGCGATGGATATGATTTGCGTCGACCTCGGCCCTCAGGCGCAGGATCAAGCCGGCGATCCGGTTGTGTTATGGGGGGAAGGGCTCCCCGTTGAGCGCATCGCGGAAATAACGAAAGTGAGTGCTTACGAACTTATCACTCGCCTGACCTCCAGGCTGGCTATCCGTTACCTCGACTAACTACGGTCAGTGGCATATTTCCCCGATTACGCTACGCTTATCGGGGTAATGAGCAGGGGCGGCGCGCGGCGTCGCCCAGGTTTGCAGCGATCTTTGTCGATAACTTACCAACATCCCCTCGACCTTCCCCAACTTCCGGTTTATTGTGTAAATACCTGCTTTCGTAAACCTGGAGATACATCTCGTGTTTCAAAAAGTTGACGCCTACGCCGGCGACCCCATTCTCTCCTTGATGGAGCGTTTCAAAGAAGATCCGCGTAGTGACAAAGTGAACCTCAGCATCGGTCTTTACTACAACGAAGACGGCATTATTCCGCAACTACAGGCCGTGGCGGATGCCGAAGCACGACTCAATGCCCAGCCGCACGGCGCCTCGCTGTATCTGCCGATGGAAGGTCTCAATAGCTACCGCCACGCCATTGCGCCGCTGTTATTTGGTGCCGACCATCCGGTGCTGAAACAAAACCGCGTAGCATCAATTCAAACCCTGGGTGGCTCCGGCGCGCTGAAGGTTGGCGCCGATTTCCTTAAACGCTACTTCCCACAGTCTCGCGTATGGGTTAGCGATCCGACCTGGGAAAACCACATCGCCATATTTGAAGGGGCTGGATTCGAAGTAAGTACTTACCCATGGTTCGATGATGAGACCAACGGCGTACGTTTTGAAGCCTTCCTCGCCAAACTACAGACGCTCCCTGAGCGCGATATCGTGCTGCTGCATCCATGTTGCCACAACCCAACGGGCGCCGATCTGAGCAACGCTCAGTGGGATGAAGTCGTTAAAGTGTTGAAAGCACGTAACTTAATTCCTTTCCTCGATATCGCCTATCAGGGCTTTGGCGCCGGTATGGAAGACGATGCCTACGCTATCCGCGCGATTGCCAGCGCCGGCCTGCCGATGCTGGTCAGCAACTCATTCTCCAAAATCTTCTCGTTGTACGGCGAACGCGTCGGCGGCCTGTCAATCGTCTGCGATGATGCTGAAACCGCTGGCCGCGTGCTGGGTCAGTTGAAAGCGACGGTGCGTCGTAACTACTCCAGCCCGCCTAATTTTGGCGCGCAGGTGGTGGCGGCAGTATTGAACGACCCGGCGCTGAAAGCTTCATGGCTGGCGGAAGTGGAAGCTATGCGTACCCGCATCCTGGCGATGCGTCAGACGCTGGTGGATGCGCTGAAAGAGGCCGTTCCCGGCAAAAACTTTGACTACCTGCTGAAGCAGCGCGGCATGTTTAGCTACACCGGATTGAGCGCGGCACAGGTAGATCGTCTACGCGAAGAGTTTGGCGTTTACCTGATTGCCAGCGGCCGGATGTGCGTGGCGGGACTTAACTCGCGTAACGTCCAGCGTGTCGCCCAGGCGTTTGCTGCCGTAATGTAAGTGCTTACTTACTAATTTGCCCTCGCCAGCGTTAAGGCGAGGGTAGTATTACCTCTGAAGTGTGATCATGCTCTTTTTATATGACATTTGAGCAGAAAATCCTTTCTATCTATGTGGTCAGGCGTTAAGGTCTTGGGGCATTAATGCGCTCACTCATTATTAAAAATAATAACGAATCGATTATTTAGACCCAAAATAACTCAGGTTGCCGCTAAGCGGCCTGGCGCATGAGGGGCATAGGGATAAATATGCGTAAGTTAACTTTGGCCATTAGCGCCACTTGTCTGTTGTTCGCTCTGAATAGCTCCGTTGTCGCTCGCGCGTCCACTCCACAGCCCATTTGGGAAGGGACGAATGTTGCGAAACTCGCCGAACAGGCGCCGATCCATTGGGTATCGGTAGCGCAAATCGAAAATAGCCTGCTGGGCCGCGCGCCGATGGCGGTGGGTTTCGATATCGATGATACCGTGTTATTTTCCAGCCCCGGTTTCTGGCGCGGGCAAAAAACCTATTCTCCCGGCAGCGAAGCCTATCTGAAGAACCCGGAGTTCTGGGAAAAGATGAATAACGGCTGGGACGAGTTCAGTATGCCGAAAGAAGTGGGCCGCCAGCTGATCGCGATGCATATTAAGCGCGGCGACAGCATCTACTTCGTCACCGGCCGCAGCCAGACCAAAACTGAGACCGTCTCCAAAACCCTGCAGGATGATTTCCTGATCCCCGGTGCTAACATGAACCCGGTGATTTTTGCCGGCGATAAGCCCGGCCAGAACACGAAAACTCAGTGGTTACGCGAGAAGAATATCAAAGTCTTCTACGGCGACTCTGACAACGATATCTCGGCGGCCCGCGATGCCGATGCGCGAGGAATTCGCGTGCTGCGTGCGGCAAACTCCTCCTATAAACCTTTGCCGATGGCCGGGTCGCAGGGGGAAGAGGTGATTGTGAATTCAGAATATTAAGGCGTGTGAAACGCAACGCATCTGAATACGAGAAGGCAGCCGCAGGCTGTCTTTTTTTTGTACGAATTTCAGCCTTTGAGGTTTTACCTTTTCGTTTCTTGCTGCAAACTTAGAAGGATTCACACATTACAGGAGTCGTTTATGTGGCATCAGCAAACCCTGACATTAGGCCCGAAATCTCGTGGTTTCCATCTGGTGACCAACGAAATTATTGGTCAAATCCGCGAGCTCTCGCATATCAAGGTTGGCCTGCTGCATCTGTTACTCCAGCATACTTCCGCTTCCCTGACGTTGAATGAGAACTGCGATCCTACGGTCCGTTTTGATATGGAACAGCATTTCCTCAATGCCGTACCAGACAACGCGCCGTATGAACACGATTATGAAGGTCCTGATGATATGCCCTCGCACATTAAATCATCGCTGCTGGGCGTTTCCCTGATGTTGCCGGTGCAGAACGGCAACGTCATGTTAGGGACCTGGCAGGGGATCTGGCTGGGGGAGCATCGTATTCACGGCGGTTCGCGGCATATTGTCGCAACGCTCATGGGAGAATAAAAAATGACCATATCGGATCTACTGCAGTACTGCATGGCGAAGCCGGGCGCGGAGCAAAGTGTTCATAGCGACTGGAAAGCGACGCAAATCAAGGTCGCGGATGTGTTATTCGCCATGGTGAAAGAGGTGGAGGATAAGCGGCCGGCCGTTGCGTTAAAGACCAGCCCGGAGCTTGCCGAGCTGCTGCGCGAACAACATCGCGATGTTCGCCCCAGCAGGCATCTGAATAAAGCTCACTGGAGCACGGTTTTCCTCGATGGCTCTCTGCCAGACTCGCAGATTTACTACCTGGTGGATGCTTCCTATCAACAGGCGGTCGACCTGCTGTCGGAGGATAAGCGGAGGCAGTTGGCCTAGCTTATAGCCTGCCAGCCAGCGCCAGCAGCGTGATATCGAGCAGCCGTAACAACGTCGCCTGCAGCTGCGCCTGGCGCGCGATGCTCTGGTTGTTGGCGCGAATGCGGGCAATATCGCGCTGACCTTCTAGCAGTAGCCGTAGATCGTCTTCGGTCAGCCAGCCCTGAGCTTTTTGCTGCAATGCCTGTAGCAAAAAGATGGCGCTATCGCGTACTTCGCGCTGCTCATCGCCAAGTACTCTATTCAGTAATGGCATCCATTCGGCGCTATCAATCGCGCAAGCGGACAACAGCGCGCGAATCTCCATGGTTGTCGGCATTATTCCCTCCCTGTACGCTGACATTCGCCAGCGATAGCCTGTTGATAGAGATAAATGGTCTGCCGCGTTAAATATTGCGCTTCGGCAGGGGTAAAGGGCGCGCCCAGCATCTGGCGATGGGCGTAAACGCGTAAATAGTTACCTTCAAGTATCCTGAAATTTTCCTGGCGCAGCGCGTCGCCTTGGGCGATCGCCTGCGTGAACTGCTGGCGAATCTGTTCATCTTCCTTGTTCAATTGTTGATCGTCCTGCGTCGCTGCGGTGGCGATGAACTGCAAATGCAACTGCTTGAGTGTGAGCAATTGCTGATAGGCCGTATCGCTGTAGCGGCCAACCCATGAGCAGGCGCTTAACGTACATAGCGCGGCGGCGATGATAAGTAACGGATTGAGGCGTGGTACTCGCATAGTTTTCCCGGCATCGGTGGGCGATAGCGACTATCAGACGCCAGAGTGAGCGCTCCGGGCAAATCACGAAGTCTCAGCGTGAAAAAATGAGATGAAATGAGATGAAATGAGGCCTCTTCCGTGAAGGAAGAGGCCTGAGAGATTACTTCAGCAAGGGCTTCAGGAAGCGCGCCGTGTGCGAGGCTTCACATTCGGCAACGGTTTCCGGCGTGCCGGAAACGAGAATTTCCCCACCGCCGCTACCGCCTTCCGGGCCGAGGTCGACAATCCAGTCGGCGGTTTTAATCACGTCGAGGTTGTGCTCAATGACCACGATGGTATTGCCCTGATCGCGTAGCTGATGCAGCACGTCCAGCAGCTGCTGAATATCGGCGAAATGCAGACCGGTGGTCGGTTCATCAAGGATATACAGCGTCTGGCCGGTACCGCGCTTGGAGAGTTCGCGCGCCAGCTTCACGCGCTGGGCTTCACCGCCGGAGAGCGTGGTTGCCGACTGGCCGAGACGAATATAGGTCAGACCAACATCCATCAGGGTTTGCAGCTTACGCGCCAGCGCCGGCACGGCATCAAAGAATTCGCGCGCTTCTTCGATGGTCATATCCAGCACTTCGTGGATAGTTTTGCCTTTGTACTTAATTTCCAGCGTTTCGCGGTTATAGCGTTTGCCTTTGCACTGGTCGCACGGCACATAGATATCCGGCAGGAAGTGCATCTCAACCTTGATCACTCCGTCGCCCTGACAGGCTTCGCAGCGGCCGCCGCGGACGTTAAAACTGAAGCGGCCCGGCGTATAGCCGCGTGAACGTGATTCCGGTACTCCGGCGAACAGTTCGCGCACCGGCGTGAAGACGCCGGTATAGGTTGCCGGGTTTGAGCGTGGCGTGCGGCCAATCGGGCTCTGGTCGATATCAATGACTTTATCGAAGTGCTCCAGCCCCTGAACATCGCGATACGGCGCAGGCTCGGCAATCGTCGCGCCGTTCAACTGGCGCTGGGCGATGGGGAACAGGGTATCGTTAATCAGCGTTGATTTACCGGAACCGGAAACGCCGGTAATGCAGGTAAACAGGCCGACAGGCAACGTCAGCGTCACATCCTTGAGGTTGTTGCCCCGTGCGCCGGTCAGTTTCAGCACTTTTTCCGGATCGGCGGCGACGCGCTGTTTCGGCACTTCGATTTTGCGTTTACCGCTCATGTACTGCCCGGTGAGCGATTCTGGTACCGCCATAATGGCGTCCAGCGGCCCTTCGGCCACCACCTGGCCGCCGTGAACCCCAGCGCCGGGGCCGATGTCGATGACGTGGTCGGCGGCGCGAATGGCGTCTTCGTCATGTTCAACGACAATGACCGTGTTGCCCAGATTACGCAGGTGGATAAGCGTACCGAGCAGGCGTTCGTTATCACGCTGGTGCAGGCCGATGGAGGGCTCATCCAGCACGTACATCACGCCAACCAGCCCCGCGCCAATCTGGCTCGCCAGACGAATACGCTGCGCTTCACCGCCGGAGAGCGTCTCCGCCGAACGAGAGAGCGTCAGGTAGTTCAGACCGACGTTGACGAGAAACTTCAGGCGATCGCCAATCTCTTTCAGCACTTTCTCGGCGATTTGCGCCCGCTGTCCGGACAGCTTCAGGTTGTTGAAGAAGTCCATCGCGTGGCCGATGCTCATATCGGAAATGGTCGGCAGCGGCGTGTTCTCCACAAACACGTGACGCGCTTCGCGGCGCAGACGCGTACCCTCGCAGCTGGCGCACGGACGGTTGCTGATGAATTTCGCCAGCTCTTCGCGCACCGCGCTGGATTCCGTCTCTTTATAACGGCGCTCCATGTTGTGCAGCACGCCTTCGAACGGATGGCGGCGTACTGACGTGTCGCCGCGGTCGTTCATGTATTTGAATTCAATATTCTCTTTACCTGAACCGTACAGCACGACTTTCTGAACATTAGCGCTGAGGGTGCCCCAGGGCGCTTCGACATCAAACTTATAGTGATCCGCCAGCGACTTCAGCATCTGGAAATAGTAGAAGTTGCGGCGATCCCAGCCGCGGATGGCGCCGCCAGCCAGCGATAGCTCCGGATTCTGAATCACCCGATCGGGATCGAAATACTGTTGAACGCCAAGGCCGTCGCAGGTCGGGCAGGCCCCTGCCGGGTTGTTGAAGGAGAACAGACGCGGCTCCAGTTCGCGCATGCTATAGCCGCAAATCGGGCAAGCGAAGTTCGCCGAGAACAGCAGTTCTTCCGCTTTACTGTCATCCATGTTGGAAACAATGGCGGTGCCGCCTGAGAGCTCCAGCGCGGTTTCGAAAGACTCCGCCAGACGCTGCGCCAGATCGTCACGTACTTTGAAGCGATCGATAACCACTTCGATCGTGTGTTTCTTTTGCAGCTCTAACTTCGGCGGATCCGAAAGATCGCAGACTTCGCCATCGATCCGCGCACGAATGTAGCCCTGGCTGGCAAGGTTTTCCAGCGTTTTGGTGTGCTCGCCCTTACGCTCTTTAATAATGGGCGCCAGCAGCATCAGGCGCTGACCTTCCGGCTGTGAGAGCACGTTATCGACCATCTGGCTGACGGTTTGCGCGGCCAGCGGGACGTCGTGGTCCGGGCAACGCGGTTCGCCGACGCGGGCGTACAGCAGTCGCAGATAGTCGTGGATTTCAGTAATGGTGCCTACCGTCGAACGCGGGTTGTGGGAGGTCGATTTCTGTTCGATAGAAATCGCCGGCGACAGCCCTTCGATATGATCGACGTCCGGTTTCTCCATCAGAGACAGGAACTGTCGCGCATAGGCGGAGAGCGATTCGACGTAGCGACGCTGGCCTTCGGCGTACAGGGTGTCGAAAGCGAGTGAGGATTTGCCAGACCCAGAAAGCCCGGTGACGACAATGAGTTTGTCGCGCGGGATGACGAGGTTGATGTTTTTGAGATTATGGGTGCGGGCGCCCCGAACTTCGATCTTATCCATTCACCTTTCCCGGTAGGTAGATACACGGATTGCCTGGTTTGTTTGAAGGACAAACGGCAGAAACGGCTAATTATGACACAACTTAACCTGTCTGGATATACAGTGTTGGAATCGCGCTGCAGTAAGAGGGTGAAAAATTGCATAGCGGCGGGATGTTTTCTGGAATTGGCTTCGCAGCTATCAAATTGCCCCTTTGTGGTGTTAGAATTCCCGGTTTACACTTATACAAAACGTATTATTCAGGAGATTCGATCATGGCCAGCAGAGGCGTAAACAAGGTGATTCTCGTCGGTAATCTGGGGCAGGACCCGGAAGTACGCTACATGCCAAGTGGCGGCGCTGTCGCCAACTTCACGCTGGCAACTTCCGAATCCTGGCGCGATAAGCAAACCGGCGAAATGAAAGAGCAGACTGAATGGCACCGCGTTGTGTTGTTCGGCAAACTAGCGGAAGTCGCTGGCGAATACCTGCGTAAAGGTTCTCAGGTTTATATCGAAGGCCAGCTGCGCACCCGTAAATGGACCGATCAGTCCGGTCAGGACAAGTACACCACTGAAATCGTGGTAAACGTCGGCGGCACCATGCAGATGCTGGGCGGCCGTCAGGGCGGCGGCGCACCGGCAGGCGGCGGCCAGCAGCAGGGCGGTTGGGGTCAGCCTCAGCAGCCGCAGGGCGGCAACCAGTTCAGCGGCGGCGCGCAGTCTCGTCCGCAGCAGCAGGCCCCGGCAGCGCCATCTAACGAACCGCCGATGGACTTCGACGACGATATTCCGTTCTAAGTGCGCAGTTTTTCTTTCTAAATCAAATGATTAACTCAATATTCTGAGTTAATCATGGGTTGTTGGAAAGCCTATTGCAAGCCTGACTTATCCTTACCCAGTAATGGGTTTGAACCTCGAAAGAGGGAGGGGAGTGTAGCATGTCAGGAAAAGGCTGGTTGCGGGGAAATAACCTACTTTGCGCCAGCCATTGCAAGTCCTATATGGTTAACCGCTCACATGTTTCACCCATGGTGAGTATACCGATTGATAAACTATCCAGGATTTCGGGTTCGCTTTCAGCCAGTTTCGTGTTTTCTCACTCTTGTGAATAATAAAGTTATCCAAGATAAGCGTTATCGTTTTTGCCCGGCGATACGTCGCTTTCAGATGTTCCCACAGGCTGATAATTAATACTACTGCCGCTCACGTAGCTGACCTTTCCTGAACTGCTGTGCAACGCCCCTGCCAGATAATCTTATTCAAGAAAATGAATACGGGAATTGCAGCATTGGATAAAGGACTCAGTATGTTGAGTGGCCAAGTTTCAAAACAGGAGGATTATTAGTTAATTGCCGACTTAGCCTAAATAAAACGGCTACACAATATTTCTAAGCCTGGAGGTATTTAACGAATTCGAATCAATGTTTCCGGGAAGAGATAATAATGCAGCAAAGATATGCGACTTCTATCTACAGATAACCACTAATACCATTTGTTGTATTTTATATAGACAATAGAAACAATGACTATCCACAGGGCGCTCAGTATTGCCGCGTAATTTGGGATAAAACGCACAAAAATATAAATCCCCGCGACAATAAGAACGGCAGGTACCAGGTAGAAAAATGACTGAATAAGCCACAGGAACGCACGCTTCATTTTCTCAAGATCTCATACAAAGCATCACCGATTTTTTCTTCGTTATTATCTCCAGAATTTATTTGATAAATTATCTCCGACATTTGCGGCTCAATAAGAAAATAAAGCATTTCAATATTTTCTTTATACAGTGCTTGATAGTAAGCAGGATCCTGAAACTTGAGTCTGTTAGCTGCGGATGCGGCTATCTGTGCTTTAGCATAGAGCGTTGTTCCGTTCACAAACCATGCCGAAAAGGAATTAACGAGTTTGATATGGGTCTGTTTAAAATCCCTGCTGCTAATGACTAAATTAGCAATGGTAAGTGACAGCGCTAACTTGCTGGCTTTAACTGACGAATGTTCTGCTGCTTTGCCTAACAATTTTTGAATGTGGGCTACGAGGCTATTGCTTTTTTGCTCGCCGAGCCTGGTAAGAGTTTTCCGAAAATATATTTCAACCATGTCCAGAGTGACATCGCCTCTGTCATAAATTTCACCTAAGGCCATAACCAATCGTTTGTCCTCTCGCCATGTGTCACGGCAGGAACTGCGATAGTATTCGTCTGGCATAAGGCATGCGCTATAATTGACTAGCCGCTCTGCGCCTGGTTTCCCTTTTCGATGGTAGACATATGGTTGGCGTGAATGTTTCTTAATGAGTTTGTTAATGTAATAGCTAATTGCTTGTTTGATTGCATTTTCAATTGCAAATAGGTTTGTGCCATTTTATATAGCCTTGCTGTATCATTATCATTCATTAATTTATCATGGTTGCCAGAGAGGGCAAGAAGGAAGATGAGAAAAACAAAAAAACTGCTGATTTATGTTCCAATTGTTATTATTTTCTTTCTCATTATACCGGAGATCATTTTACGTACATTGTCATCGGATCAGCTCGGGCGGGTTAGTGATTTCACTAGTCTGGGGGGGCTGCTTAATCCCCTCCTTTCCCTGCTCATTTTTCTTGGACTTTTTTCCATCATTTTAGCTGTAATCACCGTGTCTGTAGTGGGTAAGATCTTCCGTTGGCTTTGTTGAATAGATCAGTTTTTGGGTAAGCATCCCCGTAGCGGTCGGGTTTTCTGGCAATATGCACGCTTTCTGGCATACCGGCCTTTGTTATTTTGTTCAATGCACGCACTATGACCAGAGCCTCAGCTACCTGAGCATCGTAATCGCGCAGCGCAGGGAAAAGTCCATTAGGGCAAAAATGGAATCGATAAATCCCTGTACAGTCCGCAGAATCAGCCGGAATACACGTTTAATCACCAGAACAGTGGTGATGGCGAGATCAGAATAGCGCTGAGGTCGCCCCCGTGATGACGGTGTTGCAGCTTCGTACCATGCCTTAACCACTTCATCGTCCAGCCAGAAGGTGATGGAGATACGGTTGGGGGAGGACAACCATTCCATTAACGCCAGTTGCAGTTCAAAAATATAAAGTTTTCTCCATATAGCAGCATTAAAACCATTGAAAAATATTACAAAAGACAATTAAAAATAAATTAACATAATGGTTTAGATGTATTTTTATATTAAAGTTTAATTCACAGGTAATCAGAACACTTTTAAGGTTTTCCTTATTACCTACTGCCTATGCAGTTAGCCAACAAAAAGCCCCGAGTGTTCGGGGCTTTTTCGTTTCAGGCTCTCAGGTTGCCGGGGCCGAAGCTTCAGGAGCGGTTGGCGGAACTGTGTCGGGCTGCGGCTTGCCCGTTCCTGGCTCGGGTAGCGGCGCGGCAGTCGCTTTTTGTTTACGGGCGATATCATCCATAATCAGCCGATACGCAATGTAGTATTTATAGATATTGCTGACGTAGGTCACCGTCTCAGCGCCGATCTTCTCTGCTGCGAGATTCTCGACGTTGCCAAACCAGATATTTGGGTCAAAACCGCGTTTTTGGGTTTCCGTACGTAGACGCGCGATGCGTGCCGGGCCGGCATTGTAAGAAGCAAACGAAAACAGCGCCTTATCAAGCGGCGTCATCGGTTGGTCACCATAGTAATGATCGATCATCCAGCGCATATACTTAACGCCGGCATGAATGTTGGGGTCGATTTTTTTGATATCGCCAACCTTCAATTCCTTGCCGGTCGCGGGCATGACCTGCATCACGCCGATTGCGCCGACGTGGCTGCGTACCGATTGATTGAGCCGCGATTCCTGATATCCCTGGGCGGCCATCAGCAGCCAGTCGACATCATAGCGTTCGCCATATTTTCTAAAAATTTCCACCATCTGCAAAAACTTAGCGCGCTCTCTGTTGGCTGCGGCGTTTTTAACGTAGGTCGCGCTTTTCAGGTAGCGCAGCAGAATCATGTTTCCCAGGGTGCTGCCTTGACGATTATTTTTCACGAAATTATTCAGTACCGCGAGAAGCTGTGGGTTATCTTTGCGGACCGCCCAGGCGATGCTACCGCCATCCCGTAATACAATGTCGTCATGCACCTGAATTTTTGGAAACACCTGTTTCCAGAAAAGCGCCTTATGGCGATCCACTACGATCAGGGGAATCAGGCCGGCATTGAGCATTTCGAGAAGATCCTCATCTTCGAGCGCCTCTGGCGCTTCCTGCAGAATAACCGGCGGCAGCGACGCTTTAGCGAAGCGGGCGTTAAGCGTCTGCAAACTTTCGTAATAGCTGGAGGAGCGGCGGACAAACACGGTTTTACCGGAAAGCTGCTCCAGGTTTTTCACGTCGGACGATGATGGCCCCGATACCAACAGTTCTTTGACATCGCTATAGAGCGGGGTGGTAAAGGCGACCTGCTCCTGACGCGACGAGGTAATCGTGAGATTGGCGGCGGCGATATCCCCCTTGCCTTCATTTAGCGCTTTGAACAGGTTATCCCGAGTGACCGGGATGAAAACGATCCGCACTTTGAGGTGTTTCTGCTTCAGCTTCTTCTCTTTTGCGAGTTGATTATTGAGATCTTTTTCTAAAGCGATGAAAAGATCGTGGGTAGCGCCGCGTTGGGTACCTTTGTCGATAAAAAAGAATGTCTTGCTGTAAGTCGTTAGCACTCGGATCGCCCGTCGGTTGATCATGTCGGGAAGATCGCCTTTTTGCGGCTGCATGATGTGATCCATATTGATAGCCAGTTCAGCTTTATCATTTTGCAACGGCGGCGGTTTTTCCGTCGAAGATACCGGGGCTGAGACGGCAAACAGTAAGGCGAGAAGGCAGGCGGAAAGCGTCGCCAGGCGACGCTGAAAACCGAAGATGTTCATGATGCGACACTCTGCAGGGAGATGGTTATATTTTAGACAATTCATACGCTCTCCCGCGTCTTTTTCTGCTTACCTCCATTGCGTCGGTACGGCGGAAGAGGTATTACCGTTTCCGCTATAATACAAAAGAAGGAGGTACGGCCCTCCCTGTAGAATATTTTTTATTTGTGATCGCTAATCACTTATTTAACCTGATGGACTATCAAAATGATATTTTTGTCTGTTATTTAAAATCTATTGTAAGGTTATTTATAGCCTCTGCATGGTTATGTTTTTTTAGTATTAATACAAAATTCGTATAAAGCCCGGATTAGCTTACTTCATGAGTGGTATGACCGATGTGTACCAGCCTCGTTCTATATCACACTATTAATAAGCTACCTTGCAGATAACGACCAGGAGTGCTATCACTAAATTCCCCGTCACAGATTTTACTTACAAGGATGGAAGATGAAATGGACTATTCTTAACACCCTTATCTGCCCGCATACCGGCGTTGCGTTCTCGTCAATATCGGGGCTGCGGTTTCTGAAGTTTATTATCTGGTATGAAGCCGATCTTTTATTGCTTCCCGGTGAAACAATGAAACTTTTTTCCTCTAAAGTTTTAATTAATGATCAATATCATTCATTAAAAATTTATAACATTACGCGTTATGACGATAAACAGTGGGAAACGTTAAGAGAGCGGCCAATCTGCCCGTACAATTTTGAAGCCGCGGAGCCGGCATCTTGTCTTTATCAATCATATTGTGCAGTTAAGCGCTGCCCAAACGAGCGTCTACGGCCGCAGTTATGCGAACAATATTAGCCGGGGGCACGGGGAAGGTCCTCACTGTTGCTGAAAATAAAAAAGCTTCCCGTAGGAAGCTTTTTTATCAGGTCATCATCATTGGCCATTCTGGTGGCGTCTGACTCATGACTTCAACCATGACGTCTTTAATGTTGCCCCAGATTTTGGCGACATCCACCATGGTGATGCCTAACAAGCCAGTAGCAAACCAACAGGCGGCAGCGAGGCCCAGACAGCTACAAATAATCGCTAAACCGGCATAGTCGCTTTTACGTAATTGAATATTCAGCGAGCTGGCCAGGAACATCAATACTGCGCTCACCAGGGGCCAGCGCAAAAGAACGACACTGGTAGTAATGGAAGCCATTAACTTATCCTATCTCTCAATGAAAGTCGGGGGCCTTAGACAACCTGGCGCGATTATCAATTAATGAGACGCTCTGGCTATCTGGGGGCACTTCAGGGAGTGATGAAACGATAGTTTTGTTTCATCAACTTGTGTGAACTATATCACATTTGCTGATTTATTCGCCAGACAAAAAATGACCTTTTTTGACATTTAAAAACCATAAAATAACTGCGGTTAATGCCGAGGGGATGTACGCCAGCTTGTCTGGCGTCTGTTTTTCGACGCTGCTAAGGGCTGGGCGTAGACTGCCGATAATTGTTCTACGGGTTTTGTTACTTATTACGAGTAATTGTACGGAGAAACCGAATTAGTAAGTGGCTAGTGTCTTAATTATTACGAGAATGTTTCTCGATCCATCTATAAGTAAGTATGATTCATCATTATTAGGTGTGAGGTTTTTACATAAACGTGTTCGTTGCTGAAATTCGCTGTTTTTTATAACAGTCGGTAATGCCTGGTTTTTGCCCTTATACCGTGATTGAGGCGTATCGCATGGATAAAAAGCGGAAATGAGTCGTAGCGCGCCGCATAAGGCGTTCAAAATATTCTTCACCATACTGGTGGTTGTGCTGCCGGTGGTGTTGGCGTTGTGGTTCGCGCAAATTAGAGCCCGGGAAGAAATCTCCGATAGATTGCAGTCGTTTTCGCAGCTGGCGTTGCAAAAAACGGAAATGGTCATTCATGAATCCGAGCAGGCGCGCGAAAAGGCCATGCAGTTTACAGGGGAATTGTGTTCCCCGCAGCATCAGCATTACATGTTGAATATTGTCCGCGGATTGCTGTATGTCGATGACTTGATTTACGCGAACGGTAACAAATTCATCTGTTCTACTGCAGTTCATCCCGAAGAGGGGTGGAGAATAGCCGCGGCGAATTACACCCGCCAGCCCGACGTCTCTATTTACTACTACCGCGATACGCCGTTTTATCCGGGCTATGATATGAATTATATGCAGCGCGGCCATTATGCCGTGGTGGTTAATCCTCTCTCTTATAGCTCGGTTATTTCCAGTGATAGAGACTTAGCCTACGGCGTCTTCGATACCAAAACGAACATGTTTTTCTCGGTGAGTAAAAACGTTGATGCCAGGGAACTACACCGCCTTATCCGCCACGAAGACGCTTTTTTTAATCAGGATGGCCGGGTTTATACCGTCGCTCATTCCTCGATTCGGCCGATTGCGGTCATCATGTCCACCTCGCGCGCCAGCTATTATGCCAGCCTGTACGATCAGGTCACCTTGACCCTGCCGTTAGGGATCATCTGCAGCATATTGATTCTGATGGTATGGTCGCGCAGCCGTCAGCAGTATCATTCACCGCGTAATAAGCTCTTGCGGGCGTTAAGCCACCGCCAGCTATGTCTGCATTATCAACCCATTATCGACATTAAGAATAATCGCTGCGTCGGCGCCGAGGCGCTGCTACGCTGGCCGGGATTTGATGGTCCGGTCATGAGTCCGGCGGAGTTTATTCCATTGGCGGAAAACTCAGGCATGATTGCTCAGGTCACAGATTACGTAGTTGACGAGTTGTTCAACGATCTTGGCGAATATTTGTCCCGACACCCGCAGCTCTATATCGCGATTAATCTTTCGGCCTCGGATTTCCACTCCGCGAGGTTGATTGCACAGATCACTGAGAAAGCGCGCAGCTATGCAGTTTGCGTGAAGCAAATCAAAATTGAAGTCACCGAAAGGGGGTTTATCGATGTGCCGAAAACCACGCCGGTGATCCAGGCTTTCCGCGAAGCAGGCTATGAGATAGCTATTGATGATTTCGGTACCGGTTATTCCAACCTGCACAATCTCTATTCGCTCAACGTCGATATTCTGAAGATTGATAAATCTTTTATCGATACGCTGACGACTAATAGCACCAGCCACCTGATTGCCGAGCATATCATCGACATGGCGCGTAGCCTGCGTTTAAAAACCATCGCTGAAGGGGTAGAAACGCTGGATCAGGTGGATTGGTTGCTTAAGCGCGGCGTGCAGTTTTGTCAGGGTTGGCATTTTGCCAGGGCAATGCCGCCACAGGAGTTTATCCAGTGGCTGGCGAAATCCCCGATCTTACTGCGTCCGCCGCACGACGGTCGTCAGGCGGAAATCTGATGACGGTAGTCGCTGGGAGTGCGATCGAACTCCCGGCGGAACACCCGTGAGAACGTCTGTTGCGAGACGTATCCCAAATCCATCGCAATATCAAAAATAGGGCGTTGCGTGGTCCTTAGCGCCTCAGCGGCGAGCAGTAGCCGGCGCTGGCGAATGTAATCACCCAGCGTTTGGTGGGTGACGGTACGGAACATCCGCTGTAGATACCATTTCGAGTATCCCGATTTTTTAGCGACTACATCAATGTTAAGTGGTTGATCGATATGTTCATCAATCCATTCAATAAGCGTTTGGATAATATCCTGATGGGACATAAAGCGGCCTCTCTCAATTCTCGATTCGTCGTTTTGTCTGCTGGCGAGTATAATTCCTCAAGTTAACTTGAGGTAAAGCGCTTTTATGGAAAAGAAACCAACCCGTATCAAAATGCTGCTCTCCCCTGGGGAAGTGGCGAAACGAACCGGCGTCGCCGTCTCGGCGCTGCACTTTTATGAAAGCAAAGGGCTTATCCGCAGCCAGCGCAACGCGGGCAATCAGCGGCGATATCGCCGCGATGTGCTGCGTGCGGTCGCTATCATCAAGATTGCGCAACGTATTGGTATTCCGCTGGCGACCATCGGCGAGGCATTCGGCGTCCTGCCGGAAGGGCATAATCTGAGCGCCAAAGAGTGGAAACAGCTGTCGTCGCAATGGCGGGAGGAGCTGGACCGGCGTATTCACACCCTGACCGCGTTGCGCGACCAGCTCGACGGCTGCATCGGTTGCGGCTGTTTATCGCGCCGCGATTGTCCGTTACGCAACCCTGGAGATAAGTTGGGTGAAGAGGGGACCGGCGCACGCCTGCTGGAAGAGGATTAATGGTGATGCCTGCAAAAAAACTAAAGCGCCACAACAGGGCGCTTTAGTTGTTTTCCGGTCTTTGTCTTTCGCATTATCCCGCTGGCTCACGGGAGGGTTTCCCCCGACGTCGACTCCCCTCAGGTATTGCGCAATGTGTTGAAGGAGGTTCCGGATTGCGTCGACAATGTAATTGTGGCACAGCCTGCTGATTTTGCCTGTTGACGTTGCCGAAATTTTTCCGTCATTGGCCGCCTGTTTCTATAGTTAATTTGAACGAACAACAGGAGAGCGCCATGTTGACGGTCCATCACCTCAACCAATCCCGCTCGCAGCGCGTGCTGTGGGCGTTGGAAGAACTGCAATTGTCCTATCAGGTAGTCTGCTACCAGCGTGAAAAAAACATGCAGGCGCCAGCGGAACTGAAAAAAATTCACCCGTTGGGTAAATCGCCGGTGCTTGAGGATCAGGGCGTGGTGCTGGCGGAGTCCGGCGCGATTCTGGAATATCTGCAGGAGACCTACGATAGCGCCCAGCAGCTCAGACCGCTGGGGCGGGAAGAGAAACTGCAATATCGCTTCTGGCTCCATTATGCCGAGGGATCGTTAATGCCTTTGTTGTTGATGAAGCTTATCTTCGCCAGCCTCGGCAAGCCGCCGGTGCCGCTTGGCATGCGCACGCTGGGCGGGGCGTTGGGCAAAGGGGTGCAAAAAGCGTGGCTGGACAAACAGCTGGCGACCCACGCGGCGTATATAGAACAGCATCTGGCCCGTCAGCCGTGGTTTGCCGGCAGTGCGTTGAGTATGGCGGATATCCAGATGAGCTTCCCGGTGATGGCGTTACTGGCGCGCGGCGGTGTTGGAGACTTGCCGCATACACGGCGCTGGCAGCAGCAGGTTGAGTCACGTCCGGCATGGATTAGCGCTATTGAGCGCGGCGGGCCGTTTACCCTACCTGGCGGTTAATGCGCCTGAAAGCGGATTAAAACATATAAAAATGTTAATGCTTTGCGCATTGACGATAACGTTTGCGCATCGTTTGTCTATTTCCTGAGCTTTGGCGGCGAAATTTGGCAAAATACGACAAACTTCAGTTGAAAAGGGCCGTCTAAAGACAGGATAATCGTTTGCCTTTTTACTTTGCTCGTTTTTTCCCCTGCCTACAGGGGGAGCAAAGACATTCCATATACCGCATTGTATGCGCGGAGTTAAACGTTTGCTTTTTCTCAGCCTCCCTCCTGGCGCCGGGAAACAGCACAAGGAGATGGCGTTTAACTGGCAGTGGACGGTCCATCACGCATACACGCGAACGATCAAAATTTTCAGGGGAAGTTTTCTATGTCTACGCCTTCAGCGCGTACCGGCGGTTCTTTAGACGCCTGGTTTAAAATTTCAGCTCGCGGCAGTTCCGTACGTCAGGAAATCGTTGCCGGGTTAACGACCTTCCTGGCGATGGTGTACTCGGTCATTGTGGTGCCGGGAATGCTGGGGAAAGCGGGTTTTCCGCCGGCAGCGGTGTTCGTGTCGACCTGCCTGGTGGCGGGCGTCGGTTCATTAGTCATGGGCCTGTGGGCCAACCTGCCGCTGGCTATCGGGTGCGCGATTTCGCTGACCGCATTTACCGCTTTTAGCCTGGTGCTGGGGCAGCACATCAGCATTCCAGTAGCATTAGGCGCCGTTTTCCTGATGGGGGTGTTGTTCACCATTATCTCCGCTACCGGTATTCGTAGCTGGATCCTGCGCAACCTGCCGCAGGGTGTGGCGCACGGCACCGGCATCGGTATCGGCCTGTTCCTGCTTCTGATTGCCGCCAACGGCGTCGGCCTGGTGATTAAAAACCCGCTGGACGGCCTGCCGGTTGCGCTGGGCAACTTCGACAGTTTCCCGGTGATGATGTCGCTGATTGGCCTGGCGGTCATTATCGGGCTGGAAAAACTGAAAGTGCCGGGCGGCATTCTGCTGACCATCATCGGGGTATCAATTATCGGGCTGATTTTCGATCCGAACGTCCACTTCTCCGGGATTTTCGCCATGCCGTCGCTGAGCGATGACAAAGGCAATTCGCTGATTGGCAGCCTTGATATCATCGGCGCGCTGAATCCGGTGGTGCTGCCAAGCGTGCTGGCGCTGGTCATGACCGCGGTATTCGATGCTACCGGTACCATTCGCGCGGTGGCCGGCCAGGCTAACCTGCTGGATAAAGACGGGCAGATCATCAACGGCGGCAAAGCGCTGACTACCGACTCCCTGAGCAGCGTGTTCTCCGGCGTGGTGGGCGCGGCTCCTGCGGCGGTGTATATCGAATCGGCGGCCGGTACGGCGGCGGGCGGTAAAACCGGCCTGACGGCCGTCACCGTTGGCGTGCTGTTCCTGCTGATCCTGTTCCTTTCTCCGCTCTCCTATCTGGTGCCGGCCTACGCGACCGCGCCAGCGCTGATGTACGTTGGCCTGCTGATGCTGAGCAACGTGGCGAAAATCGACTTCAATGACTTCGTTGATGCGATGGCGGGGCTGATTACCGCGGTGTTCATCGTGCTGACCTGCAACATCGTGACCGGTATTATGATCGGTTTCGCATCGTTGGTGATTGGCCGCGTGGTATCCGGCGAGTGGCGTAAGCTCAATGCGGGCACCGTGATCATCGCGGCGGCGCTGGTTATCTTCTATGCCGGCGGCTGGGCGATTTAACTTTTCCTGCTAACGACGGGCGGCTTTGGCCGCCCGTTTAATTTTTAAGCCACATCCTGTTTCCTTTTGCGTTAATCTGAGTAGCGTATCATTTCGAGACATGACGCCTCAGATGTAAAAAAAGAAAACGCAGCAAACAGGGAACACATGGAAATATTCTTCACCATACTCATCATGACCCTTGTGGTCTCACTCTCCGGGGTGGTTACACGCGTACTGCCCTTTCAGGTTCCACTACCGTTAATGCAAATCGCCATCGGCGCGCTGTTAGCCTGGCCGACCTTTGGTTTGCACGTCGAGTTCGACCCTGAACTCTTCCTCGTTCTGTTTATTCCGCCGCTGCTATTTGCCGATGGCTGGAAAACGCCGACCCGCGAATTTATCGAGCACGGGCGGGAAATCTTCGGCCTGGCGCTGGCGCTGGTGGTGGTTACCGTGGTTGGTATCGGCTTCCTGATTTACTGGATTGTGCCGGGGATCCCGCTGGTTCCGGCGTTCGCCCTGGCGGCGGTGCTGTCGCCGACCGATGCCGTGGCGCTGTCTGGTATTGTTGGCGAAGGGCGGATACCGAAGAAAATCATGGGCATCCTGCAGGGCGAAGCGCTGATGAACGACGCCTCTGGCCTGGTGTCGTTAAAATTTGCCGTTGCCGTGGCGATGGGGACGATGGTGTTCACCATTGGCGGCGCAACCGTTGAGTTCTTGAAGGTGGCGATTGGCGGCATCCTGGCCGGTTTTGTGGTCAGCTGGTTGTATGGCCGCTCAATGCGTTTCCTCAGCCGCTGGGGCGGCGATGAACCGGCAACGCAAATTGTGCTGCTGTTCCTGCTGCCGTTCGCTTCCTACCTGATTGCCGAACATATCGGTTTCTCGGGGATCCTGGCGGCGGTGGCCGCGGGTATGACTATCACCCGTTCCGGGGTGATGCGTACCGCGCCGCTGGCTATGCGCCTACGCGCCAACAGTACCTGGGCCATGCTGGAGTTTGTGTTTAACGGCATGGTGTTCCTGCTGTTGGGCCTGCAGCTGCCGGATATCCTGTCGAGCTCGCTGGTGGCGGCGGAAGCCGATCCGAACGTTGAAACCTGGATGCTGTTCACCGATATCGTGCTGATTTACGCCGCGCTGATGCTGGTGCGTTTCGGCTGGCTGTGGACGATGCGTAAGCTTAGCCAGCGCTTCCTGAAGAAGAAACCGATGGAGTTTGGCTCCTGGACCACCCGCGAGCTGCTGATCTCCTCCGTCGCCGGGGTGCGCGGGGCGATTACCCTCGCCGGTGTGCTATCGATTCCGCTACTGCTGCCGGACGGCAACGTCTTCCCGGCGCGTTACGAGCTTATTTTCCTTGCCGCCGGGGTGATTCTTTTCTCCCTGTTTGTCGGGGTGATCGCGTTGCCGATTCTGCTGCGGCGTATTGAGTCCACCGACCACGTACAGCAGCGCAAAGAAGAGCGTCTGGCGCGCGCCGCGACGGCGGATGTGGCGATTGTCGCGATTCAGAAAATGGAAGAACGCCTGGCGGCGGATACCAAAGAGAATATCGACAACCAGCTGCTGACCGAGGTGAGTTCGCGTGTCATCGGTAATTTGCGTCGCCGCGTAGATGGGCGTAACGATGTCGAAACCTCGATGCTGGAAGAGAGCCTTGAGCGCCGTTTCCGTCTGGCGGCGCTGCGTTCGGAACGCGGCGAGCTGTACCACCTGCGCGCGACGCGGCAAATCAGCAACGAGACGTTGCAGAAACTGCTGCACGATCTCGACCTGTTAGAAGCGCTGTTAATCGAAGATCAGTAACCTTCGCCCCGGTAAGCGCGACGCTTATCGGGGCTACTCGCGGTGCCGTTTTTTGTCGGGTAGCGGCTAACGCCTTACCCGACCTTCGGTCCTACGGTCCGTGCGGCCTGCCTTTAATTTATTCACTATGCTGGCTGAAACTGCCGGTACCAATGGCCTCAAAATCCCCCGGTGGCGCTGCCGCTTAGCGGGGCTACAGCGCTGTGCGATTTGGTAGCCCGGAGAAGGCGCAATGCGCCGCCTCCGGGAAAAATCCTTAAAAAGTTGCCAACCGATAACAGTATCGACAGTCTATATGTAGCCCCGGTGAGCGTTAGCGCGACCGGGGAGTTACTCCAGCCAAAACGACTTACTGCACTCCAGCCACGCCTGGGCGCTGCGCGACATATACACTCCTTCCCGCCAGATCATCCCTAATTCCCAACGTAATTCGCTCTCCAGCGGGATCCAGTAAAAATCCTCGGCATCCAGCCGCTGGCAAATCGGCTCCGGCAAAATCGCTACGCCAATGCCCGCCTGCACCATCGCCGCCAGAAAATCCCACTGGCCGCTGCGCACGGCGATACGCGGCTTCACGTCATGCTCGGCAAACAGGCGCATCAGTTGCTGGCTGAGGGCGAAATCTTCGTTGTAGATAACCAACGGATGCTGCGCCAGCTTTTGCGGCGAGATCGAGGTGATACCCTGCCACTGCGCCGTCTTCGGTACGAGGACGCAGAGCGGATGGCTGAAGAGCGACAGCGTGGTCAGAGCGCTGGCCTCATCGACCGGTAGCGCGGTCATCGCCAGATCGAGTTCGCCGTTGCTAACCGCCTGCTGCACCGTCAACCCGCCGAACTCGGAGATTTTCAGCTCCACGCCGGGATAACGCAGGCGAAAGCGGCTGATGGGCTCGGCCATCAACATGCCGACCATCGGCGGGATCCCCAGGCGCAGCACGCCTTTATTTAGATGGTTGATGTCGCTGAGCTCGGCTTTTAACTGGCTGAATTCGCCGAGTATCGCCTGCCCGCGTTCGAACACTACCCGGCCGGTATCGGTTAACAACAGCTTACGGCCATCACGGATAAGCAGGGTGCAATTGAGCTCATCTTCCAGATTTTTGAGCATCTTGCTGATGGTGGGCTGCGTGACGAAGAGCTTCTCCGCCGCGCGGGTAAAGCTTTGCTGGCGGACGACTTCGACAAAATACCGCAACGTACGTATATCCATGATTATTCCCTGAGACTATACCTGTGATGATTTTAATTCATTTCTGTCCGCAAGGGCGGCTCTCTATACTGCACCCCTGACTTATTTTTAGGGAATTCCGCTCATGGCCTTCGCGCCAGCACGTGTTGCGCCTTTCGTGATGCAACGTCTTCAGGTACCGGTTCAGGTACTGCTCTATGCCGGGTTGTTTGTCTGCGCTGAATATCTGGTTAATTGGCTACATCTCCCGCTTCCTGCCAATCTTGTCGGCATGTTGATGCTGCTGATGCTTATCGTCTGCCGGGTGATACCGCTAAACTGGGTGCGTGCAGGCGCGCGCTGGCTACTGGCGGAGATGCTGCTGTTTTTCGTCCCGGCGGTGGTTGCTGTCGTTAACTATGCGCAACTGCTGATGATAGACGGCTGGCGCATCTTCCTCGTCATCGGGCTAAGCACCACCATGGTACTGGGCGCCACGGCCTGGGTAGTGGATAAGGTCTATCGCTATGAAGTGAGCAGGTTGAAAGATGAGTGATTTTACCCTGAGCGTGCTGTGCCTGGCGGTCACCCTCGGGCTCTATTTCGCCAATAAACGCCTCTATCGCCGCTTCCACAAACTGCCGTTGATGCCGCTGGTGCTCACACCGGTACTGTTGGTGCTGATCCTCGTCTTTGGTCATATTTCCTACCAGAGCTATATGGGCGAGTCGCACTGGCTATTGTGGTTATTGGGGCCGGCCACCATCGCCTTCGCCGTACCGGTCTATGACAACATAGCGATTATTAAGCGTCACTGGATGTCGTTGACCGCCGGTGTCGTGACGGCTTCGGTGGTGGCGGTGACCACTTCCGTCTGGCTCGCGCGTCTATTTACTCTTTCTGATGAGATCCAGCGAAGCCTGGCGGTACGCTCGGTGACCACTCCGTTTGCGCTGGCGGCAGCGAAACCGCTCGGCGGCCAACCGGATCTGGTGGCGTTATTTGTGGTGGTTACCGGAGTCTTCGGCATGGCCATTGGCGACGTGCTGTTCTTACGCCTGTCGATCAGCGCCGGAATGGCGAAAGGGGCTGGGTTCGGCGCGGCGTCGCACGGCGCCGGGACTGCCCGCTCCTACGAACTCGGCCAGCAGGAGGGCGTGGTCGCCAGCCTGGTAATGATGCTCTCCGGCGTGGTAATGGTTCTGGCGGCGCCGCTAGTACGCTGGGCAATATTTTAATATTCAGCAGTTTTACCTCAAAGTGCAGCAGGTAAGGCTGCTGATATTAGAATGATTTAAGAAACTACGTATATATAAGACGTTTGGCTTAATTGATATTTAAAGTGTTTAGGCTTTATTCCGAATCCATCAAAATGCATTAACTTTCTTTATGGCTGAAAGTGTATCTAATTGGTTGATGTTTATGGTTTTATATTGTGTGATGACAGGTGATGAATCTCAGCTAATAAGTGATGTTAGCTCTTCTTATTGAAAAATATTTTCTGCACGATATTCTTTTTACGTGGGCTATTATTATTGAATGGATTCTATGAGTGACCACGTAGTGAAATATACCCTAAATAATTCGAGTTGCAGGAAAGCCAACGCACATGCAACTTGAAGTATGACGGGTATAAATTGATCTTATCATTATTTGCATGACGCATTTGTAATGCGAATATTGAATTCCATTCTCTAATATACCTGCATGAAGCAATTGACGGATTGATTGTCATTTACAATGGATATGGGAATTCATATGAAAATTAGTAAGAAATATGCATTAAGCGCGCTGGCAATTACTGCCTCCTGCATGCTGTCGACTTTTACACAAGCTGCATCGAATACTATCACTTTCAACGGTACCGTTTCTGATACCACCTGTACCGCAACAATTGATGGTGGAGTGACATCTATCGAAATGGGTACCACTTCAGTGGCGGACTTGAAAGCGAATACCTTTGGTGCGGCGAAGAATTTTTCATTTTCACTCGCTAACTGTCCTGCTACTGAAGAAGGGGGCAACGCTGCCGCCCGCATCACCTTCGGTGGCGAGGCAGATGCTGCGAACAGTGATTACTTCAAAAACCAGGCCACGAGTTCTGCTGCTTCCGGCGTTGCGGTCGCCATTTTTGATAACGAGGGTAATCTACTGAAAAATAACGAAGAAGGTGCCGATGTCGATATTTCATCCGGGGCAGCAACTATTCCTTTTACTGTGAAAATGGTCAAGTCAGGCGCTTCTGATCCTACGAAAGGTACGGTAAATACGACAGTGACCTATAACGTGACTTACTATTAATTTATTTTATACGGAGAAAGGGGAGCTGAGTGTAGATTCCCCTTTATTTAGGGATATATGAGAAATTGTTTATTCTTTATTAGCTTATTGCTAACTTTTTCGAATGCACAAGCGAGCGTGGTGGTGGGCGCGACTCGTGTGATATTTGATGGCGCCAAAGAGAGTACGGTGGTTGGTGTTGATAATAAAGATAATACTACTAATATTGTTCAGTCCTGGCTTTCTGTCGTTGATACGTCATCGCCAGTAAAAGACGCTTTTATTATTACACCACCGCTATTTCGATTAAATTCGGGAGAGAAAGGATTTGTCCGGATCGTGCGCTCAGGGAAACCATTGCCAACAGATCGCGAGTCTATGCTCTGGTTAAATGTTAAAGGCATACCCGCGATGGACAATATGCCAGATAAAAATACGGTGCAGTTTGCCATTAACTCTAAAATTAAACTTATTTATCGTCCAAAAGAACTACAGGGCCAAATACCAGAAAACTATGCGGATAAATTACAATGGCGCCGCGATAGCAATTTTTATAGTGTTATAAATTATTCACCATTGTATATGAACTTCTCACAAATAAAGATTAGTGGTCAGAATATATCTGGAATATGGTTCGTTGCACCATTTTCTACGTTAAAGATACCGGCAAAAGCTGTTTTATCCTCTGCGGGAAGTAAAGAAATCACATGGAGCGTGATTAATGATTATGGCATGGCAGGGAAAAAATATTCCGCAATCATACAGTAGCATTGCTCTGTTTCAGACTCCAGGGTATATCGGAGTAGCATTTCTGCTATACGTTACTACCCTAAGTTCTGGCGCGCAAGCCGGAGAATACTTCAACCCTCATTTACTGGAAGTGACTGAAAGTAGTGCTACCGCTGTGGATTTATCCTGGTTATCTCAGGATACCATTCCTCCCGGCAGTTATAATCTGGATATTTATATTAATGATAAATATATATCTTCCGAGGTTGTTGAATTTAAAAAAAACACGGATAACCAGCAGATAAAGGTTCAACCCTGCATTGGCGTTGAGCTGTTAAGATCATGGTCGATTAATACCGAGCGTTATCCGCAGTTAGCGGATATGGCAACGCATTGTGCCCGTCTGTCTGTTATTCCTGGCCTTGAATACTCCGTATCGTTATCGCAGCAGCGCCTCGCATTTTCTGTGCCGCAGGCGGCGTTGCTTAATCGCCCTGGAGACTATGTTCCGGAAGAACAGTGGCAGCAAGGAATAAACGCGGGTTTGTTTAACTACAGTTTGTCGGGGCAATGGAATACACCGCGGCACGGCGGTAGCGCCACCGAAAGTCAGTTTGCGAGTTTGCAGCCTGGCATAAATCTGGGGCCGTGGCGCCTTCGCAACTATAGCACGTTTGATCATGGCGATGACGGCAGCCACTGGCAATCGGTGTATAGCTATCTTGCTCGCGATATTCATACCTTGAGAAGCCAATTCGTTCTGGGTAATACGTATACCTCATCAGGTATATATGACAGTATGAATTTTACTGGTCTGCAACTAAGCTCTGATAAGGAAATGCTGCCGGACAGTCTGCATGGTTTCGCGCCAACGATTAAAGGTATCGCGCGTACTACCGCTGAGGTCACCGTTTATCAGAATGGTTACAGTATCTATAAAACAACAGTTGCCCCCGGGGCCTTCGAGATTAAGGATCTTTATTCAACGGGGAGCGCAGGCGATCTCAACGTTAATATTAAAGAGTCCGATGGTAGTGAGCAAAATTTTATTGTGCCTTATGCGTCGCTTGCCATTTTGCAGCGAGAGGGGCAGTTGGACTATGCCTTTAGTAGCGGAAAAACGCGCGCGACCAGTTCTGGCGATAAAGAATATAATTTTATCCAGTCGACAGCGGCATACGGCGTTTCAAGCAATATTACGTTATATGCTGGATTGCAACAGGCTGAAGATAAATATACTAATATATTAATGGGTTCTGGTTTTAACTTAGGCAGTATTGGCGCGTTGTCGTTTGACGCTTCTCAGTCATTGGCAGATATTAAACAAAACGAAACCCGTTCTACGTTATCGCAAAAAAAAGGACAATCCTTACGTCTGCGCTTTAGTAAGAGCTTTATACGGACGGGAACTAATTTTTCGGTTGCGGGTTATCGCTATTCTACCGCGGGATATTACTCCTTTCAGGATTTTATCGATAATGCCTCAAATGACCGCGATTGTTGTACCTTAAATGGCCGGAAAAAAGGGCGCTTTGATGCCTCAATATCGCAATCACTATTTGGACACGGTTCTCTGTCGCTTTCTTTAGTCAATGAAACCTACTGGGATAGTTCGCGAATGGAGTCTCTGGGTATTGGCTATAGCGGGTCTGTGGGAAAAGTCTCGTATTTTATTAATTACTCATATAACCGAAACGTGCAAAGTAGCGAAAATAGTACCGAGACTAAACCTGACAGCGATACCCTTGTGTCTTTAACGCTGTCTCTGCCGCTCGGCGAGAGTCTCTCATCTAACTACAGCATGAGCTCCGGCCGTACCAGCGACACTACCCACAGCGTAGGACTGAACGGCATGATGCTGGCGGATCGATCGCTTAACTGGAATATTCAGCAAGGTTATAACGCCAGTAATAAAAGCACTTCCGGAAATATTGGCGTGGATTATCAGAGTTCCAGAGGAGATATTTCCGGCGGTTACGGCTATGACCATTATAGCAACCATTATAACTATTCATTACGCGGGGGCATGATCGCCCACGCCGGTGGACTCACGCTTTCCCGATTCCTCGGCGAGAGTTCCGCCCTGATTGCCACGCCCGGTGTGGGTGATGTGGCGGTACGCGGACAAACCAATGTCACTACCGATTCCACAGGTTACGCAATCGTGCCATATATTCGGCCGTACCATATTAATAACCTGTCATTGGATGAACAGCAGATTGCAGGTGCGGAGATCGATAATGTGGTGAAAAACGTGGTACCGACGCGCAACGCGATAGTGAGAGTGCAATACGATACTTATATTGGAGCGAAAGCGATAGTCACTTTAAAGACGCGGACCGGCGTCGCGCCGTTCGGCGCCATTGTGACTTTAGAAAAACAGCCGCAACGGCGCCAGGATATTCGCAGCAATATTGTTGGTGATGACGGGCAGGTTTATATGACAGGGCTTCAGCAAAAAGGAACCATGCTGGTAAAATGGGGTGAGGGAGACAATGAACAATGCCGCGCAAACTATGATTTGACGGGTAGAGAAAAAAGCCAGGAGATTATTTTTTATCAAACACTGTGTCATTAATTTATGCAATTGCTCAAAGCAATGGGGTTTTATAATGGGTGATGTTAAAAATATTGGCGGTATCTTGATCTGTTTATTAGGTTATTTAATTTGTGGGTTGTTTGTTATTTCGCCACCAGTTTTCGCCTATGAGGATTCAAGTACGCTCAATTTTAATGTTTCCGGAAACATTGAGGAGCCATCCTGTAACGTTGAAATAAAACCCTCTACCACCATTGATCTAGGCACGGTGTCGTATCAAACGCTTACCGGTAAAGCGGGTTCTAGTGGGGAAAGCACGCCGGTTAAGCTTGAGTTTAGTAACTGCTCCGCGGGAATCTCTACGGTCACCTTATCCTTCAGTGGCTCCTATTTTGATGATGCCCATGCTTCAATTTATAAAAACTATCAAACCGGTAGTGATGGGGCCAGCGGTGTCGGAATGCAACTGCTAAGCCAGGCGGATAACCAGCCATTAGGGCCGAACGATCGGTATGTTTATACGTTTGATGATAGTGCTGGCGCTCATACATTTAACATGATCGCCAGAATGTATTCACCCTACGGAAAAATTAGTGCTGGCATTGTGGGATTTACCGCGACCTTTGATGTCACCTATAAATAACTATTACATGCAGGAGGATGCATGAAAAAATTTATCTGGCTAGCTCTGTTCCTGTTTACTGAGTTTAGCTGGGGGTGTGGCGGGGAAAATTACGGTGATATATCCATGACTAATTTACCTGAGAAGATTTTAGTTAGTGCCGGGAATTACTCAGCCGGAACAGTATTATATGACTCAGGAAAAATAACTCATTCGTCAACCGCTCTAACTAATTGTAAAGGAGATATCTACGCTCTCTTTCAGTGGGCCTCAAATAATGCAGGTAGTTTACTCGGTGATAATATCTATACCACCTCGTTACAAGGCGTTGGATTGAGAGTCAAAGTCTGGCTAAACATTACCGGGGAATATGACGGCGATAGTGGTGATTTCAGTAGTGACTATCAGACGCATTTTATTGGTGATGCTAATTACTATCTTGGTAAACCTTCCGGGGTACTGGATTATTATGCTTCAACCAGTTATTCACCCGCTTATCAGCTGCAGTTAGTGGCGACAGGCGGTCCAATAGCGACAAATAGTAAACTGTCTTTGACCGATCCGATCGCTACGGTTTCTGCGAAAGATAGCACAGGCACTATCGTGATTTCGCAACTGCATATTAGCGGCACCACCACGATTCAACTGACCCCGATGGGCTGTGTAACCAATAGCTCGGGGCTGAACTTCGAGATGGGTACGGTCAGCGCCTCGGCGTTTAATACCGCGACGAAAGTGGGCTCAGCTCGGCAGTCGGTCACGCTCTCCTGCGAACCCGGGACTAACGTATCGATGCGGGTGACGGCGGCACAAGCGGGCGGTGATAATCCTGCTAACACGGTGATGGCGCTGACGGCAGATAGCAATGTCGCCACCGGCGTTGGCGTCCAGCTCAATCTGAATGACGAGGCGCTACCGTTGAATACGGATATCAGTTTGTATTCTTCAAGCCGCACGACGGTGACCAATAGCGACGCGGATGCCGGTTATACCGTCTTTACTCATCCTGATAGCCCCGGCGGTGCTACCGCTATGCAGACATTATCGTTTTCCGCCAACTATTATAAGACGGGGGCTGAGGTGACGGCGGGGCCGGCAAATGCGAGCGGGGTGATAACCTTTACCTATAACTAAAACACAGCCCCTTCCTCAAGGCGAGGAAGAGGCTGATATGCTTAGTGCGCCTGTCCGCGTTCGATACCGATACCGGTTTGCGAACGGATGAACTGAGCGCGGAACTGCTCGCGCTCGCGCATCCCTTCGGCGGAGTTATCGGTAATCGAGAACAGCCAGATGCCGATGAACGCGATGGCGATGGAGAACAGCGCCGGGTATTCATACGGGAAGACCGCTTTCTCGTGACCGAGGATCTGCACCCAAATGGTTGGGCCGAGGATCATTAAAATCACCGCAGTGAGCAGGCCGAGCCAGCCGCCGATCATCGCGCCGCGGGTGGTCAGCTTCGACCAGTACATCGACAGCAGGATAATCGGGAAGTTACAGCTGGCAGCGATAGAGAACGCCAGGCCGACCATGAAGGCGATATTTTGGTTTTCGAACAAAATCCCCAGCAGAATCGCTACCACGCCCAGGATCAGCACGGTAATTTTCGACACTTTCAGTTCTTCACGTTCGGTCGCCCCTTTCTTGAACACGTTGGCATACAGGTCATGAGAGACCGCCGATGCCCCCGCCAGCGTCAGCCCGGCGACTACCGCCAGGATCGTGGCGAAAGCCACCGCCGAGATAAAGCCAAGGAACAGATTACCGCCGACGGCATCCGCCAGATGCACCGCCGCCATATTATTGCCGCCGATAAGCTGACCGGCGGCGTCTTTAAACGCCGGATTCGCTCCCACCAGCATGATGGCACCGAAGCCGATGATAAAGGTAAGAATATAAAAGTAGCCCATGAAACCGGTGGCGTAGAACACGCTCTTACGCGCTTCTTTGGCGTCGCTCACGGTGAAGAAACGCATCAGAATATGCGGCAGACCCGCGGTACCGAACATCAGGCCGAGACCGAGCGATAGCGCCGAGATGGGGTCTTTCACCAGCCCGCCGGGGCTCATGATCGCCGCCCCTTTCGGATGCACCGCCATCGCTTCGGCGAACAGATTATTGAAGCTGAAGCCGACGTGCTTCATCACCATAAAGGCCATAAAGCTGGCGCCGAACAGCAGCAGGACCGCTTTGATAATCTGCACCCAGGTGGTGGCAAGCATGCCGCCGAACAGTACGTACAGCACCATCAGCACGCCGACCAGCACCACCGCAACGTGGTAGTTGAGGCCGAACAGCAACTGGATGAGCTTACCGGCGCCAACCATCTGCGCAATCAGATACAGCGCCACCACCACCAGCGAACCGCAGGCGGAGAGGGTGCGGATCGGCCCCTGCTTTAGGCGGTAAGATGCTACGTCGGCAAAGGTGTAACGGCCGAGGTTACGCAGGCGTTCGGCGATCAGAAACAGAATAATCGGCCAGCCGACGAGGAAGCCGAGCGAATAGATCAGTCCATCGTAGCCGGAGGTGTAGACCAGCGCCGAAATGCCGAGGAACGAGGCCGCGGACATAAAGTCGCCGGAAATCGCCAGCCCGTTCTGGAAGCCGGTAATATTGCCGCCAGCGGTGTAGTAATCGCTGCGCGAACGTACGCGTTTTGACGCCCAGTAAGTGATGTACAGCGTCAGGGCGACGAAAATCACGAACATGATAATCGCCTGCCAGTTGGTCGGCTGACGCTGCACCGCGCCGGTAATGGCATCGGCGGCGTTAGCGGCGAAAGGGAGCGTGGCGGCAAGCGCCGTCAGGACTTTTTTCATGATGCTTGCACCTCGCTGATCACGCTTTTGGTCAACTTGTCGTATTCGCCGTTTGCCCGCCAGACGTAAATCCCGGTCAGGACGAAGGACACAATAATGACGCCGATACCAATAGGGATGCCGCGGGTCACGCTGGTGCCTTCATGCAGCGGCGTCCCCAGCCAGCCGGGCGCGAAGGCGATAAGCAAAATAAAGCCTACGTAAATGACCAACATAATGACTGACAGAATGGCGGCAAACCGTTGCCGTGATGCAACTAACTCCCTGAAATGCTCACTATTTTCTATCCGCTGACAAATTTGTTCATTCATCTTCGCGTCTCCAGAGGTAACCCTTATGTCATCCATCGGCTATCCGTCGGCAACAGTGACTCGCCCGACGCTATTGCGTCGAGTCGTCGCTGATTTACCGCTTTCCTGCTGAATAGAATCCTTGGGGGGAGTTTATGTTTTTAACCTCTCCCTCCTAAGAGGGAGAGGGGGTAGGGAATAGGTTAAGGTTATGACGGCATCGCAATGGCCTGCTTCTCTTCGAGCAGTTTGTCCACTACGCCCGGATCGGCCAGCGTCGAGGTATCCCCGAGATTACTGGTATCGCCAGCGGCAATCTTACGCAGAATACGGCGCATGATTTTGCCGGAGCGGGTTTTCGGCAACGAGTCGGTCCAGTGCAGTACATCCGGCGTCGCCAGCGGGCCAATCTCTTTGCGTACCCAGTTACGTACTTCGGCATACAGCTCCGGCGTCGGCTCTTCGCCGTGATTCAGCGTCACGTAGGCGTAGATGGCCTGGCCTTTGATATTATGCGGAATACCGACCACCGCCGCTTCGGCGATTTTCGGATGCGAGACCAGCGCGGATTCAATTTCCGCGGTGCCCAGACGGTGGCCGGAGACGTTCAGCACGTCATCGACGCGACCGGTGATCCAGTAATAACCATCTTCGTCGCGACGTGCGCCGTCGCCGCTAAAGTACATATTTTTAAAGGTTGAGAAGTAGGTCTGCTCGAAGCGTTCATGATCGCCAAACAGGGTACGCGCCTGGCCAGGCCAGGAGTCGGCGATCGCCAGGTTGCCCTCGGTCGCGCCTTCCAGCGGCGTCCCTTCGTTGTCCACCAGCACCGGCTGGACACCGAAGAATGGACGCGTGGCGGAACCGGCCTTCAGTTCGGTGGCGCCCGGCAGCGGGGTGATCATGAAGCCGCCGGTTTCGGTCTGCCACCAGGTGTCCATCACCGGACATTTTTCGTTGCCGATCTTCTTCCAGTACCACTCCCAGGCTTCCGGGTTAATCGGCTCGCCGACCGAGCCGAGGATGCGCAGTGAGGAACGATCGGTACCTTCGATAGCTTTGTCGCCCTCCGCCATCAGCGCGCGGATCGCCGTCGGCGCGGTGTACAGAATATTGACCTGATGTTTATCCACTACCTGGCACATGCGCGCCGGGGTCGGCCAGTTTGGCACGCCTTCAAACATCAGCGTGGTGGCGCCGCAGGCCAGCGGGCCGTACAGCAGGTAGCTGTGACCGGTGACCCAGCCCACATCGGCGGTGCACCAGTAGATATCGCCCGGATGATAATCAAAGACGTATTTGAAGGTAGTCGCCGCATACACCAGGTAGCCGCCGGTAGTGTGCAGCACGCCTTTAGGCTTGCCGGTTGAGCCGGAGGTATAGAGGATGAACAGCGGGTCTTCGGCGTTCATTTCCACCGCTTCATGTTGGTCATCCGCTTTTTCAATCAGATCGCTCCACCACAGGTCGCGACCTTCCTGCCAGTCGATTTTGCCGCCGGTGCGTTTGAGTACCACTACGTGCTCGATGCTGGTGACCTGCGGGTTTTTCAGCGCATCATCGACGTTTTTCTTCAGCGGGATGGCGCGACCGGCGCGTAACCCCTCGTCAGAGGTGATCACCAGGCGAGCGCTGGAGTCGATAATGCGTCCGGCAACCGCTTCCGGCGAAAAGCCGCCGAAGATAACCGAATGGATAGCGCCGATGCGCGCGCAGGCCAGCATGGCGACGGCGGCTTCAGGCACCATCGGCATATAGATAGCAACGACATCGCCTTTTTTAATGCCCAGATCGAGCAATACGTTGGCAAAACGGCAAACATCGCGATGGAGCTGGCGATAAGTGATGTTTTTGCTCTGGCTGGCGTCATCGCCTTCCCAGATGATCGCGGTCTGGTCGCCGCGCTCGTGCAGATGGCGGTCGAGACAGTTGGCCGCGAGGTTCAGGGTGCCATCTTCATACCATTTGATGGAGATGTTTCCCGGGGCGAAAGAGGTATTTTTTACCTGCGTATAGGGCTTAATCCAGTCGAGGATTTTGCCTTGCTCACCCCAGAAGGCATCTGGGTTGCTGATGGATTGTTGGTAGTTCACCTGGTACTGTTGCGGATTCATCAGGCAATGTTCCGCAATCTCTGCGGGAATAGGGTGTTTATGTATTTGGCTCATGGCTTTTTTTCTCCTTTAACTTGTTAAATATATGTCAAATAACCGTTAAGAATAGGGGCTTTATGAGCTTTGTTTACTATTTGGGGGGCAGATCACGCATTGATTAAACTGAATGAAATTCAATCAAATGAAACTTTGAAGTGAAATAATTTACAGCGTGGATTTATAGAAACTGAATGTGTTAAATATTTTTTATAACAAATACTTATGCAATGTAATGCGCTGAAATGGGCGGATTTATGCAGAAAACCAGAGGAAAGCCCTGTTCTTAAAGGCTTGCGCAGCATGCCGTGCAAATGATACTGATATTGCGCGTTAAATAACCCCATAAAGCAACGCAACACAATTCATACCCCTTTCAGTGGGTGCCATTACCTCCCGGAATGGTGCCTTTCATTGAGGAAGTCAGTAGTGATGAAAAAAACAAAAGTCAGCCTGGCCTGGCAGATTTTGCTAGCCCTGGTGCTTGGCATACTTCTGGGCAGCTACCTGCATTACCACGCCGAAAGCCGTGATTGGTTAATCTCAAACCTCCTGACCCCGGCGGGCGATATCTTTATCCACCTGATTAAAATGATTGTCGTCCCGATTGTCATCTCGACGCTGGTGGTGGGCATTGCGGGTGTAGGCGACGCCAAGCAACTGGGCCGCATCGGCGCCAAGACCATTATCTATTTTGAAGTGATCACCACGGTGGCGATTGTGCTGGGGATCACCCTGGCGAACGTCTTCCAACCGGGCAGCGGCATTGATATGTCGCAGCTGGCGGCGGTCGATATCTCGAAATATCAGAACACCACCGCAGAGGTGCAGAGCCACGCTCATGGCCTGATGGGGACTATCCTGTCGCTGGTGCCGACCAATATCGTCGCCTCGATGGCGAAAGGCGATATGCTGCCGATTATCTTCTTCTCGGTGCTGTTCGGTCTGGGCCTCTCTTCATTGCCGGCGACCCATCGCGAACCGCTGGTCACCGTTTTCCGTTCTATCTCTGAAACCATGTTCAAAGTGACGCACATGGTAATGCGCTATGCGCCGGTCGGGGTCTTTGCCCTGATCTCGGTGACCGTCGCCACCTTCGGCTTCGCTTCGCTGTGGCCGCTGGCTAAGCTGGTTATCCTGGTTTACTTCGCGATTCTGTTCTTCGCGCTGGTGGTGCTGGGTATCGTGGCGCGGGTATGTGGGCTGAGCATCTGGATCCTGATTCGCATCCTTAAAGATGAGCTGATTCTGGCTTATTCCACGGCGAGCTCCGAGAGCGTGCTGCCGCGTATCATTGAGAAAATGGAAGCCTACGGCGCGCCGGCCTCAATCACCAGCTTCGTGGTGCCGACCGGCTACTCCTTTAACCTCGATGGTTCGACGCTATATCAGAGCATCGCGGCGATCTTCATCGCCCAGCTGTACGGTATCGACCTCTCCCTGTGGCAGGAAATCACTCTCGTGCTGACGCTGATGGTGACCTCGAAAGGCATCGCGGGCGTACCGGGCGTCTCCTTCGTGGTGCTGCTGGCGACCCTGGGTAGCGTGGGGATCCCGCTGGAAGGGCTGGCGTTTATTGCCGGCGTCGACCGTATCCTCGATATGGCGCGTACCGCGCTGAACGTGGTCGGCAACGCGCTGGCGGTGCTGGTTATCGCCAAGTGGGAACATAAGTTTGATCGCAAGAAAGCGCTGGCGTATGAACGCGAAGTGCTGGGCAAGTTTGATAAAACCGCCCAATAAGATGTCAGAGCCCGGCCATTCGCGCCGGGCTTTTTTTAGCCTTTGGTTATCCTGTCGAACTCTTCACATCCGGTATCAAACCCCTCCTGACAGCTGACGTTAAGCCAGTGCAGCGCTTTTTGCGGGTTTGGTTCGATAAAACCTTTCTCTCCCTGCTGGAACATCATCCCAGCCCAGTATTCGGCATAGCCGGTGCGTGAAAGCGCCGAGCTGCCTTTGAAGTACTGCGCGGCCTTGAGGTCATCTTCCGGCGCCAGCACGCCGCTGGCGTAGATAAGCCCCAGCAGCATCTGCGCATCGACGGCGGAGTCGCTCTCTTCATCTTTGGCCGCATCCTGCAGCAGCCTGATGGCGTGCGCATAATCGGTGGGGCCAGCCTGCTGATTGACCAGCACGCGGGCGAGGATAATCTCGCCGGCCTTGCTGCCGGCCTGCACGGATTTTTCCGCTAGCTGTCGGGCCTGTTGATAGTCGGCCTGCTGCGGATTACGGATTTTAAGCTGAGCCAGCAGCGCCATCGCGTCGCCATCGCCCTGCGCCGCCGCTTTCTGCGCCCAGTATTCGGCCTGTTGATAGTTGCCGGAGCTAATCCAGGTATCCGCCAGATAAAACTGCGCGCGCGGATCGCCAGCTTCGGCCTGCTGTTGGTATTGGCTGCCCGGATCCGCAGCGTCTGCGGCGAAGCTTGTCAGCGCCAGCAGTAAATAGAGGTATTTCATTTTTTTTATTATCAGTAAGGAAGACCCCCGCAGTATAAAGGGCGGCGGAAAAGAAGAAAATGGCGGGAATTAGCGGGGTGAATACCCGGAGAAGGCGCATAGCGCCTTCTCCGGGCTACGGTTCGGTATTCGGTTGGTAGCCCCGGTAAGCGTAAGCGCCACCGGGGAAGGATCCCGAATATCGGGTAAGGCCGCCGAACCTTAACCCATCGCGCTTTCGCGCAGGCGGGCTTTCAGCTTGTTGTACTCCTCGATCACGTACTGCTCCGCCGCGCGCTGATCGGCAATCCGTTCAACGTTAACCGCGCAGTACTTGTACTCCGGCGTTTTAGTTATCGGGCTCAGGTTCTCCGACACCAGCTCGTTACAGGCGCCGATCCACCACTGGTAGGTCATGTACACCGCGCCTTTATTCGGCCGATCGCTGACCTGCGCGCGGGTGATGATGCGGCCCTTACGCGAATTGACCCACACCAGCGCTTCATCTTCGATGCCTAACCGTTCGGCGTCGGCGGTGTTGATTTGCGCATAGCCTGGTTCATCGGCAAGCCTGGTTAAGGCCGCGCAGTTGCCGGTCATCGAACGGCACGAGTAATGGCCGACTTCGCGCACCGTCGACAGCACCAACGGATACTGTGCAGAGAGTTTATCTCCCGGCGCGACCCAGTCGCAGGTGAAGAACTGCGCCAGCCCGTTGGGGGTATCGAACTTCTCTTTAAACAGATACGACGTCCCCTGGTCGGCGTCGGACTCGTCGCGGCATGGCCACATGACATAGCCGAGCTCGCCCATTTTTTCATAGGTGGCGCCGTAGAAGTCCGGGCACAGATGCCGCAACTCATCCCAGATCTCCTGGGTGTTGTTGTAGTGCATCGGATAGCCCATCCGGGTGGCGATTTCGCTGATAATCTGCCAGTCGGTTTTCAGGTCCCACTTCGGCTCCACCGCTTTAAAGAAGCGCTGGAAGCCGCGGTCCGCTGCGGTATACACGCCTTCGTGCTCGCCCCACGAGGTGGACGGCAGGATGACGTCGGCCGCGGCGGCGGTTTTTGTCATGAAAATATCCTGGACGATAACCAGTTCCAGCTGTTCAAACGCCTTGCGCACCGCGGAAAGCTCGGCATCGGTCTGCAGCGGATCCTCGCCCATAATGTACGCCGCGCGGACTTCGCCGTGTTCGGCGCGGTGCGGCAGCTCGCTGATGCGATAACCGGTATGTTCCGGCAGGCTGTCGACGCCCCAGGCTCTGGCAAACTTCTCGCGGTTTTCCGGGAACTTAACGTACTGGTAGCCCGGATAGGTATCCGGCAGTGCGCCCATGTCGCAGGCGCCCTGGACGTTGTTCTGCCCGCGCACCGGGTTGACGCCGACGCTCGGCTTGCCGAGGTTGCCGGTAAGGATCGCAAGGCTGGTCAGCGACCGTACGGTCTCCACGCCCTGGTAGAACTGGGTGACGCCCATGCCCCACAGGATGGCGGCGGATTTGGCGCTGGCGTACATCCGGGCGCAGGCGCGGATCTCCTGAGCGCTGACGCCGGTTATCTCTTCCACCGACTCCGGCGTATAACCTTCGACGATTTTGCGATACTCCTCGAAGCCTTCGGAACGGCTGGCGACGAAGGATTTATCGTACAGATCCTCTTCAATAATGACGTGGCCAATGGCGTTGAGCAGCGCGATATTCGAGCCGTTCTTCAGTGCAATGTGCATGTCGGCGATGCGCGCGGTCTCAATTTTGCGCGGGTCGCAGACGATGATTTTCGCCCCGTTGCGTTTGGCGTTAATGACGTGATTCGCCACGATAGGGTGGGAATCCGCCGGGTTGTAACCGAAGATAAACACCAGGTCGGTGTTATCAATCTCCGTGATGGCATTACTCATGGCGCCGTTACCGACCGACTGGTGCAGACCTGCAACCGAAGGGCCGTGTCAGACGCGAGCGCAGCAGTCGACGTTATTGGTGCCAATAACGGCGCGCGCGAATTTTTGCATCACGTAGTTGGTTTCATTACCGGTCCCTCGGGAGGAGCCGGTGGTCTGGATCGCGTCCGGGCCATATTTTTCTTTAATGGCGCCAAGGCGGGTGGCGACGTAATCGAGCGCCTCATCCCAGGAGACGGCTTCCAGTTTGCCGCCACGTTGGCGACGGATCATGGGGGTTTTGAGACGCGGGGTCAGGATCTGGGTATCGTTAATGAAGTCCCAGCCATAATAGCCTTTCAGACACAGGGTTCCCTGATTGGTTTTCCCCTGCGCCGCCTCAGCCCGGACGATTTTGCCGTTATCGACCACCAGGTTGATTTTGCAACCTGATGCGCAATACGGGCAAACCGTGACGACTTTTTTCATCGGTTTTGCTCCAGTTAATCAATTAGCGCTGACGCGCAATCGACCGTCACTATGCATCTTCTATGCCATGTTTTCATTGTGGGTATTGACGGATAGTACGCGGCTTTTTTGGGCGAAATGCTGACGAAAAACAGGTCATCGTCAGTTTTGACGTGACGAAAAACCAGGAGATGTGACGCCGATTATAAAAACGGCAGCGAAAAATGGATTTGTCGTCGCCCGCTTGCACAATCGACCAGACTGACACTATTCCCGCCAGGCAGAGGTAAACCATGAAACCGGTCATTTTAGTGATTGATGATGACGTCGCGATCTGCGAGCTGCTGAGCGACGTGCTCGGCGCCCACGCGTTTGAGGTGGTGGCCTGCCAGGACGGCGGTGAAGCGCTGGCGACGGTCGCCCGGCGCGCAGATATCGCGCTGGTGCTGCTGGATATGATCTTGCCGGATACCAATGGATTGCTGGTGTTACAACAGCTGCAGCGCACGCGGCCTGAGCTACCGGTGATAATGCTTTCCGGGCTGGGAAGCGAATCGGATGTGGTGGTCGGGCTGGAAATGGGCGCTGACGATTACATCGCCAAGCCGTTTAACGCGCGGGTAGTGGTGGCGCGCGTAAAGGCGGTGCTGCGGCGCAGCGGGGCGATCGGCGCGGAAAGCCTCGTGCCGGGCGGGGAGCATGGGCTGTTGTTTAACGGCTGGCGGCTGGATACCCGCCGCTGTGAGCTATTTAATCCCCAACAGCAGAGCGTGGCGTTAACCCAGGGGGAGTATGGATTGTTGCTGGCGCTGGCGCAAAACGCCCGCCGGGTTCTGAACCGCGAACAGCTGCTGGCGCTGACCCATAATGAGAGCATGGAAGTATTCGACCGCACGATCGATGTGCTGATCATGCGCCTGCGGCGTAAAGTTGAAGTCAATCCGCATCAGCCCACCTTGATTAAAACCCTGCGCGGGCTGGGCTACGTTTTCGCCGCTGACGTTATCCATAACGACAAAGCGGCGTAGGGCGAAAAGAGACCCGGCGCCGCTTTGCCGCGTTATTTCACCGTCCAGCCCTTGTAGCTGCTGACGTTATTTTTATCGATCATTTTCACCGGGATCAGCACCGGCGCGGCTGGCGCGGGCTTGCCCTGCAGAATGTCATAACCGATTTCCACCGCCTTCGCCGCCATGACCTGCGGGTCCTGCGCCGGCGTGGCGACGAACAGCGAATTTTTACGCTTCAGTGCCTCTTCGCCGTCCGGACTGCCGTCGACGCCCACGATAAAGAACTCATTACGTTGCGCCTGTTTCGCCGCCAGATCGGCGCCAATCGCCGTCGGATCGTTAATCGCGAACACGCCGTCAATCTTCGGATTTGCCGCCAGCAGCGACGTCATCACCTCCAGTCCGCCTTCGCGGCTGCCTTTCGCGTTCTGGTTGGCAGAGAGGATTTTGATATCCGGATGTTTTTTGAATTCGGTTTCGCAGCCTTCAACGCGGTTCTGCACCGCGGAAACCGGCGGCCCGTTGATAATCACCACGTTGCCTTTGTTGTTCAGGCGATCGCTAATGTATTTACAGGCCATCGCGCCGGCCTGGGTATTATCGGAGGTGATGGTGGCATCGGCGCCTTCGGCGGCGACGTCAACCGCCACCACCACGATCCCGGCCTCTTTCGCCCGCTTCACCGCCGGGCCGATACCTTTTGAATCAGCGGCGTTGAGGATGATCATATCGACTTTGGCGGCGATAAAGTTATCGATCTGCGCCACCTGCTGCCCCAGGTCGTAGCCGCTCGACACCAGCGTGACCTTCACTTTATCCCCCGCCAGCTTGCGCGCTTCCAGCTCGGCCCCCTTGGTGATTTGCACGAAGAACGGGTTGGCGAGATCGCCCACCGTCACGCCTATCGCTTGTAGATCTTTGGCCGACGCAAAAGGGGAGGCGGCCAGCAGCGCGCCGGCACACAGCGCGGTCACTATAGGTTTTAAACGCATTCGCTTTTCCTCGCAGGTAAGATGTTGTTGTTATGCACTTTGATGGTGTCGGGTACGGTATTTGTCGATCAGCACCGCTATGATGATCACCGCCCCTTTGATCACCAATTGCCAGAAGTAGGAGACGCCCATCAGCGTCATGCCGTTGTTGAGGGTGGCGATAATCAGCGCCCCCACCAGCGTACCGGTGATGGTGCCTATACCGCCGACGAAACTGGTGCCGCCGAGGATCACCGCGGCAATGGCGTCCAGCTCATAGCCGACGCCGAGGTTGCCGTTGGCGCTGTACAGCCGCGAGGCGCTCATCACCCCGCCGAGCCCGGAAAGCAGCCCGCTCATGCCGTAGACGAACAGCAGCACCAGCCAGACTTTAATCCCCGTCAGCCGCGCCGCCTGCATGTTGCCGCCAACGGCGTAAATATGAATACCAAGGGTGGTGCGGCGCAGGATAAACCAGCACACCGCCACGACCGCCAGCGCTATCACCACCAGCCACGGCACCGGGCCGAGATAGTTATTGCCGATCCATTCAAAACTAATATCGGAGTTAATCACCGTGGTGCCGTCGGCCAGCAGATAGGCGGCGCCGCGCAGCGCGGTGTAGGTGCCAAGGGTGACAATAAACGGCGGTAGTCCGGCGAAGGCCACCAGCGCGCCGTTGAACAGCCCGAGCAGCAGACCAAGCATCAGGGCCGCCGGAATCGACAGCATCGCGAATGGCGGGATGAGCGATACCACCATCGCCGCAACCGCGGTGGTGCCGAGAATTGACCCCACCGACAGATCGATACCGCCGGTAAGAATAATAAAGGTCATCCCCGCCGCCAGCACGATGTTGATAGAGGACTGGCGGGTAATATTCAGCAGGTTGCTTTCGGTAAAGAAGTTCGGCGCGACGAAGCCGAACACCGCGACGATCAGAATTAAAATCGGCAGGATGCCGACGGTTTGCATCAGGTCGCCCATCAGCATTTTTTTTGCCGAGGCGGATTTCGCCGCCGGCGCGGAGGTCTCTTTCGGTATGCTCATGCTTGTCCTGCCTTAAGGTGAGAATCGTTCACGCCGGTCGCCAGCGTCATAATGCTTTCCTGACTGATCTCGCCAACCTGCAACTCGCCGGCGATAGCGCCTTCGCGCATCACGTATACTCGGTCGCTCATGCCTACGATTTCCGGCAATTCGCTGGAGATCATTAAAATGGCGACGCCCTGGCGGGCCATCTGATTCATGATGCGGTAAATCTCGCTTTTGGCGCCGACGTCAACGCCGCGGGTCGGTTCATCCAGGATAAGAATGCGCGGGCCGATCGCCACCCAGCGTGAAATCAGCAGCTTTTGCTGATTGCCGCCGGAAAGCCCGCCGGCGCGCACCTGAGCATGCGGGACGCGGATGTTCAGCAACTGGATGGCGTCATCGGAGATAGTTTGCGCTTTCTTACGGTCGAGCATTCCCCAATTGGCGTCGCGCTCAAGCGTCGCCATGGTGATGTTCTCCTGCGCCGCCAGTTCGAGAAACAGCCCCTGTTCCTTACGGTTTTCGGTCAGAAAGCCGATCCCGAGGTCGATCGCTTCGCGCGGCGAGTGAATAACCACCGGTTCGCCGTCGATTTCAATGACGCCGCCCGTCGCTTTGCGGACGCCGAAAATCAGTTGCGCCAGCTCGGAACGCCCGGCGCCGACCAGCCCGGCGAGGCCAACGATTTCCCCGGCGTGCACCACCAGGCTGCTGGGATGCACTTTGCCGCCGTCGCTGAGATCCTGCACCCGCAGGCGCGGCTGGCCGCGCGGGATATCGCGCTCTTTATTGAACAGATCGCTAAGCGGACGGCCAACCATCATGCGCACTAATTCGGGGGCGCTAAGGCGATCGCGAGTGAGGCTGCCGACATACTGGCCATCGCGCAGCACGCTGACCCGGTCGGAGAGTTCATACACTTCGGCCATGCGGTGGCTGATATAGATGATTGCCATCCCTTCATCGCGCAGGCGTAAAATCAGCTCAAACAGGCGCTGCGTTTCTCGCGAGGAGAGGGCGGCGGTAGGTTCATCCATCACCAGAATGCGGCTGTTGCGATGCAGCGCGCGGGCGATTTCCACCTGCTGCTGTTCGGCGATAGTCAACTTCATCACCCGGTCGCTGGCTTTGAACTGCGCGCCGAGCCGGTCGATAACCGCCTGCGCCTGGGACTCCATCTCTTTACGCTGTACCAGACCGCCGCGGGAAAGCTCGCTGCCGAGGAAAATGTTTTCCGCGACGGTGAGATTCGGCGCCAGCTGCATCTCCTGATAGATAAGCGTAATCCCTGCCGCCAGCGCATCTTTCGGGCCTCTGATCGTCTGCGGTTGTCCGTCGATCAGGATCTCGCCGCTGGAGGCGGTATAGGCGCCGGCGAGGATCTTCATCAACGTGCTTTTTCCCGCGCCGTTTTCGCCCATCAGCGCGTGGATCTCGCCGGGCCAGACCGTCAGATCCACCCCTTTCAGCGCATAAAATTTGCCGAAAACTTTGGCGATGTTGCGCATGGATAGCACCGGTGTTCCCTGCATGCCTGCTCTCCTGGCTGCGTTGTCGATGTCGGCACTTCATCACCGCAACGTAAATGAGTGATGTCATCGGCCATTCATAATTGTCATATTTTTGAATAGTTAATGCAGATCACAATTACGCCGAGAAATTTTCTTCACCTTCGGCGACAGTACGGGAATGATGGGAGAAAACGCCTGACCGGAGTCGCCATGCCTTCTCGCCATCCGTACTTTTTCGTTAGCGCCCGCGGTCGCCTGCTGTCATTTAACTTGTTGATGGTGGCGGTGACGTTAATGGTCGCCGGAGTGGCGATTTTCGGTTTTCGCCATGCCAGTCAGTTGCAGGAGCAGGTGCAGCTGCAAACGCTTAGCGACATGAACGGCAGTATGAATCTGGCGCGTGATACCGCTAACGTCGCTACCGCGGCGGTGCGGTTGTCGCAGGTGGTTGGCGCGCTGGAGTATAAAAGCGAAGCGCAACGGCTGCTGGAAACCCAACAGGCGCTGAAGCATTCGTTGGGCCAGTTGGCCTCGGCGCCGTTGGCCCGGCAGGAACTGGCGCTGGTAGCGAGCATTATTCGTCGTAGCAACGAGCTGCAGCAGAGTGTCGCCGGCATGCTGGAACGCGGGCAACGCCGCCATCTGCAGCGCAATGAACTGCTGAGCGCGCTGTATCAAAACCAGAGCTATTTGCGCCATTTGCAGGATCTCAACGATCGCGATGGTAAACCGGCGATCGATCCTCAGCGTTTAAACGAGATGGACCGGTTGATCGTCGCCGCGATACACACTGCGACGCCGCGCTCGATCGTCCTGCAGCTCGATGACATCAGACGCTTTTTACCGCGCAACGATAGCGATTCTGCGCTGGCCTTTATCCTGCCGGATTTCAACGCCGAACTGGCGCGGCTGGCGCCGCTATCGGCGCAGCTTGAAGAGAGCGATCTGGCGATCGGTTGGTATATGTTTCATATCAAAGCGCTGGTTGCGCTGCTTAATGGCGATATTAATCAATATGTTGCCAGAGTCGCTCAAGCTTCGGAGGCGCGAGCGGCGCAAAGCCACCAGCAGTTGCGCTCCATCAGCACGTTTATCCTGCTGGCCGCGCTGCTGGCGCTGGCGATCACCGGGTGCGCTGGCTGGTATATCTATCGTAATCTTGGCCTCAATCTGAACGCGATATCCGGCGCGATGTCGCGGCTGGCGCACGGCGAGCAGAACGTGACGGTGCCGGCCCTGCAACGGCGTGATGAGCTTGGCGAACTGGCGCGCGCCTTTAACGTTTTCGCTCGCAATACCGCTTCCCTTGAACACACCACCCGCCTGCTGCGGGAGAAAACCACCCAGATGGAGATCGACCGCCTTGAGCGACAGGGGCTGGAGGAGGCGCTGCTGCATAGCCAAAAAATGAAAGCCGTCGGCCAGCTTACCGGCGGCCTGGCGCACGATTTTAACAACCTGCTGGCGGTGATTATCGGCAGCCTCGAACTGGTACAGCCGGATGAGCGCGATGCGCCGCGGATATCGCGGGCGCTGAAGGCTGCCGAACGCGGCGCCTTACTTACTCAGCGGTTGCTGGCCTTTTCGCGTAAACAGGCGCTGAACCCGCAGGCGGTGGCGCTGCAGCCGTTGCTGGAGAATGTCTGCGAACTGATGCGTCATTCGCTCCCCGCATCGTTGCGTCTCGAAATAGAAGCGCAGTCGCCTGCCTGGCCGGCGTGGATCGATGTCGGACAACTGGAAAACGCGATTATCAACCTGGTGATGAACGCCCGCGACGCTATGGAGGGGCGGTCAGGCGTTATCGCGCTACGAACCTGGAACCAGCGGGTCACCCGTAGCGATGGACGGCGTCAGGATATGGTGGCGCTGGAGGTGATTGACCACGGCTGCGGCATGTCGCAGGAGATAAAAGCGCAGGTTTTCGAGCCCTTCTTTACCACCAAACAGACCGGTAGCGGCAGCGGTCTTGGGCTGTCGATGGTGTACGGTTTTGTGCGCCAGTCGGGCGGGCGCGTGGCGATTGAAAGCGCGCCGGGGCAGGGCACCACCGTTCGTTTGCAGCTACCGCGAGCCACGGCAGCGGCGGAGGATGAACGAACGCCGTTGGTTAGCGAACCGATGGTGAGCGGCGAGCGGCTGGCGTTGGTGCTTGAGGATGAAGCCGATGTGCGCCAGACGTTATGCGAGCAGCTGCATCAGCTTGGCTGGATGACGCTGGAGGCACAAAGCGGCGAGCAAGCGCTGCAGATGCTGGCGGCCTCCGGGGATATCGCGTTGTTGATCAGCGATTTAATGCTCCCTGGGGGGCTGAGCGGCGCCGAGGTCATTCACGAAGCGCAACGCCGCTTCCCGGCGGTGGCGCTGCTATTGATTAGCGGCCAGGATTTGCGCCCTGCGCATAATCCGGCGTTGCCTGAGGTTGAACGACTGCGCAAGCCTTTCACCCGCACGCAGCTGGCGCAGGCGTTGCGTGCGGCGATGGCGCGGATTTGAGATTCCTCCGCTACACGCGGCAAATAGGGTTGATTAAGGTACCACCAGTACCCTGATGAGACTGGCCACGATGAAACGTTACGCAACCGCTCTGTTTTTTTGCACGCTGGCGCTGAGCAGCCAACTGGCCCATGCCGATATTATTGACGACGCTATTGGCAATATTCAGCAAGCCATCAACGATGCCTACAATCCGGGCAGCAGCCGTTCCGACGACGACGACGGGCGCTATGACGACGGACGCTACGATGACGGCAGCTATCAGGGCAGCCGCCAGCAGCGTAGGGATAACCAGCAGCAATATAACGATCGCCAGCGCCAGCTTGACGACCGCCGTCGCCAGCTGGATGAACGCCAGCGCCAGCTTGATAGCGATCGTCGCCAGCTGGAGAGCGACCAGCGCCGTCTCGACGACGATTACTGATTTTCCATTGCCATGACGCCGGTTACTCCAGCACGATCTCCATGCCGTCGTATCCCGCCTCGAACCCTTTCGGCAGCGGGTTATCCATCATCCAGCGGTCGAACTGATGGCTGATATGGGTGAGGATCACCCGCGGGCAGCCAAGTACCTGGTTCAGCGCGCGCACGGTATTCAAGTCGCTGTGGTTGCGCGGTGTCTCTGTTCTGGGCTCGTGGCTGCAATCGATGACAATCACCTGCGGCTGATTATTAAGTAAAAACTTCAGCGTCTTCTCCGGCAGCCCGGCGGTATCCGCAAGCCAGGCCACCCGGCTGTGCGCCGACTCCAGCAGATAGCCGTAGGTCAGCTTCGAGTGGATTAACGGCAGCGGCGTGACCTGTAGCCCCTGTAATTCAAATACCGTGAAGGGGATAACGGTGTGGCTAAAATCGAGGATGCCGGGATGTTTAAACAGATCGTCGCAGCCGATGTCATCCGGCGGGCCGTACACCGCAATCGGATCGCCCACCCCCCAGCGCAGGGGGAACAGCCCCTGCACGTGATCCATATGGTAATGCGTCAATAAAATCTGCTGGAAGCTGCCAGCGGGCTGGCGTTCCGCCAGATCCGCCAGCCCGGCGTCGAGCAGCGTGACCGCATGGTTAAAGCGCACCACCGCGCTGCAGGGGCGGCGGCGATAGCGAGCATCGACGCGGGCGCGCTGGCAGGCGGCGCAGTCGCAGCCGAAGACCGGCACCTGCTGGGCGCCGCCGGTGCCGGTCAGGCGGATCGTCAGGCTCATCGTATTACCTTACCCTCAGGCATGCTGATTCTCTTCACGTCCGGCGTGCTGGCGCAACAGCTGGAAGAAACGCTCTACCGATTGCCCGAGGCTGCCGTCGTTATTCAACGTCAGGCAATCGGCCGGTTTATAGCGCGCGGCGCGTTGCAGGCGTTGGGCGATTTCCACGGCATTTTCCCGACCGCGCTGTTCAAGCCGCTGGCGCAACACCGTTGGCGAAACTTCGAGACAAATCGGTACCAGTACGTCATCGTAACGTTCCCGCGCCTGCGCCAGATGCGCGCGCGAGCCGTTGGCGACCACATCAAAACCGGCATGCAGCCAGAGGTCGATCTCTATGCCGACGCCATAGTAATTATTGTTGGCATGCCAGCTTAGCGCGAAAAGATTACGCTCGGCGCGGGTGAAAAACTCATGCTCGCTGAGCGCAATATGGTTCTCGCAGCCCACCAGGTGCGGGCGGGTGATGTAGCGATGCGCGACCAGCAGTTGCGGATGCTCACGCTGGCGCAGCGCGGCCAGCAGACTATCCTTTCCCGACCCCGAGGGGCCGACCAGCCAAATCAGTTTTCCAGGCATTAAAAGACCCTCTTTCCCTGACGCCAGACGTGATCGATATGGACGTGCTGGCCGCGGCGGTGCGCGAGCACCAGATCGGCGCGTTTGCCTTCGGCGATGACGCCGCGGTCATGCAGGCCCAGCGCCTGCGCAGGATGTTTGCTGACCAGACGGACAGCCTGCGCCAGCGTGAAAGCGTTGTCGTCGCTATCGGCGATGCGGAAAGCGGCATCAAGCAGGCTGGCGGGGTAGTAGTCGGAAGAGAGAATATCCAACAGGCCGCTGGCGGCCAGTTGATGCGCGGCGACATTGCCGGAATGCGAGCCGCCGCGCACGATATTCGGCGCCCCCATCAACACATTCATTCCGTGCTGGCGCGAAGCCTGCGCGGCGGCCAACGTGGTGGGAAATTCGGCAATCACGCTGCCAAGTTGGTGGGATTCGGCGACATGTTCATGAGTGGCGTCGTCGTGGCTGGCGAGAGCGATTTGGCGCTCCCGACACATTGCGGCGATAGCCTGGCGATTAGGCTGCGACCAGGCCGCCGCCAGCGCCATTTGCTCTTCTTCGAAGCGTTGCATCTGCTCGCTGCTGAGCTGATATTTGCCCTGATAATATTCGCGATATTTTTCGCGGTTGGCGAACTGGCGTTGACCCGGCGAGTGGTCCATCAGCGACACCAGGGTGACCGGCTCGCGGTCGACCAGCTTTTCAAACAGCGGCAGAGTGGTGTGGTGCGGCAGTTCACAGCGCAGATGCAGGCGGTGCTCGGCGCGGTTAAGCCCGCGTTTTTGCGTCTCTTCCACCGCGTTGATCATCTTTTCCAGATTCTCAAGGCGGTCGCCGCCGTCGCGCACGTCGCCAATCGCCACGGCGTCGAGTACGGTGGTGATGCCGCTGGCGACCATCAAAGCATCGTGGCTGCTCATCGCCGAGTGTGCAGGCCAGTCAACCTTTGGCCGCGGGGTGAAAAATTTATCCAGGTTATCGGTATGGAGTTCGATAAGCCCCGGCAGCAGCCAGCCGCCTTCGCCATCGAGGGCGCCGGGCTGTCGGCTCTGGCTCTCGGCAAAGGCGTAAATTCGTCCATCCTGCACTTCCAGTGAGCCGTCGATGGTTTCGTCTTCCAGTACCAGCTTTACGTTATTGATTATCATACAGTGATACCCATTGGGTGCAGGCGATCGGCGACCTGGCCGCGTACCGTTTCATCATGGAAAATACCGACGATAGCTGCGCCGCGCGCTTTAGCCTGCTGGATCAGCGCCACCACCGCAGCGCTGTTGTTGGCATCCAGCGAGGCGGTGGGTTCATCAAGGAGTAAAATCGGATAGTCGACCGCAAAACCGCGGGCGATGTTGACCCGCTGCTGTTCGCCGCCGGAAAAGGTGGACGGCGCCAGATGCCACAGACGCTCCGGCACGTTGAGCTGGGTCAGCAGGCGGGCGGCTTTAGCGGCGCTCTCTTCGCGCGGCGTACCGAGGTCGAGCAGCGGCTGCATGACGACTTCCAGTGCGGATATCCGCGGGATCACCCGCAGAAACTGGCTAACCCAACCGATAGTGGTTTTACGCACTTCCAGCACCTTGCGCGGCGTGGCGGTCACCAGATCTACCCATTCGTCGCCGTGGCGGATATGAATATGACCGCTGTCCGGCAGATAGTTAGCGTACAGCGAGCGCAGCAGCGTCGATTTACCGCTGCCGGAATGGCCGTGCAGCACCACGCACTCCCCGGCGTTAACGGTGAGCGAAGCGTCGGCGAGCACCGGCAGGCGTACGCCGTGCTGTTGGTGCAGAACAAAGGTTTTATGGATGTTTTCAACGCGTATAGCGTTCATTTTTAGCCTCATTAGCATTCGTGCCTCCCCGGCGTCGAGTTGCTCGGCCGGGCTACGCTGAATTTGTAGCCCGGCCAAGCGTAGCGCCGCCGGGAACGGCACCGAGGGTTAGTTCTGCAACACCGACGACACCAGTAGCTGGGTGTAAGGATGATGCGGATCGTCGAGCACCCGGTCGGTTAAGCCACTTTCCACCACCTGTCCTTGTTTCATCACCAGCAGGCGGTTCGCCAGCAGGCGGGCGACGCCGAGATCGTGGGTGACTATCACCGCCGCCAGCCCTAACTCCACTACCAGCCCGCGCAGGAGATCGAGCAGGCGCGCCTGTACCGAGACGTCCAGCCCGCCGGTGGGTTCATCCATAAACACCAGTTTCGGCTGCGTCACGAGATTGCGGGCGATTTGCAAGCGCTGCTGCATGCCACCGGAAAAGGTGGTCGGCAGGTCGTCGATGCGGGAAGGCGGGATCTCCACCTCCTGCAGCCAGCGTTCGGCGGTGGCGCGAATGTCGCCGTAGTGGCGGGCGCCGGTCGCCATCAGCCGTTCGCCGATGTTGCCGCCCGCCGAGACCTGGCGACGCAGGCCGTCCATTGGGTGCTGATGCACGACGCCCCATTCGGTGCGCAGCAGGCGGCGGCGTTCGGCTTCGCTCATGGCATATAGCGAGCGCTGTTGATACCGCACTTCACCCTGTTGCGGCGCCAGACGAGCGGAAATCGCTTTCAGCAGCGTGGTTTTACCGGAGCCGGATTCGCCGACGATGCCGAGCACTTCGCCCGGCCACAGCTCGAAAGAGACATCGCTAAAACCTTTTCCCGGCGCATAGAGATGGGTCAGGTGATTGACTGTAAGTAACGGCTGGCTCATTTTTTCTGCGCCTCGCTCTGTTGGCGGCAATAGTCGGTATCGGAGCAGACAAACATCCGCTGGCCGCTGTCATCCAGCACCACTTCGTCAAGATAGCTGTGGCGCGAACCGCAAATGGCGCAGGGTTCATCCCACTCCTGCACGCTAAACGGGTGATCGTCGAAATCGAGGCTTTCGACTGCGGTATAGGGCGGCACCGCGTAGATACGTTTTTCGCGCCCGGCGCCGAACAGCTGCAGCGCCGGCATCATGTGCATTTTGGGGTTATCGAATTTCGGGATCGGCGAAGGGTCCATCACGTAGCGGCCGTTCACCTTCACCGGATAGGCGTAGGTGGTGGCGATATGGCCGAAGCGGGCGATATCCTCATACAGCTTCACCTGCATTACGCCGTACTCTTCCAGCGCGTGCATGGTGCGGGTTTCGGTTTCGCGCGGTTCGATAAAGCGCAGCGGCTCCGGAATCGGTACCTGATAGATCAGGATCTGATCTTCCACCAGCGGCGTTTCCGGGATCCGGTGGCGGGTCTGGATCAGGGTGGCGTCTTCGGTGCGTTCGGTGGTGGCGACGCCGGTTACGCGTTTAAAGAACTGGCGGATCGACACCGCGTTGGTGGTGTCATCGGCGCCCTGATCGATGACCTTCAGTACGTCGTTCTCGCCGATAACGCTGGCGGTCAGTTGGATCCCGCCGGTACCCCAACCGTAGGGCATCGGCATTTCACGGCCGCCGAAGGGCACCTGATAGCCGGGAATGGCCACCGCTTTCAGTATCGCCCGGCGGATCATGCGCTTGGTTTGCTCATCAAGATAAGCAAAGTTATAGCCAGTCAGTGGGTTAGCCACGTTCGTTCTCCCGTTGCAGGCGTTTCAACAGCGCCAGTTCGGCCTGGAAATCGACATAGTGCGGCAGTTTCAGATGCGAGACGAAGCCGGCGGCTTCAACGTTATCGGCGTGCGCCAGCACGAACTCTTCGTCCTGGGCCGGTCCGCTTATCTCTTCGCCGTATTCCGGCGCCTGAAGGGCGCGGTCGACCAGCGCCATGGCCATCGCTTTACGCTCGCTCATGCCAAACGTCAGGCCGTAGCCGCGGGTGAAGTGCGGCGGCTCATCCTCTGGATCGACAAAGCCGTTGACCATTTCGCATTCGGTCAGCAGCAGCTCGCCAATATTGACGCTAAAACCCAGCTCTTCCGGCACGATTTCCACCTGCACGTAGCCGCTGCGGATCTCGCCGGCAAACGGGTGGTTGCGGCCATAGCCGCGCTGGGTTGAGTAGGCCAGCGCCAGCAGATAGCCTTCATCGCCGCGTACCAGCTGCTGCAGCCGCGAGGAGCGCGAGCAGGGATAGACCGGCGGGGTGCGGGTGATATCGTCAGGGGGCGCGCCGCGGTCCGCTTCCGCTTTGGCCAGCCCCAGCTGCGTCAGCAGGTTGAAGACGTGCGGCGTCGGCTGCGTTTCGCTACCGGCTTTCTGCACCGACGGCGGTTCGCCGTTGGCCAGCAGGGCAAAATCGAGCAGGCGGTGGGTATAGTCGTAAGTGGGGCCCAGCAGTTGGCCGCCGGGGATATCTTTGTAGACCGCGGAGATCCGGCGTTCGAGGCGCATCCCGGCGGTATCAACCGGTTCGCTGACTGCCAGCCGCGGCAGGGTGGTGCGGTAGGCGCGCAGCAGGAAAATGGCTTCGACGTTATCGCCGCTGGCCTGCTTCAGCGCCAGCGCCGCCAGTTCGCGGTCGGCAATACCGCCTTCGGTCATCACCCGGTCCACCGCCAGGCTGAGCTGTTCGCTTATCTGCTCGACGCTCAGTTCGGGAAGCCGTCCATCGCCCCGTCGTTTCTGCTCTTGCAAAGCGTGAGCGGCGCTAATCGCCTTCTCGCCGCCTTTGACGGCAACATACATTTAGCACACCTCCACGTGGGTGGTACGCGGGATAGCCAGCAGGCGCTCGCCGCAGGTCAGGATCAGGTCAATGCCCAGTGGGAACGGGTGCGGGCGTTCGGTTAATTCGTCGATGATGCAGTCCGGGAGCTGGGGGGCGATCATTCGCTCCTCGGCAATGCCCGCGCCGGTCAGGCGCAGCATGCGTCCGCCGCTCAGGCTGGCTAGTTGCACAATCAGCGTGACGCCGGTTTCCGGCGCCGCCACGGTACCGGCGGAAAGGACATTAAGCTGTTCGGCGCTGATGGTGTCGCAGGCGACGGCAAATACCGCCTGCTGCGGCTGTTCCACCAGCGTCGCGCCGGTATGAAAGCGCAGATTTTGGCTGACCAGATCGTTATGCAGCGCGGCGGCCATCCACACCGGGGTGTCGTGATCGGCCAGCGTCAATAACAAACTGGTGGAGGCGATATTCAATGGCTGCCAGCCGTGCTGAAGCTGCTGCAGGGAGACAATCACTCCCGGCTCGCTCATTGCTTTCAGCAGGCGGCGGAAACTGTGTTGGGCATCCTGCACCGGTAGGGTAAAGGCGGTTTGTAATGTCATGCGTTATCTCCGCGAACCAGAGTAAAGAAGTCGACCCGGCTGGCGTTGACTTCGGCACGGCGGGCGTCGAGGCGCGCGCTGCGTTGTGCTTCCAGCGGGGTAATGAGGGTTTCCATTAAGGTGTGAAAATAGTGAGGCGATTGCAGCAGGCCATCGATCGCCGCGCAGCGTTCGGCGTGGGGGCGGTCGCGGCCCAGAATCCAGCTGTAGCCGAGGGTGCCATCGGCCAGGCGTACGGCGGCGCGGGTCAGAGTGGCGTCACCGGCAAAGAAACGATCGCCGATGCCGCCCATACGCGCCTGGAGCTGTACCAGCCCGGTTTCCGGGGCGCGAATTAATTCATACTCCGGCGCCAGCCGCAGCGATTGCATGCGCGCCAGAAGGTCCTGCGGTTCACTGTGGGCCAGCACGGACATCCAACGCTGGCGGGTGGCGGTATCGAAGTGCATTCAGTGCTCCATGGTGAATTCAATCATGTCGGCGCGGGTCAGGCTGACGGAGTACTCCGTCGTGACTGTCTCGCCCTCGCGGCTATTGAGCGTGCGTACGCACAGCAGTGGCGCCATATTGGGGATTTCCAGCAGCTTGCTCTCTTTCGCCTGCGCGCGGCGGGCGCTGATTTTGGTGCGTACGCGGGTCAGTTCGATGGCGAGTTGGTCGCGCAGCAGGTCGTGTAGCGAGCCATGGGTGAAGGTTTGCAGCACCGGCCAGAAGCGCAGGTCGGCGAAGTAGTGGTCAATCAAACACAACGCCACGCCGTTAACCCGGCGCAGGGTGCGCAGATGAATGACGGTTTCGCCTTCGGCGATGCCAAAGGCTTCGGCGACATGGCTGCTGGCCGGGCGCAGCACCGACAGCAGTTTCTCGCTGGTCGGGTGGCTGCCTTGTTCCAGCAGATTCTGGCTAAAACGCGCCTGGGCGTTGAGCGGGTAGTCGATGGGGCGCATCAATACCAGTACGCCGACGCCCTGGCGGCGCTGGACCCATCCGCGTTCCACCAGCTGATCGATGGCGCGGCGTAGGGTGTGGCGGTTAACTTCAAAGCGCGCAGCCAGCTGTTGTTCCGCAGGCAAATAGTCGCCGCAGCGATAGTGATGGCGCAGCTCCTGTTCAAGCCTGGCGGCAATTTCCTGATACCGGGTGGGGTAACTGGTCGGATGTCTGGATAAGTACATTGTTATCGAGCCTCACTAAGTACCTTGGGGTTCCCCGTTGAGCGTGGGCCGATACTGACGCGTTTTTGTTACATTCCTGTTAAGTCACGATGACCGCAGGATGAAGAGTTAATGCCGGTGAGATGACAGGGCGGAGAAGCCGCCCTGGAGAGAAGATTAGGGTTGTTTGACGACGTTAACCATCCACGGCACGCCGAAACGATCGACCACTTTGCCGAAACCGTGGGCCCAGAAGGTCTCCTGCCATGCCATTTCGATGCGCCCGCCATCGGCCAGCGCCTCAAACCAGTGTTTGCCTTCAGCAATATCTTTCGGCTCCAGCACGAGGACGAATCCCGCGTAATGTTCCATGTCGCTACTGGGGCTATCGCTCAACATCAAAATACTGTCGGCGACCTGCAGGCTGGCGTGGGCGATGCAGTCGGCGGCAAGATGTTGCCCGGAGGCGCAACCATCTTCGGCATCCTGGGCGCTCTGCGGCATTTCGCCGTAGGTGATTTGGTGGATAAGCTGCGCCGCCAGCGCCTGCTGATAGAAGGCGATGGCGGCAGCGCAGTTGCCGCTAAAAGCAATGTAAGGACTCAGGGACATAACCATGACCTCAGATAACCAATGACCCCTAAAGCGTAGTTGGTGACGGGCAAAAGAAGCCAGGCGGCAAAACGGGGTGAATTTTTCTGAAAATGCGTCGCCGCGTGGCGGGAAGGCAGAGACGAAATGAGAATTGATCGCGCGGTTCGGCCTGGAGATTTCGGGAATAATTTTCGCGAAATTAGCAAAATAATTTCGCCGCGATCCGCCGCTGATATTCGGATGTGCCGGTGAGGTTGCCGCCAGCGCCGGAAAAATAATGGCGCTGACGTAAAAAAAATTAATTAGTTCTTTTTGACGAATTCAGATTTCAGCTTCATTGGGCCAAAACCGTCAATTTTGCAGTCGATGTTGTGATCGCCTTCGACCAGACGGATATTCTTCACTTTGGTGCCGATTTTCAGCATTGAAGAACTGCCTTTTACCTTCAGATCTTTCACCACGGTCACGCTGTCGCCATCGGCAAGTAAGTTGCCGTTAGCGTCTTTTACAATCAGCGCGTCGGCATCGTCGGCCGGCTCGGCATTGTTCCACTCGTGGGCGCATTCCGGGCAAATGTACATGCCGTTATCTTCATATGTGTATTCAGAATGGCATTTTGGGCAGTGTGGAAGTTGCATGGCGTTCCTCGTGATTACTGGGAAAAACAGGACGTTGGTCCGTTAAACAGCGGCTGTGAGCCGAAAGTGCGGCTGATTATAGCGCAATCCCGCACTTTTGTCGGGTATTTTTTCCAGGAAATAACGCAGGGTAATTATTTTGGCTTTGCGGAGAATATGCTGAAAAACAGACGTTAATAAAGTCCAGAAATAAACATCGGTGGTGAAACAGAGATTGAACTTATTCATTTTATTTGGCTCTGTAATTAAGCTGGGCGAATTTTTCGTGAAGTTGATCCCAAATTTAAACGCTGGTAGGGTAAAAAGGGATGTAAGTAAATTCGTCACTGCTTATTTGGTAAGTGAATTATTAATTTAAGGCCAGAGCAGGCGTCAACAGGTTCGGTTGTACACTCTGTCAGAAAGACAGTGCAGGCAAACCTGCTACGCTTGAAATGTGGAGCACAGCACTTCGCCGCTCCCAACGTACGTCGCGAATGACCTCGTCATTTGGCGAGGAGTCGTGCGCTCAAGGCGATAGCACAGAGGAAAAGTATGCTTAAAAGGAAAAAAATAAAGCCGATTACGCTTAGGGATGTCACTATCATCGATGATAGCAAGCTGCGAAAAGCCATCACCGCGGCCTCGCTCGGTAATGCGATGGAGTGGTTCGATTTCGGTGTGTATGGTTTTGTGGCTTATGCCCTCGGTAAAGTCTTCTTCCCCGATGCCGATCCCAGCGTGCAGATGATTGCCGCGCTCGGTACTTTCTCGGTTCCTTTCTTGATTCGTCCGCTCGGCGGCCTGTTCTTCGGGATGCTCGGCGATAAATACGGTCGACAAAAAATCTTAGCGATCACCATCGTTATCATGTCGATAAGTACATTCTGTATCGGTCTTATTCCGTCGTATGCCACCATTGGTATCTGGGCGCCGATTCTGCTGCTGTTGTGTAAAATGGCGCAGGGCTTCTCGGTAGGCGGCGAATATACCGGGGCGTCGATCTTCGTGGCCGAATACTCGCCTGACCGTAAACGCGGGTTTATGGGCAGTTGGCTGGACTTCGGTTCGATTGCCGGCTTCGTAATGGGCGCAGGCGTGGTGGTACTGATTTCCAGCGTCGTGGGCGAAGAGAACTTCCTCGACTGGGGCTGGCGTATTCCGTTCTTCCTGGCGCTGCCGCTGGGGATTATCGGCCTGTACCTGCGTCACGCGTTAGAAGAGACGCCGGCGTTCCAGCAGCACGTGGATACCCTTGAACAGGGCGACCGCGAAGGCCTGCAGGAGGGTCCGAAAGTCTCCTTTAAAGAGATTGCCACCAAACACTGGCGCAGCCTGCTGACCTGTATTGGCCTGGTGATTTCCACTAACGTGACCTACTACATGCTGTTGACCTACATGCCGAGCTACCTGTCGCACAACCTGCACTACTCGGAAGATCACGGCGTACTGATTATTATCGCCATCATGGTCGGCATGTTGTTTGTCCAGCCGGTTATCGGCATGCTGAGCGACCGTTTTGGCCGTCGTCCGTTTATCCTGGTGGGTAGCGTTGCGCTGTTCACGCTGTCTATCCCGGCCTTTATCATGATTAACAGTAACGTGATTGGCCTGATCTTCGCCGGTCTGCTGCTGCTGGCGGTGGTGCTGAACTGCTTTATCGGCGTGATGGCCTCATCGCTGCCGGCGATGTTCCCGACCCACATCCGCTTCAGCGCTCTGGCCAGCGCCTTTAACATCTCGGTGCTGATCGCCGGTCTGACGCCGACGCTGGCGGCATGGCTGGTGGAAACCACCCAGAACCTGATGATGCCGGCTTACTATCTGATGGTGATTGCGGTGATTGGCCTGATTACCGGCCTGTCGATGAAAGAGACCGCTAACCGTCCGCTGAAAGGGGCGACGCCGGCGGCGTCCGATATCCAGGAAGCGAAAGAAATTCTGGGCGAGCACTACGATAACATCGAACATAAAATCGAAGATATCGATCAGGAAATCGCCGACCTGCAGGAAAAACGCGCCCGTCTGGTACAGCAGCATCCACGTATCAACGACTAACCGTTTTAAGCTGTGAAAAATGCCGCCGTGGGAGACCCCGGCGGCATTTTTTATGGCTGCGGCGACGCGAGGCTGTGGCGGCGCTGCTGGCTCAATTTACGGTACTGCTGCGGCGGCATGCCGACATAGCGGGTAAAGGTACTGTAGAAGCGGCTGCTGGAGCGGAACCCGGCGGTGAGGGCGATATCAAGAATGGTCTTATCGGTATCGCTCAGCAGCGCGCGCACGTGATTGATGCGCATGGCGGTAATGTACTGCTTCATGGTCTGCTGCATCACCCGCTGAAAAACGCCCATCGCGTAGTTCGGGTTGAGTTTAACGTGCTCGGCGACGGCATCGACGGTCAGCGCCTGGTCATAATGGGCGGCGATAAATTCCAGCATCTGGCTGACATAAAACTGCGCGTGGCGCGAGACGCTGTTCTTGTGCGTGCGCGAGGTCTTATTAACCAGAATCGGCTGCCAGCCGGCGAGGCTCAGCCGCTTGAGCATCAGGGCGATTTCATCGATCGCCAACTGGCGAATCTGTTCATTCTCGTGATTCAACTCCTGCTGCCAACGGCGCACTTCAAAAGCGCTTAACTGCTGGGCGGCGAGAGATTTAATCACCATCCCGTGGGTGACGTGGTTTATCAGTTCGCGATCCAGCGGCCACGACAGAAACAGATGCATCGGCAGGTTGAATATCGCCATCTGCTGGCAGTCGCCGGGGCGGGTCAACTGATGCGGCGTACAGGCCCAAAACAGGGTGATATAGCCTTTCTCAATGCGCACCACTTCATTGTTAATCAAATACTCCACGTCGCCGTCGAACGGCACGTTGACCTCTACCTGGCCGTGCCAGTGGCTGGTGGCCATGGCGTGCGGGGGGCGCAGTTCGATATCCATGCGCTGATACTCGGAATAGAGCGCCAGCGGGCTGCGGCTATGCTTTTCATCGCTGCTGCACATGTGCGGGTCGGGGGGCAGGGAAGTGAAGCGGTGTTCCATCATGGGCGGATTCCTGGATCGTCAGAGTGGCTGCGTTTTTAGCCTGAACTGATTACAGCTTAGCGGAATCATCGGCCCGTTTTCTCTCCTTTTAAGCCGATCTATTCCCAAAAACTCAGATTTTGTGGCGTTCAATGGCCGATCTGAGTTTCCGGGAATGCTCCGGTGGGAACGGGGCAGCGCAGCGGCGAGCGGCATGCCACTCTGAAAGTGTTCAATGACCTGATGGAGAGAGCGCGATGTCCGTCCCAAAAATTACCTTTATCGGCGCCGGTTCGACGGTGTTTGTTAAAAATATTCTCGGTGATGTTTTCCAGCGCCCGGCGTTGAAATCGGCGCATATCGCGCTGATGGATATCGACGAAACCCGGCTGGAAGAGTCGCATACCGTGGTGCGAAAGCTGATGGATTCCGTCGGTGCGAATGGCGAAATTAGCTGCCATCGCGATCGTAAAACCGCCTTGCGCGACGCCGATTTTGTCGTCGTCGCCTTCCAGATTGGCGGCTATGAACCCTGTACTGTCACCGATTTCGAAGTCTGTAAACGCCACGGCCTTGAGCAGACCATTGCCGATACGCTGGGACCGGGAGGCATTATGCGCGCGCTGCGCACTATCCCGCACCTGTGGGCTATCTGCGACGACATGACCGAGGTTTGCCCAAACGCCACCATGCTTAACTACGTTAATCCGATGGCGATGAACACCTGGGCGATGTACGCCCGCTATCCGCATATCAAGCAGGTGGGTCTGTGCCACTCGGTGCAAGGCACAGCAGAAGAGCTGGCGCGCGATCTTAACCTCGACCCGGCGGATTTACGCTACCGCTGCGCGGGGATTAACCATATGGCGTTCTATCTGTCGCTGGAGAAAAAGCTCGCGGACGGCAGCTACGTCAGTATCTATCCCGACCTGCTGCAGGCCTACGCCGAAGGGCGGGCGCCGAAACCGAACCTGCATGGCAATCCGCGCTGCGAAAACATCGTCCGCTATGAGATGTTCAAAAAGCTGGGCTACTTTGTCACCGAATCGTCGGAGCATTTCGCCGAATACACGCCATGGTTTATCAAGCCGGGACGCGACGATCTTATCGCCCGCTATAAAGTACCGCTGGATGAGTACCCTAAACGCTGCGTCGAGCAGCTGGCCAACTGGCATAAAGAGCTGGAGAGCTATAAAAGCGGCGAGCGGATCGAGGTTAAACCTTCGCGCGAGTATGCCAGCACCATCATGAACGCTATCTGGACCGGCGAGCCAAGCGTGGTGTACGGCAACGTGCGCAACGATAATCTTATCGACAACCTGCCTCAGGGCTGCTGCGTGGAAGTTGCCTGCCTGGTGGATGCCAACGGCATCCAGCCGACGAAAGTGGGCGCGCTGCCGGCGCATCTGGCGGCGCTGATGCAGACCAACATCAACGTGCAGACGCTGCTGACGCAGGCGATCCTCAACGAAGACCGGGATTACGTTTATTACGCCACGATGATGGATCCGCACACCGCTGCGGTGCTGGGGATCGAAGAGATCTACGCGCTGGTGGATGATCTGATCGCCAGCCACGGCGACTGGCTGCCGGCCTGGCTGCACCGCTAATCTTCTCATGCCGCCGGGGGATCTGGCCCGGCGGCGCCTGCCATGCTCTATCAAACGCTAAAGGAGGCGCTGGCGACAGCGACCTGTACCCTATGAGTATTTCAATGACAACAAAGCTCAGCTACGGATTTGGTGCTTTTGGTAAAGATTTCGCTATCGGTATCGTTTACATGTATCTGATGTATTACTACACCGATATTGTTGGCCTATCGGTTGGGGTGGTTGGCACCTTGTTTCTGGTGGCGAGGATCCTTGATGCGATAGCCGATCCGATCATGGGCTGGATCGTCAACTGCACGCGATCGCGATGGGGGAAATTCAAGCCGTGGATCCTGATCGGAACTATCACCAACTCGGTGGTGTTGTATATGCTGTTCAGCGCCCATCACTTCAGCGGCGGAGCGCTACTGGCGTGGGTGTGGCTGACCTATCTGCTGTGGGGCTTCACCTATACCATCATGGATGTGCCGTTCTGGTCGCTGGTGCCGACCATTACCCTTGATAAACGCGAACGTGAACAGCTGGTGCCTTACCCGCGCTTTTTCGCCAGCCTTGCCGGGTTTGTGACGGCCGGGGTCACACTGCCGTTTGTCAGCGCCGTCGGCGGCGCCGATCGCGGCTTCGGTTTCCAGATGTTTACCCTGGTGCTGATTGCCTTTTTCGTAATTTCCACCCTCGTTACCTTGCGCAACGTCCATGAGGTTTACTCGTCGAATAGCGGCATGAGCGAGGATTCCAGCCATCTTTCACTGCGTCAGATGGTGGCGCTCATCTATAAAAACGATCAGCTGGCCTGCCTGTTGGGCATGGCGCTGGCCTATAACACGGCGGCGAATATCATTGCCGGCTTCGCGATTTATTACTTTACCTACGTCATTGGCAGCGCGGAGATGTTCCCGTATTACATGTCCTACGCGGGGGCGGCGAATTTACTGACGCTGATCTTGTTCCCTCGACTGGTAAAAGGGCTGTCGCGGCGCATTCTGTGGGCGGGGGCATCGATCATGCCGGTGCTAGGCTGTGGCGTGCTGTTGATGATGGCGCTGAGCGGCGTTTACAACATCGCACTGATTTCGCTGGCAGGGGTGCTGTTGAATATCGGCACTGCGCTGTTCTGGGTGCTGCAGGTCATTATGGTGGCCGATACCGTCGACTACGGCGAATATACGATGAATATCCGCTGCGAAAGCATCGCCTACTCGGTGCAGACGCTGGTGGTCAAAGCCGGTTCGGCGTTTGCGGCCTGGTTTATCGCCATCGTGCTGGGTATCATTGGCTACGTGCCGAATGTTGTGCAGTCGTCCCACACGCTGCTGGGGATGCAGGCGATTATGATTGCGCTGCCGACGCTCTTTTTTGCCCTGACGCTGTTTCTCTATTTCCGTTATTACAAGCTGAATGGCGATATGTTGCGACGTATTCAGATTCACCTGCTGGATAAATATCGTCGGGTACCGGAAAATGTCGTCGAGCCGGAACGGCCGATTGTGGTACCCAATCAGGTGTAAAAAGCGTGTGCAAACCGCTGGCGAAAGAGGGGAGGGATGCTCTCTTTTTGCACAAAAATAGCGTTTAAAACAGACAGAAATGAAAATTTTTAGTTCTCTGTTTTGTCTCTATAAGTTCTCTATTTGAACTCAATGGGTTAATCGAAATCTCCATTGTTTCTCAAATAAAACTCGGAATTGTCTCTTTTTCGTGCTCTTGCGCTGCTTTTTAACTCTTGCTACTCTTTTTGGGTCTTACATTTTCTCTTCTTTGTCTCAGTGATGGAGCAATGCGATGCGCATTTTTATCGATGATGGTTCAACCAATATCAAAATGCTGTGGGAGCAAGATGGCGAAACTTTCACCCATATCAGCCCCAATAGTTTTAAACGAGGCTGGTCTGCCACCTTCGGCGCCGGGAAGCCATTTAACTACACCGTGGATGATGAAAAGTACTCTTTCGACCTGATCACCCCCGATGCGTTACCCACCAACAATATTGATTGGCAATACAGCCCGTTGAACTCTATCGCTGTCCACCATGCGCTGTTGACCAGCGGTCTGGAACCGCAGGATGTCGAGATTGTGGTCACCCTGCCGCTGACCGAATTTTATGATGAAGATGCGCAATATCGTCTTGATAACATTGAGCGTAAGAAAAAGAGCCTACTTCGCGAAGTTAAACTGAATAAAGGCGTGGTGTTCAATATCACCAAAGTCACCGTGCGTCCGGAATCCATTCCGGCGGGTATCAGCCTGTGTGATGAGCTGAAACCGTCGCATTCGGTGCTGATTGTCGACCTCGGCGGCACCACGCTGGATATTTCGATGGTGGCCGGGCAAATGACCTCGGTTTCGCGCATTTACGGCGACCCGAAGCTGGGCGTGTCGCTGGTGACCGACGCCGTTAAGCTGGCGCTGGCGCGGGCGAATACCGATACCTCCAGTTATAACGTTGATCAGATAATCATCAACCGCCACGACGAAGAGTATTTGACCGATAACATCAACGATCCGGATGCGGTATCTGAGGTGAAAAAGGTTATCTCCAATAGCATCGAACGGCTGACGACTCGCGTTCTGACGGCGATTGATAGTTTTAAAGGCTATTCGCACGCCATCGTGATTGGCGGCGGCGCGCCGCTGGTTGCCGATGCGATTCGCGAACGTATGGGTCTGCGCGAAGATCGCTTTGTGGTGGCCGATGAGCCGCAGTTCGCCCTCGTGCGTGGTCTGAAAATTATTGGTTAAGGAGCGTCTATGACTCTGGATCGCAGAAAGGTTCTGATATACCTGCGCCCGGATATCAGCGCCAGCGAGCGCTTTGCGGACGCGAAAATTGAGGCCCATCACCGCGGCGATCGCGGGGATATGTCGCGTACGGCGCTGTTGGCGGGGTTAGCGTTGGGTGAAGTTGATAGCCGGCTGCCGTCAATGCTGGCGGCGCTGCTGGCGGAAGATACGCCACCGGAGACGCTGCGCAGAATGCTGGCCTCGTTTCTTGAGATTCAGCCAGCCTCTTCCGCTCCGGCATCCGCGCCAGCGGCCGCACCGGTTAAGGCACCCGAGCCGCCTGCGCCGGTGAGCAAGAGCGTCTCCGCGCGTAATCTCGCCGGCTCGCTGCCGGATTAAGCGCTTATCCCGGCTTACGCTACGCGCAGCCGGGCTACGGTTTGCGCCGTGAGCGAGCTGTAGCCCGGGTAAGGCGGAACGCCGCGACCCGGGAATTCCGCTTAGCTGTGGGTCAAAAAGCGGGCCAGACGCTGCTGCAGTAGTCGATTTTCGCGGGTGAGTCGCGCATTTTCATCCAGCAGCGTCAACGCCACCGCAATCCCCGGCCAGTCCAGCTCCAGCTCGTTACGCAGGCGCACAGCGCGATGCACAATCGTCACCGCGCTGTCGTCAAACAGCCAGGTTTCAGCCTGCGGCTGGTGCGGCTCAATCATCCCTAAGCCGACGATTTCCGTCAGCTCCTCTTCCGACACCCCGGTGCGCAGGCACAACTCGGTGATGGTAAACGTCACTGTTACTTTAGCCATCAGGCTTTCCCCCATGTCTTACGCGGATCGAAGCTGGCTTCGCTTTCGGCGAGCTGCTGCCAGAGCTCACGCGCTTTTTCATCTGGTTTTGGCGGCATAACGATTTTGATGACGGCGAACAAATCGCCGGTGTGGGTTTTGCTCACCAACCCTTTGCCCTTGATACGCAGCCGTTGTCCCGCCTGACTACCCGCTGGAATTGTCAGCAGAATGCTCTCTTTTAACGTCGGTACGGTGACTTTCGCCCCCAGCGCGGCTTCCCACGGCGCCAGCGGCAGTACGATCTCCAGGTTATGACCGTTGATGTCGAACAGCGGATGCGGCGCGATATGAATCACCAGCCACAGATCGCCATTCGGGCCGCCGTTTTCGCCCGGTGTCCCCTGGCCTTTCAGGCGAATACGCTGGCCATCGCTGACCCCCGCCGGAATTTTCACATTCAAGGTTTTCGGTGTTTCACTCTCAACCATGCCGAAGACGTTATAGACCGGCAGCTTGTAGCTGATGGTACGAGTCTGTTCGGTGAGGGTTTCTTCGAGGAACACCGCCACTTCGATTTCGACATCGTGGCCGCGCTCGGCGCGCTGGCGGCGGGCGTGATGCGCCTGCTGGCCGAACATCGAGGAGAATATATCGTCGAAGTCCTGCTGGCTGTAGCTTTGTTCGTGGGCGTGCTGCTGGCGGTTGAACTGCGGATCGTTGCGGTGCTGCCAAAGTTGATCATATTCGGCGCGACGCTGATCGTCTTTGAGAACTTCCCATGCTTCGGCGAGATCTTTGAATTTTGCTTCGGCATCGGGTTCTTTGCTGACGTCGGGGTGATATTTACGAGCCAAACGGCGATAGGCGGTCTTGATGGTTTTCAGATCGTCCGTTGGCTTAACCCCCAGAATGGTATAATAATCCTTTAATTCCATGGTGTTATCTCATTTATGCTCAAAAATCTGGTCACAGAATCCCTGGATCAGGCGGCTCTATTAAGCGTAGGGCAAATGAGAAAGGGTGGCGGAGAAAAGTGGCGAAAACTTGACGCCGTCGGGGGTGACGGCGTTCAGTGATTATTCTGGGGTACCGGAGCGGTAGTTGCGCCGCCATCCTTCCAGCAGCACCAACGCCGCGCCAAGGGCCCCGGCAACAAAATGTAGATAATTCGGGGAATTGGGGAACAGCTGAACAAAGGTCGGGTCGGTTATCATCATTGAACCGGCAATCCAGCCAATCAGCGCGCCGCCCAGTAATACGACCGAGGGAAAGCGAGTCAGGATTGCCAACACCAGCTTACTACCGGCGACAATAATCGGAATGCTGATTAATACCCCCAGCGCCACCAGTAACAGATGGCCTTTACCGGCGGCGGCCACGGCCAGTACGTTATCCAGCGACATGATGACATCGGCGACGGTGATGGTGACGGCGGTGCGCCATAGGCTGCTTGAGCTGCTGATATCGCTCTCTTCTTCCTCGTTGGCGACCAGCTTAATGCCAATCCACAGTAGCAGTAGCGCGCCGACGATTTTTAGCCACGGCAACGACAGCAAATAGATAGCCACCGCCAGCAGCGCGACCCTGGCGATAATCGCGCCGAGAGTACCGATAACAATGGCTTTGGTGCGCAGATGCGCCGGCAGCTTGCGGCAGGCCATGGCGATGACCACCGCGTTATCGCCGCCTAATAACAAATCGATGGCGATGATTTGTAGCAAAATGACGGCGAAGTCCCACTGACTCAATATTTCGTTCATGCCTGGCTCGTATTGCAAATAATGTCGATCAAAAAAGATGGGCGCAGGGTACTCCCGTTCTTCGCCCCTGACCACCCTTCAAGCCGTAGGGGGAAGCGTGACGTCTGACAAATAAAGTTACGAATCAATGCATAGACTGACAATGATTCGCCGCCAAAGGATGATATTTTGTCCGATTAGGCTCACCTGCCGTCTACTTTTTCGTAAGGACTTTTCAATATGTCTGGCATCAAGAATCTACTTATTCTCGCCCTGGCGGGCGCTTCCCTGCTGCCGGCGCTGGCCAGCGCCGCTAACGCGCCGGCCGCGACTTTCACCGCGGAGCAGGAAGCGCGTATTGGCAAAATCGCCGCTGACTACCTGGTCGCTCATCCGGAAGTGCTATTGCAGGCCAGCCAAAAGCTGCAGCAAATTCAGGCGGAACAGCAGGCCAGCGCCGCTACCCAGGCGGTAATCAAGAATGCCGACAAGCTGACGCAGGATAAGGCCACGCCAACCTACGGCCCGGCTAACGGTAAAGTCACCGTTATCGAGTTCTTCGATTATCAATGCATCTACTGTAGCCGCCTCGCGCCGGTTATGGAGCAGGTGATTAAAGACCATCCGCAAACCCGTTTTGCCTTCAAAGAGTGGCCGATTTTCGGCAGCCGTTGGGCAACTTCGCTGGATGCGGCGAAAACCGGTCTGCAGATATATCAGCAGAAAGGGGCCGAGGCCTATCTGACTTACCACAACGGCGTTTACGCCACCGGGCATAACGAAGGCAAACTGACGGCGGCGGACATCCAACAGCAGGCGAAAAAGGTGAACTTTGACGCCAAAAAAGCGGCGGACGTCGAACCGGCGCTGGAAAACATTAACCAGCTGGCGCAGGAGATTGGCTTAAGCGGTACGCCTGGCGTGATTGTCATGCCGACTACCGGCGCAACCGAAGCGACCATTACCGTCTTCCCGGGACTGGCCGACAAAGCCTCGCTGGATGCGGCGATTAAGAAAGCCGGCGGTCAGTAATCTCACCGGACTGAAAGAGCAAAGGCCGCACGTGATGCGGCCTTTTTTGTGGTTCCGTTAGCGTTCGTCTTCCTCGCTCTGATTGATTTTTAAATCAATGATTCTGCCAATCTGGTCGTGGTATACCGTCAGCAGGTTATATTGGCTCATCTCGGAAATGATCTGCGGCGCGATATTAAAGCTCTCTGCCAGCTCTTCATGGCGCAGCGAGGCCATGCTGCCGTGCCGCCGGGCGTTATAACGGCGTAGATTGTACTGATACCACAAAATCAGCAGCCAGCCGTTAATTGCCGCCACCAGTAAATAGACCAGCACGGTATTAAACGACGCCATAATTGCGTCCCAGCTGTCGTTACCGCGCTCGGTAAACTGCATCAGCAGGTTGGCATACAGAAAAAAGGCGAAGCCGGCCCACGCGATAGCGGTTAACACGCCGTCAAAGATCCGCGGCAGCATACGATGCTCGGTTAATATCAGGGTTTGTTCGTTCATGACATTCTTCCTTTACCTCTATCGGGGCTGACCCAGCGAGCCCTGGCGCGTTTACGTTTCAACATGACTTTGGGGAAGGCGACGATGGTGGTTAACAGGCCGATCATCCAGTACACCATCGGAAACCAGATCACCCAGAACAGCGAGCCGGCGACGCCGCGTTCATAGCGCCGTTCGATGTACAGGCTGGCGATAAACTGCAGCAGACACATCACCCCCAGCAGTAGCCCGGTAAATTCCGGCGGAAAAAGGCTGCGGACGGTCAGGTTTTCCGGCAGCGGGGCAAAATGGCTGGCGATGAACAGAAAAATGGTGACCGCATAGGCGAAGGCCCACAGCGTGGAGAGGGCATATTCGAGGAACAGCGGCCACATCCGGTGATGCTCCCAGCGAAACAGGCGGCGCAGATTGACCAGGAAAACCTCGGCGCCGCCCTGCGCCCAGCGTAACCGCTGTTTCCACAGCCCCTTCAGCGTCTCCGGCATCAGGATCCAGCACAGCGCCCGCGGCTCGAAGAAAATCGCCCAATGGCGTAGCTGCAGCTTCCAGCTGATATCGATATCTTCGGTGATCATATCCGGGCTCCAGTAGCCGACGTCCGCCAGCGCCTGGCGACGAAAAGCGGCAATCACCCCGGACACGGTAAACACCCGGCCGTAAATACGCTGGGTACGCTTAATCAGCCCGATTATCGAAGAGAACTCGCCGACCTGAATGCGGCCAATCAGCGTCGATCGGGTACGAATTCGCGGGTTGCCGGTCACTGCGCCGACGTGGGGATACTGAATCAGCGGCGCCACAAGGTAGGCGGCGGTATCGCGATCGAGCAGGGCATCGCCGTCGATGCACACCAGCAAGTCCCCGCGCGCGGCGGCGGCGCCGGCTTTCAGCGCTACCGCTTTCCCCTGATTTTCGGCCAGATGAATCACCCGCAGCAGAGCGTACTCTTCTGCCAGTTGATTCAGCACCCTGGCGGTATCATCGGAGGAGCCGTCGTTGATGGCGATCACCTCAATGTTGCGATAGCGCTGCGCCAGCGCGGCTTCGATGGTCTCGCGGGCATTTTTCTCCTCGTTAAAGCAGGGAATCAAAATGGAGATCAACGGATTACCTGCCAGCTCCGGCGGCGGGGTCTCTTTACCCCACGGCCAGTGGCGCTCCAGTTGAAACCAAAAGTAGAGCCCGCCGGTTATCCACAGCACCGACATAAACAGCGGCCAAAAAAAGACGAAATCCAGTATCAACTCGCCGGTGAAAACGGCGGCTACGCCCAGAGGCAGCCCGAAAACCAGGCATAAAATCGAAAATGCGATAATGCGATCAGTCATTGTTGGGATACCAGTACGATGAAAACAGGGGCCTGATTTTCGAGATATCAGGCTGATTATTAAGGAAATCGTCGGGGTAGTAGCCGTAATTGTTGACGCCGTTGAGCTGTAATGTCCGCATCCAGTCAACCAGCTGTTGGTCAGGGATGGCGTTCTGCTGCGGGAGGGTCCAGTCTTTAGCCTGCAGCTCAAAAATGGTTTTCTTCAGCGCGCCCGGCCTGGCGCTGACGGCGCGCACCAGACGAGCCAGCCACGCATCGCTTTCCGCGACCGGAACGGATTCCATCAGCGGCATCGCCATCGGCACCGTCCAGTCGTAGGCCGCCAGAAAATCATCCAGATTCTGCGCGAACCAGGCCTCGCTTTCCGGCTGCAGGATCGGCAGGGCGAAGATATTGCGCGCGGTTCTCACCTGTGGGCCGCGAATCGCTTTCACGCTCTGGCTGAGCGTGCGGGTGAAGTCGATAAGCGCCTGACTTTTAAACCGCGTCCAGGCGTGCAGCGCGGCGGGGTTTTGGCGGATCTGCGCGATATCCTCCCGATGGCCCGCCGCCCGCCAGGCGGCCATCGCCCCGGTGCCGGCATCTTCGTAATCCGTCAGCACCGCGTCGTCGTGGAACAGCACGCCGTCAAAGGTCGCGTAGCGGGCAAGGTCCTGATAAATATCGCGGATCTCATCGCGCACCTGGCTATTCCATGGCGACAGACGTACATAGGGGCGAGTGGCCTGGCGCAGCGTGTTGCTCTGCGCATCCCAGCGCTGTACGCGCGGCAGCGCACTGTCCAGATCGAACGCCAGCACCGGCATCCACGCATACACTTTGACGCCGCCGCGCGTCTGCAATTGCCAGGCGACGAAATTAAACAGATCGGCGCGCATCGGCAGGCGGCGGTTGGGGAAGTAGAGCGCTTTCACCGTGCCGTCTCCGAGCGGATCGGAAAAGGCCTGCAGGAAAACGTGAGTGATTTTCATGTCGTAGACGCGCTGGATCAGCTTATCGATATTTTTGCGCTGCTGAGCCGGGTCTTTATCGTAGACATAATCGAGATCGACGTGCATCACCCGAACCGGCTCACGCTCCTGGATTTGCGTCACCTGGCTGGCGAAGGCCTTGATCGACGGATTGCCGGAGATAAGCAGACGGGGAATGTTATCCAAATCCCGCACATCGCCCAGACCATCGCCGAGGGTAAACGCCAGTTGATAGCCGCGGCTTTTCGCGATAGCCAGCGATGTGCCGTTGGCGGCGCCGTAGGGCCATACCCAGGCGCGCGGCGCTTTGCCGGTGACGTCGGCGATTTTGTCGCTCACTTTGCGCACGTCGGTATCGATGCGCTGGTGAAACTGCTGGTCGCTTTCGTAGCGTCCGCTGGCCTTATCATAAAAACGGTTGGCAACCGCCGGTTCGCGGCTACCTTGCGGATTGGCCTGAATACCGTAGTGCGAAGCCCAGGTATGCGCGCCGATTTCAACCAGCGGCGATTGCGCGAGCTCGCGCACCATCTCCCAGGTGGCGAAACGCTCGCGCGGGGTCATCAGACCGCCGAAATCGACTTTTTTCTGCTCCGGCGTATCGACCCAACTGCCTACCGGCGCCCATAGTGCCGGGACGTTCCAGGCTTTTAACAGCGGCCAGACCCGGGTGTAAAAACTGCTGTAGCCATCATCGAAACTCAGCAGAAATGCCTTTGGCGGCAGGGTGATTAACCCCGCGTTGGCGTCGAGAATATTTTGCACGCTGACGGCCTTATAACCATTGTGCAGCAGCCAGCCGATTTGATCGTTGAGCGCGCTGGTACGCACCGCCAGATAACGCTGATCGGCGGCATCGTCTTCTACATCGTGATAGGCCAATACCAGAAACTTATTCTGTGGCCAGGGCTTATTCGCCTCCGGCTGCGGCCGCGCGTCCGGCGGCAGAAAAGGAATCGTTTCTGCGCGAAGCGCGCAGGTCATCAGGAGCCAGCCGATAACCATCAGGCTGATGCGGATACTTTTGTTGACCATGTTTATCCTTAAAACCGTAAATTCGCATCAAGGGCAATGGAGAGATTGCTTTCGCGTTTGCCGTCGTAGGGACGCTTGTCCCAGTTCAGCATCACGCCGGTGTCGATCACGTTGTTCCAGCGAATACGCTGGCCGTAGCCGAGCATGGCGATAGCGCCGGTCGAATACGCTTTTTGCCAGTAGGCGCCGCCGCCTGCCGCAAGCTGCTGGCTCCAGACGGTATCGTAGTGCTGATACATGACGTGATCGGCGACCAGCGCCGAGGTGGCGGCGAAGTCGCGTTTCGGGTTGTAGTACAGGGTATCCGCCCGGCTGTTGACGCTGGCGGAGAGCCCAGGTTCCAGATCGAGCGTGATGGTTGGCGATTGCCAGAGCCGCTCTTTGCCGGAGAATGTATATTCCTGACGACGGTTGTGGTCGGAGAAGCGGGTGGCGGCGGCGCTGAAGCGATATTCGCGTCGTTCGTTTTGATACCAGCGAACCCAGCCCTCGCCGCGGTTGGCGCTGATACCGTTACGCAGCGCGCGCAGCGGCGTCTGCCGCGACAGACGTTCGACCTCGCCGCCAATTTGCCAGCTGTCGTTGAAGCTTTGCCAGGCGGAAAGTCGGGCGCCGGGTTTGTTGTCGCCGGCGAAATTGTTGTTGGAGATTTCCAGTTCAGCCCAGGCATCGCGCGGGCGCCATTCGATGCCGCCAAATAGCTGGCGGCTGGAGCCTTTTCCTTCATCAAAATTCCCTTTGGCGAAGCGATTACCGGCGAAAAGTCGCCACTTATCGGCGATTGGCGGGCCGTAAATCGCCGCATCCCAGCTAAAGTCGTGGCTACCGCTGACCGGGTTATCCGAGTGGATCCCTTGCGTGCTGTTAAGGCGCAGTTCCGACATATGGTGCACCTCGCGAGCGCGAGCTAATTTTTGCGTGCTCAGGTCTTCGGGGCTGCGCGCCAGCAGGTCATCGGTTAATAGCTCCATCTGCCGCCACTCCTGAAGATCCATCGCCACGTAGGCCTGCTGACGTTCGAGGGGGATGTTCGAAGGCTCCAACGCTTCCGCCGCTTTCAGTTCCCGTTCGGCGGCGCGGGGTAAACCACGCGCCTGTAGTATCGCCGCGTAGTCAATGCGCAGCCCCTGATTACCGGGCGCGGTGGTGGCCAGTCGGTCGGAGAGCCGTTCGGCTTCCGGCAGCGCGTTAGTACTCAGTAGATACTGTACCTTCAGCGATTGAGCGTTCAGCCACGGGTCGTTTGGCTGCGGCGTCGGCGAGCCGTAAAGGCGGCGGGTGTAGGGAACGCCATTCGTCACTTTAGCGAGATACTCGCGGGCGGCCTGATACTGGCCGCTGTCCAGCAGCGCGTAAAATAATTCATGCTGATCATCTTGCGGGTCAGGCCGGTAAAGTGGATGTTGGCGGGCGATCGCCAGCGCGGCCTCGACGTTCTGTTGCGCAAGATAAGAGGAGATAACCCAGCCGATGGCCCAGTCAGGGACGGGCTGTTGAGCGGCGGTCAGCGACTGATATTCCTTAATGACCTGGGCGTAATAGCCGCGGGTGTATAGCGCGCCGAGGCGGTCAATACGCGCGCGGGCAAGATCCTCTGCGGCCAGCGGATCCTGACGCCAACGGGCGAACAGCGCGTCGTAGCGGTTGAGCGCCGTTTGCGCGAGGCGAAAGCGCTCCTGTTCACCGCGGGCCGGGGTGTGCGCCAGCCGTACCCACTCCGCCGCCGCGTCCATTTCCAGCTTTCGCTGCTGCGCGGGCGTTAAGGTGGTTTTCGCTGACCATTGCAGCGCAGGCGAATTGATGCGATTGCTGCTCATGCTATCAAGCAGGCTATTGAGTGTTTCTCTGTTTTGCGGCGCGAGTTCCTGCGCGCGCATATCGGTGAGCAGCTGGTCCCAGCTTTTTCCCTGACGTAAATAGACGTAGGAGAGCGTCTGCAGGTGAGCGGCGCTGGGCGTGGTGGCGACCAAGCGGCGGGCTTCACTTAGCGCCTGCCCGTCATGGCGCGCATCGGCCAGCGTTTTAATCCGACCAATAAGATAATCGTCGTTCATCGGCTGCTGGCCAATTGCCTGATCCCAGAGCGCCAGCGCTGAAGACCACCGTTTTTGATTACGGAAAGCCTGTGCCGCTGCCGCCGTACCGCGTGCCGGTAGCGCCATATAAACCTGATAACGCTGCCAGACCTGGATTACTTCCTCATCACGTCCAGCCCAGGAGGCAATTTGAAGCCAGTCGGCGACTTGCTCAGGCGTCAAAGCATGTTGTTGTTGATATTGCTGAAGATAATCGAGAAAAGGGGAGTAATTACCTTCACGCGCCTGTAGCACATGCCGATCATATATCGACTCAGCCCCCTGTGCCAGAATAGGCGTTAACAACAATAAACTAATTGAAAGCGAGAATGTCGTGCGGCGATAAAAGAATAACTTATTGAAACGAGTTGATCTTCCCATAACTATTTACCATATGTCCATCAAGAATCCATTGCACAACACGTCGGCCTTTTAGCTGAATGCAAAAGGATGGGGTAATGAGTTTTTACCTGACGGTACGCGACTGCGATTACTTATTTAAGGTAATAAAATATCTCCTCGCGATAACGGGGTGGCGATTAATGTACACCTGATATGTTTGCCTGAAAATATGCCAAATAATAGGCCTGTAGTTTTAAGATAAATCTGGAAATTGACCTTTAATGAATTAATTAATTGTCTTATGTTACGCATAACTAACTGAATTGAAAAAAAGTTAAATGGTGTCCGAAATTCTGTTTTAATGTTTTTGGTTGGCTTTTTCACGCATAATGTCAGGCTGTTGCTGTAGATATTTAAGACGATTTTTGACAAAAATTCTCAATAGTAGAAAAGCTTCTTTTTTGTGCGAGTTTTTTATTTATAATTAGCCTGAGCACAGATAATTAAGAAATGACGTAAGGATAGTGGAGTGGAGCGTTCACTATAGATGGAGAGATTGGGGGATTACTAAAAGACAATCACATGCTTTATTTGGCTCGCCATAGTCAGCACGCTACCAGGAGCTGTGCATATTCTCCCTGGAGGGGTTTTGTTGCTTTATTGTTAAAGGGATGATTTGTGGCAACGACAATGTTTTTAGTAACTCAGGATCACTATCTCTTTGAAGGGGTGAGGATTTTCTTTCCAGATATCATCCAGTTACATTCGATAGAGCGTAAGCTTTTTGAGAGTGATGCCGAGGAGTTTTCGGTGCTGGTGGATAGTCGGGCGCCGCTTTGTTTTTACGATTATCTTATTCCTGGCGCAGCGGAAGCGGGTAAACGTATCTGCTGTATTATGCTTGATATGCGCCATCGGGAAGAGCATTTGCTGAGCTTAAAGTGGTTTCTCAACATGTCTTTGACGCCGACGGATATGGCTAATTTATTTAGCCTGTTTCTTGACGTGAAGAGTAAGCGATTGACCCGAGAATGGCTCAAGAATTTCAGCCTGAAACCGCAGGAACATATGACGTTGACTTTACTCAGAGCGGGGATGACCATGGAGCAAATAGCTGGGGTACTTAATACTTCGGTGAAAAGCCTGTATCGCAAGCGCATTGAGCTTTATGAACGTCTGGGGCTGGCCAACTTTAATGAGGCCTGTTTGTTTATCTTTAAAAATAGACTGCTGGAGTGTCCCGCACAGAAGCGATAAAAAGGGAAATGAATACAGAGTAAGGTATCTACGACAAGCTACTCAACAACGGTATTATGTTAATTTAATCAATCATTGATAGGTATAACCGTAGTTTAGGAATAACTCAGATGATAATCCGCGGTATATGATAAAAATGCTCTTTGGAAGTACTTACTGCTTCGGCAGTTTTAATGCACACAGCAATTAATATTATAAATGCCCTCAATATTGAGCTGGCATAGATTTATCGTGGATCAAATTATCGGGGTTTTCTTTCATTATTTCTTCGGATGGCGTGGTTATATTTATATACGCAAATTAGCTAGCATATGTGAGAGAAATTATCGAATGATCAAGGACAGTATCGCCGAGTCTCTGGAAGCCCGTGGATTGTACCGTCGGGCCGCTTCGCGCTGGGTGGATGTGATGCAGACGTGCGTCGATGATAACGACCGTGAATGGATTAGGATGCACCGCAATAAATGCCTGAAAAAAGCGAAGCTGCCGCCGGCGCGTAAAGAAGAGTTTGCTGACATCCACAAGGCAGCCAGAGAGACGCAGTATCGTATGGGAATTGCTAAGCCGAATGGCGAAGTGTTCCGCCTTCCCGCTAAAAAGAAAGCGACGCGGCGCTAGCTCTGCGTGACGGCATTCCTTTCTCTCTCACCCGTTTCAGGAGGAGAGCATCTGTGCCCTGGTGTGGGGATTAAATTCTGATGCATGGCGCTCCCTCCATTCCTCCTTCAGGCTCATTTTTTTTCATTTTGAAATCATACATTGGGTAGAGGAAAGGCTATCGATACAAGCGGGAGATTTCTATGCCTGCATTCCGCCTGATGGCGCTGCGCTTATCAGGCCTACGGGTTTGCAGTCGACGTTGAACAGCGCGCTTGTCGCGCTGGCCCCGAAGGGGTGAGCCGCATTGCGGCGAATAATCGAACGCAGTTCGATGAAGAGTCCGGTCGCAGAAAAGCAAAAACCCGCCTTTTGGGCGGGTTCTTTAAATAGTGGTGCCCGGACTCGGAATCGAACCAAGGACACGGGGATTTTCAATCCCCTGCTCTACCGACTGAGCTATCCGGGCAACGGGGCGCATTAAACCGTAATCCGCCCACTGCGTCAATGAAATTTCTCTATTTATTGTTTGATTGCTTATCTTTGCGGCAATTCTGCGTCAAAAGGCGCGTTTTGCTTAAAATCACATCACTCCGTTATCGCCTTCGCGAACTTTCCAGCCGCTGGTGATGGCAATGGCATGGCGTTTTCCGGAGATGTCGTAATCGCCAACGAGCTCTTCGTCATCCCGTGGCGAACTGATGGTTAAGATCGCATCCACTCCATGGCGGTAAGCGCCATGATGGCTGAAAATCGTGCCGATAAAGCATTTATCGTTGAGCCACACCGGGATCCACGCCACCGTTTCGACAGTATAGTGTCCTGCAGCGCCGCCATAGTAGCTGTCCGCATCGTCTTTCGCAGTGCCAGGCGGGATCGGGCAAATCGGCTCATCGTTATCGTCAGCAGATTTATCCTTTAGCAGGCTACCTTGCATGACGTCCAATGACTTCAATAAGCCCGCTCTATCTTTATCGTTTAAGGCGGGGGTGGGGGTCTGCTCGTTTTCCGCAGCGCTAATGATATTGAGGTTATAACGGTAGCGGATGGTGATGGCCGGCGTCAGGTCGCTCTGGTTGAACGGACGCAGCAGATAGAGATTATCTTCCCCAAACACGCCGTTAAACCACAGGGCGTAAACCTGGCCGTTGATTCTGATCCAGCGGCCCCACTGGTTCGCTCCGCGATCGTTAATAGAGTAAAGGGCGCCGGGCACGCCGGCATCGAAGTTATCGTCGTCATTGCTGTCGGCATTGTTCACCGACTCAAAGGCGCTATCACCGCGTTTCAGCACACCGGTATAGCTGAACAGGCCGGTGCCGCCAACATAGCTATCGATGATGAGATCGCGTTTGCCGTCGCCGTCGAGGTCGATAAGCGTGAAGCTGACTTTGCCGTTTTCCGAATCGGCGCTGATATCGGAATGCAAAAACGCTTGCCATTCATCGTCGCTGATATCCGCCGCTGGCTTGGTCGTCGAGACCGGCGCGTCGTCGGCATAGGTGAGGGTAAAGTGAGTGACGTGGCCTGTGAGCGGGAACTGTTCCGCAATGTTCTCTAGCGCGAGTTCCGGGTTGCGTTTTTGCTCTTTTAGTACCGCATCGTGCAACGTCTTCAGCGCGAGTATGTCGGCCTCTCGTTGCTGACGGGGGATAACTTTGCTAACAAAGGTGGGAAGCTGCCAGGTTCCGCCTGGGGTGATTTCCCGGCACATGCCGGTACTGTACTTGAGGCTTTGCACAAAGGTTTTGCCATCCCACACACGTTCTTCCCCGTTAACACAGTCGGCGACGCCGCGTCCTTTGTTGAAGAAGGTCATTACGCCATCGTTATAGCTGGAGGCATCAGTGGTTATCAGCTGTGGCCTGGCGGCCTGTGTGTTATCGACAACCCACATCGCGTAGCCGTCGTTATAGGCGGCGCGCCAGCATAGAGCCTGCAGCAGCGAGTGATTTTTATCCAGCGGGGTGACGGTGAACTGCCGTTCGTTGGCCGGAATATCGGCGTTTTGCCAGTCATCACACTGGCTGTTGAGCGTGCTTTCCAATTGCGGCAGCCATTTCTGCTGTTGTTTCGCATTGAGCGCAACGGGCTGGGCGTTGTGAATAAACGACGCGCTCAGGATCTCCGGTGCGGGAATGGCGCGCAGGACGGTGCTGCCGTCACCGCCGCCTTTACGTAACAGCGCATCGGCGGTACCGATCCGCTGCTGGAATTCATCGATCTTGAGGAACACCGCGCTGCTGCCCGCGTTAGACAGCCGTTTGCGCTGGCCATTGAGCGCCAGCTCGATTTTAGCGTTTTGCTCCAGGGCGGTAATAAGCGCGCTGGTTTGCGTACTGTCAAAATGAAAATGGCTGTCGTCGATAGCCTCAAGCGCTCCGCGATCGTTATCGTTGATAAACAGATTTACGCTGGCATCTGGCGGAATATCGTGCTCGGTCTGCGCAAACGTGACCTGCGCGGTTGCCTGCCGCCCGGGGCCGGCGCTACGGGTCAGCAGAACGCTGACTTCGCCCATTGTCGCGCCATAGCCCGCCGCCCGGCAGGTGCCGGTATTATCGCAGGCGACTTCCCAATCTTTGTAGGCGAAAGAGAAACCGCGAGGAGGGGCGGCCATCAGCGAGGTCGAACAGAGCCCCAGTATGGCGGCCCAGAGAAGTGGACGCATAGAAATCCCTACCACAGAAAGTGTCAGGGAATTATATGCGCCTTGCGGGGGTTCGGAAATCCGAATTACGTAAGCGCGCCGCCCATCCGGCAGCGGGCAAAGCGCAGGATATCTTCCGCCAGACGATGGGCGGTATCGACGTCGGCCTGGCTACGTTTGATCAGCATGCGGCTCAGGCAGCCTTCGACGATTAATTCCATCTGCTTGGCGACCATTTCCGGATCATCCACCTCAAGCTGAGTGAGCAGCTCGTGCGTGTAGGCCAGCGAAGCCTGCTTCTGCTGTTCCGCTAACTGGTGAATTGGGTGCTGGGCATCCGGGTAAAAGGTACAGGCAGCGATAAACAGGCAGCCGGGATAACGGTGGTTGCTGACGCATTTGGTCAGTGCGCTATAGCGCGCCAGCAGCTTTTGTTCTGCGCTCAGCGTCTCATCCAGCAATAGCTGGCGACGCCAGGCGTCTACCTGCTGGCTTAAATAACGCAGGGCGTCATAGAGCAACGCTTCGCGGTCAGGCCAAAAACGCTTGAGGTCATCAAGCGGATATGCGACGCGGTCGGCGACCATTTCCAGCGTGGTGTTGGCGATACCCTCGATTTCGAGAATTTGTATGGCTTCACCCAGGACATCTTCACGTTGCACGGTAGTCTCCTCCATTTATCCTCCTCAAGTGTCGTTCACGGTTGCCAATCGCGCAAATGGGCGCTGAATGCCGCGGCATCCATAAACCCGGTGACGCGCTGCGCGGGCTGTTCTTCTCCCTGCGCGTTGAAGAACAGAATCGTCGGCAAGCCGAGCACCTGTAAATGCTTCAGCAGGGCCGCGTCTTGCGCGCTGTTCTTGGTGACATCCACTTGCAGCAGAACGGTCTCTTTTAGGGCCTGTCGCACTTCAGGAGCGCTAAAGGTATATTTTTCGAACTCTTTACAGGCCACGCACCAGTCGGCATACAGATCGAGCATGACCGGTTTCCCTTTGGCCTGCGCCAGCGCCTGGTTGAGTTCATCAACGGTGCTGACGCGGGTAAATTCCAGATGCGCCTGCTGCTGGACGGCCGGCGCGCCAAAGGCCCAATCCTGCAGCGGACGCGCGCAAACCAGCGCAGCGCCCAGCATGACGATTTGCACCAGCCGTAGCCACGGTTTGCTCGCGCCAAGCGAGGTAATAAACGCCCAGCTAAAGAAGGCGACGCCAAGCAGCGACCACAGGCGTAAACCCCAGGCTTCGCCAATAACGCGCTCCAGTAAAAAAACCGGCAGCGCGAGGATCACGAAGCCAAACGCGGTCTTGACGTGAGCCATCCACGGCCCGCTCTTCGGTAGCAGACGGTTACCGAACACGGTCACCAGGATCAGCGGCAGCCCCATTCCCAGCGCGTACAGATACAGCGTGCCGCCGCCGAGCCACAGGTTACCGCTTTGGGCGATATACAACAGAATGGCGCTAAGCGGGGCCGTAGTGCAAGGGGAACAGATAAGCCCGGCGATAGCGCCCATTGCAAACACGCCGCCCGGCGAGCCCCCCTGGCGCTTGTTGCTCATTAGCGTCAGTCGGGTTTGCAGCGATGAAGGCAGCTGTAGCGTAAACAGGCCGAACATCGACAGCGCCAGCGCGATAAATACCACTGACAGCCCAATTAATACGTAAGGGTGCTGCAGCGCGGCCTGGAATTGCAGACCGGCGGCGGCCACGACCAGACCCAGCGCGGTATAGGTTACCGCCATCCCCTGGACATAAATAAATGCCAGCAGCAGGGCGCGCGCCGTCGATAAGCGCTGTTTACCGCCGAGGACAATCCCGGAAATCAGCGGATACATCGGTAAAACACAAGGCGTAAAGGCGATGCCGATACCAATCAGCAGCGCCCATAGCGCCGAAAATGGCAGCGACGCGGGTTCCGCGCCGGTCTGGCTGCCGCTGGCGGGGAGCGTGGCTGAAGAAGGTTGGTCCGCTTGCGCCTTGTCGGAATCGGCGAGCACCGCGCTGAGCGGCACGACTTTGGTCTCCGGCGGATAGCAGAACCCGGCGTCGGCACAGCCCTGATAGGTGACGGTCAGCGTGGCTGCTTTGCCGGCTTGCGTGAGGGTAATCGGCAACATCAGGCGCTGACGATAAATTTCGCTTTTGCCATAAAACTCGTCTTCATGCCATTCGCCAGGCGGTAGAGAAGGGTCGACGATCGCCGCGTCCTTTGTCGTCAGCGTAATCTGCTTACGGTAGAGGTAGTAGCCATCCTTGATGTGCCAGCTCAGGTTGAGGTCGTGTTGATTCTGCTGAAAGTCAAAGGCGAAAGCCCGATCGGCAGGCACGAAGTTTGAGCGCCCGGGGGCGTCAAACAACCCGGCGCTGGCGGATGCGCTGCACAGTAGCAGGATCAGCGTAATGATGCGTTGAGCCATGAGAGGTAATCGTTGTCTCCGTGAGTAACCGGCAGGACCAGTAGTTCGGGGGTTTGATACGGGTGATGGGACTTCAGACAGTCCAGTAACGCCTGCTGATGGGCCAGGTTGGTTTTGAGCAGCATCTGGACTTCATACTCCTGCTCAAGCTTTCCTTCCCAGTAGTAGAGCGACGTCGCTCCCGGCAGGATGGTGGCGCAGGCGGCGAGTTTTTCCCCGAGCACTTTGGCCGCCAGATCCTGGGCGGTCGCTTCATCCGGCGCGGTACAGAGTACAACAACAGCATCAGGCGTAGTCATCGTGAACCTCGTATCAGCGAAAAGAGGCACTATAGCATGCATGATGCGGGGAGATTAACCAAAGGGGCCAGTTACTTTACTGGCCCCTTTTTAACGATCTTACAGCATGAGGCCGCCGAAGATGAATCCGAGGATCACGCAAAGCGTAATGGCGATGACGCCCGGGATCAGGAAGGCGTGGTTAAAGACATATTTGCCGATACGCGTGGAGCCGGTGTCGTCCATTTCAACCGCGGCCAGCAGGGTCGGATAGGTTGGCAGCACGAACAGCGCTGAGACCGCGGCGAATGAGGCAATTGCCGTCAGCGGGGTGACGCCGAGCAGCAGCGCGGCGGGCATCAACGCCTTGGTCGTGGCGGCCTGTGAATAGAGCAGCGTAGCGGCGAAGAACAGCACTACCGCCAGCAGCCACGGATAGTTGTGCAGCAGATCGCCCGCTACCGTCTGGATATCGGCAATGTGCGCTTTGACGAAGGTATCTCCAAGCCAGGCGACGCCGAGCACGCAGACGCAGGCGCTCATCCCGGACTTAAAGGTGCTGGCGTTCAGCACTTCGCCAGTGTCGATCTTACAGGTGATGCTAATCAGCGTGGCGATGGTCAGCATGAAGACTACGATCGCTTCGTTACGCGGCAGTACCGGGTTCTGGATCAGGCCGACGGTGTCGCTGATGGCAGTAGCGTAGAACATGACCGCGACGATGCCGACGAGGAACAGCAGGACGGAGCGTTTAGCATGCGGCTTCAGTTCGAAGACCTGACTGCCGCGCAGGCTCACTTCCCCTTTTGCCAGCCGTTCCTGGTAGACCGGGTCGTCTTTCAGCTCGCAGCCGAGGAAGTTACAGACCACGGCGGTCAGCATGACGGCAATCAGGGTAACCGGCAGGCAGATCGCCAGCAGCGTCAGGTAGCTGACGCCAAGCGGTTCGAGAATACCGGCAAAGAAGACCACTGCCGCGGAGATCGGCGAGGCGGTAATCGCAATCTGCGAAGCGACAACGGCGATGGAGAGCGGGCGGGAAGGGCGAATACCCTGTTCTTTCGCCACTTCGGTAATCACTGGCAGGGTAGAGAACGCGGTATGACCGGTGCCTGCCAGCACGGTCATAAACCAGGTGACCAGCGGCGCAAGGAAGGTAATGTACTTGGGATGGCGGCGTAGCATACGTTCGGCGAGGCTGACCAGATAATCCATCCCTCCGGCGACCTGCATCGCGGCGATTGCGGCGATAACCGCCATGATGATTTCAATGACGTCAAAGGGGATTGCGCCGGGTGGAATTTGAAAAATTAAGGTTAAGACGAGGACGCCGAGGCCACCGGCAAAGCCGATACCAATGCCCCCGAGTCGGGCCCCCAAATAGATTGCCAGCAGGACAACCACGAGCTCTGCACCAAACATATATGCCTTCCTTGTTTTTTAACAAGTTGATATTGAATTGTTGTCGTTTCGTAAACCCAAAAAAGCAAAAAGGCATGTCATCACTGACATGCCTTTGGTTAGTTTACCCTGAAAGCTTACTGTTCGCTTTCATCGGTATACCGTTTTGCTTTATAAGCCGGATGCATCAGGTTTTGCGGGGAGAAAATGTCATCCAGTTCGGCTTCGGTCAGCAGCCCGCGTTCCAGTACCACTTCACGTACGCTCTTACCGGTTTCGGCGCAAATCTTGCCGACGATATCGCCATTGTGGTGGCCGATGAACGGATTGAGGTAGGTCACGATACCGATGGAGTTGTAGACGTAGCTTTCGCATACCGCTTTGTTGGCGGTAATGCCGTTCACGCATTTTTCCAGCAGGTTGTAGCAGGCGTTAGTCAGGATATGGATAGATTCAAACATCGCCTGGCCAATCACCGGCTCCATAACGTTCAACTGCAGCTGACCGGCTTCAGAGGCCATGGTTACGGTAGTATCGTTGCCGATAACTTTGAAGCACACCTGGTTAACCACTTCCGGCACCACCGGGTTAACTTTTGCCGGCATGATAGAGGAACCGGCCTGCAGCTCTGGCAGGTTGATTTCGTTGAGGCCAGCGCGCGGCCCGGAAGAGAGCAGGCGCAGGTCGTTACAAATCTTGGACAGTTTGACCGCCAGGCGTTTCAGCGAACTGTGAACCATCACATACGCGCCGCAGTCAGAAGTCGCTTCAATCAGGTCTTCCGCCGGAACGACCGGCAGGTTGCTGACTTCCGCCAGTTTCTGTACCGCCAGCTGCTGGTAGCCGTCAGGGGTGTTCAGGCGAGTCCCAATAGCGGTCGCGCCGAGGTTCACTTCCAGCAGCAGTTCTGCGGTACGCAGAATGCTTTTGGTTTCTTCGTTCAGCAGAACGTTAAAAGCGTGGAATTCCTGGCCGAGGGTCATCGGCACCGCATCCTGTAACTGCGTGCGGCCCATTTTCAGGATGTCCTGGAACTCGACGGCTTTCGCCTGGAAGCCTTCGCCCAACTGTTTGATGGCATCGATTAATTTGAGAATCGAAGCATAGACCGCGATGCGGAAACCGGTTGGGTAGGCGTCGTTGGTGGACTGGCATTTGTTGACGTGGTCATTAGGGTTGAGGAACTGGTATTCACCTTTCTGGTGGCCCATCAGTTCCAGACCGATATTCGCCAGCACTTCGTTGGTGTTCATATTGACGGAGGTGCCCGCGCCGCCCTGGAACACATCAACCGGGAACTGGTCCATGCATTTACCGTTGTTCAGCACCTCATCGCATGCGGCGACAATGGTGTTCGCTACGCTTTTAGGAATGGTTTGCAGTTCCTTGTTAGCCAGCGCGGCGGCCTTCTTCACCATCACCATGCCCCGAACAAACTCAGGGATGTCGCTAATCTTGTTGTTGCTGATGTAGAAGTTTTCAATCGCTCTCAGAGTATGAACGCCATAGTATGCGTCAGCTGGAACTTCCCTGGTGCCCAACAGATCTTCTTCGATACGAATGTTGTTTAACATGTGAACCTTCTTTTTCAAGCTGCCAATGAATTCACCAAATACACAGAATTTATAGGATTTAGCGTATTTTCAGACCGAAGATTATTTCCTTAACCGGCCCGGTGCCCACGATCATATGCTGATGATAGCGAAGTTCAGTAACCTTGATCACTTATTATATAGCGCGGCGGATAAGAATTATTAATCTGTGAAATGAGTCACCGCTTTACTATTTTTGAAAAAAATGCCGTTACCGTTGATTGAAAAATGGCGCGCCAACCCCACATTCCTATGACGCGAATAGCAAATTTATCACTACGGGCGTCTGCGACGACGGCCGAATGAAGGAGACGCCGGTGCGTTGGATCCCATTTATTGCCTTTTTCTTATACGTTTACGTCGAGATCTCGATCTTTATTCAGGTCGCGCACGTGCTTGGCGTGCTGCTGACGCTGATTCTGGTTATCTTTAGCTCGGTGGTGGGGATGTCGCTGGTGCGCAACCAGGGCTTCAAAAACCTGATGCTGATGCAGCAGAAAATGGCGGCTGGCGAAAGCCCTGCCGCAGAAATGATCAAAAGCGTGTCGCTGATTATCGCCGGGCTGCTGCTGTTGATCCCGGGCTTCTTTACCGACTTCCTCGGCCTGCTGCTGCTGTTGCCGCCGGTGCAAAAGCTGATGACTTTAAAACTGATGCCGTATCTGCGCTTTAGCCGGATGCCGGGCGGCGGTTTTAGCGCTGGCGCCGGCAACGGAGACACCTTCGAAGGGGAGTTCCAGCGCAAAGACGACGAACGCGACCGTCTGGATCACAAAGACGACCGCTAAAACGACAAAACCGGCCTGCGCCGGTTTTTTGTTATCGGCTTGCTGAGGATGACCGTGCAGGTAAGGCGAACCACAGCACCGCCAGCATAATAATGGCGTACAAGCTCTTCCAGCCGACCATTGCCAATAGCAAAACGCAGAGCACGCTGCCCACAATGGCCAGCACGCGGTATTTACCGTGCAGGAGTCGGCATCCCGCCAGCATGCACAGCAGATAAATCATGATGAAAATGCCGTTGGCATAGACGATCAGCGCATCGAGATTAATGTTCAACCAGTAAATGCACAGCGTACTGAGTACGCAGCAGCCTAAGACCGCATTCAGCGCATTGCGTGGTACCTGACGCGGCGACAGGCGGGCCAGATAACCTTCCGGCTTGAACTGCGCCTGCGACCAGACCAGGCGGGCAAAACTTTGGATATAGATATTGAGGCTGGCGAAGCAGGCGAGATAGCCGATCACGCAGGCGACCCACAGCGCCTGCACGCCGAACAGCCGTACCACGATGTTTGGCAGCGAGGCCGCCGCCGCCATTTCCGCACCGAAGGCGCGAAAATGCAGTACCACCACGGTACAGCCCCAATAAACGGTTCCTGCCAGCAATAAGCCAATCATCAGCGCTCGGGGGAAGTCGCGCTCCGGACGTTTAAACTCTGATGCCAGATGAGCAAAGGCTTCAAGGCCGACGAAGCACCAGAACATTACCGATAGGGCAGCAAACAGCTGCGACGTGTCGACATCTTTAGGTTCCGGGAAAGGGATCTGCGCCGGGTTTATGCCGCCGCGCCACCAGATAGCGACGATCAGCGCGACAATCATTACCGCGACCAGCGTCTGTAGATTGGCGCTGGAACTGGCGCCGCGCGAGCCCACCCACCAGACGATCGCCAGCGTGCCGAGCTCGGCAAGCAGCAGTTGAGTATCGTGCCAGCCAAACAACGCCTGGCCAAACCCGGTAGCAATATGGAGGGCGGCGGGTAAACCCACCGGGATGACTGATAAAAACAGCCAACCGGTTACCCGCGCCAGACGCGGGCCAAACGCCATATCCACAAAATGAGCCACGCCGCCAGCGCTGGGAAAGTGGCGCCCAAGCACGGCAAACACGATAGCGATGGGAAAGACCAGGAGAATCAGCGCTGGCCACGCCCACAGGCTGTTATCGCCAGCGACCAGCGCCGCCAGCGCCGGTACGGCGAACACGCCGGTTCCCAGTAGTGATGTTGAAAGCAACCCGACTCCCTGACCTAACCCCAGCTCCTGTTTTAACCCACTCATGACTCAACCCTGCGCGCGGCAAAAAAACGATGTTATCACAACCCTTTGCGCCAGATAGCGCAGCCGCCGCGGGAATATTTTTGCGCGTCAGCGCACAGGCGGAAATTTTTTTTTAATTTTCCCCTTGAAGCCGTAAATGGCCATCCCCATCTCTCTCTGCACTAGTCGGAAACCGTTTACGGCCCGGCGCCATCCATAACTGATAATGACTTTCTCGAAGGAGAGCTATCAATGAGTATTCGTCCGTTACATGATCGTGTGATCGTCAAACGTAAAGAAGTTGAAACCAAATCTGCAGGCGGCATCGTTCTGACCGGTTCTGCGGCAGCTAAATCAACTCGTGGCGAAATCATCGCTGTCGGTAAAGGCCGCATCCTGGAAAACGGAACTGTGCAGCCGCTGGACGTTAAAGTTGGTGACATCGTGATTTTCAACGATGGTTACGGCGTGAAGTCTGAGAAGATCGACAACGAAGAAGTGCTGATCATGTCCGAAAGCGACATCCTGGCAATTGTTGAAGCGTAATTCGCACGACCCTGAACGAATTTGAGGAATAAAAGAAATGGCAGCAAAAGACGTAAAATTCGGTAACGACGCTCGTGTAAAAATGCTGCGCGGCGTAAACGTACTGGCAGATGCAGTTAAAGTCACCCTGGGCCCGAAAGGCCGTAACGTTGTTCTGGACAAATCCTTCGGCGCGCCGACCATCACTAAAGATGGCGTTTCCGTTGCTCGTGAAATCGAACTGGAAGACAAATTCGAAAACATGGGCGCGCAGATGGTGAAAGAAGTTGCCTCTAAAGCGAACGACGCTGCAGGCGACGGTACCACCACCGCAACCGTACTGGCTCAGGCTATCGTTAACGAAGGTCTGAAAGCCGTTGCTGCGGGCATGAACCCGATGGATCTGAAACGTGGTATCGACAAAGCTGTCGTTGCCGCTGTGGAAGAACTGAAAGCGCTGTCCGTACCGTGCTCTGACTCTAAAGCCATTGCTCAGGTTGGTACTATCTCCGCTAACTCCGACGAAACCGTAGGTAAACTGATCGCTGAAGCGATGGATAAAGTCGGTAAAGAAGGCGTTATCACCGTTGAAGACGGTACCGGTCTGGAAGACGAACTGGACGTCGTTGAAGGTATGCAGTTCGACCGCGGCTACCTGTCCCCTTACTTCATCAACAAGCCGGATACCGGCGCTGTTGAACTGGAAAGCCCGTTCATCCTGCTGGCTGACAAAAAAATCTCCAACATCCGCGAAATGCTGCCGGTTCTGGAAGCCGTAGCGAAAGCTGGCAAACCGCTGGTTATCATCGCTGAAGACGTTGAAGGCGAAGCGCTGGCGACCCTGGTTGTTAACACCATGCGCGGCATCGTGAAAGTTGCAGCGGTTAAAGCGCCGGGCTTCGGCGACCGTCGTAAAGCTATGCTGCAGGACATCGCGACCCTGACTGGCGGTACCGTTATCTCTGAAGAGATCGGTATGGAGCTGGAAAAAGCGACTCTGGAAGACCTGGGTCAGGCTAAACGCGTTGTTATCAATAAAGACACCACCACCATCATCGATGGCGTTGGCGAAGAAGCCGCAATTCAGGGCCGCGTTGCTCAGATTCGTAAGCAGATCGAAGAAGCAACCTCTGATTACGACCGTGAAAAACTGCAGGAGCGCGTGGCTAAACTGGCCGGCGGCGTTGCGGTAATCAAAGTCGGTGCTGCTACCGAAGTTGAAATGAAAGAGAAAAAAGCGCGCGTTGACGATGCCCTGCACGCGACCCGTGCTGCGGTTGAAGAAGGCGTGGTAGCTGGCGGCGGCGTAGCGCTGGTCCGCGTGGCGGCGAAAATCGCTGGCCTTACCGGTCAGAACGAAGATCAGAACGTCGGTATCAAAGTTGCGCTGCGCGCAATGGAAGCGCCGCTGCGTCAGATCGTTTCCAACGCAGGTGAAGAGCCGTCTGTTGTTGCCAACAACGTGAAAGCAGGCGACGGTAACTACGGTTACAACGCGGCTACCGAAGAGTACGGCAACATGATCGACTTCGGTATCCTGGATCCGACTAAAGTCACCCGTTCTGCGCTGCAGTACGCGGCATCCGTTGCTGGTCTGATGATCACCACCGAGTGCATGGTGACCGACCTGCCGAAAGGCGACGCGCCTGACTTAGGTGCTGCTGGCGGCATGGGCGGCATGGGCGGTATGGGCGGCATGATGTAATCGTGCGCTATACGGCATAAAAATGCAGAAACCCCCGGTCAGAAATGGCTGGGGGTTTTTCTTTTTGCTGGCTTTTTAGTATAAGGTTTACATCCGGGCCAGTGCGTCCAGCTCATTGGGGAATAACATGCAGGTAAAATATTTAGCAGGGATTGTCGGCGCAGCTTTATTGTTAGCGGGTTGCAGTTCCAGCAACGAATTAACCGCAGGCGGCCAGAGCGTGCGTTTTGTTGAAGATAAACCGGGAACGGAATGCCAGCTGTTAGGGACGGCAACCGGCACGCAAAGCAACTGGCTGTCAGGCCAGAATGGCGATGAAGGCGGCTCGATGCGCGGCGCGGCGAATGCGCTGCGTAACCAGGCGGCGGCCATGGGCGGTAACGTCATTTATGGCGTGAGCAGCCCGACGCAAAATCTGCTGTCGAGCTTTGTCCCGACCGATAGCCAGATGAACGGCCAGGTTTATAAGTGCCCGAACTGATGCGTTAAGCACTCTCTGCCTGCGCAGAGAGTGCTTAACAATTTATGCCTCAAGCGCTGCTTTGGTAGCCACGTAGAATTCGTGCAATGACTTTAAGCATTCATCCTTAGTCAGCATTTGTCCCGGTGCGGATGGAATCACCTTGCTGAAGATTTGATGCGGCGTATGCTGGTTGTGAACTTGTTTTAGCTTCTGGCTCTTTTCAATCAGACGTAGCGCGATACTTTTTTCAAAATCTGACTGATGCGCGGCGCTGGTTTTAATCACCGCGCCAGAGAGTACTTTTTTACCCTCTTCCTGCTCGTAGCTATACAGCACGCCAAGATGATGGTTGAACAGATTCAACTTCCACTCTTCCTGAGCGTATTGCTGGTACTCGATATTAGGTTGGGTCGTTAAATCGACGGTATACAGCAGTACGAAGTCCAGAGCCAAAGCTAAATATTCATTCAGTTTCGTGTCCGCGGCCATGGTGAGAGATTGTTGGATCCCCAATATCAGCGCTTCGACCTGGCGGTCATCAATCCGTAGAGTTGCTATTTGCTCGTTCTGCAGCATTAATATCAGCGTCGATTCTGTTTCCCCTGGTTTCAGGGTGATCGACATGATTCGCAGCTCCGGGTTGGGGTTTTGTACCTCCAACATATCTATCTCTGGCGTGTTGGCTATTAGCGTTTCATTGTAGGCAAGAAGCTCCACTTTCTGAGCCTCATTCTCGCCATCCTGTTGTAATCTCTGCAAGAAAATAGACATCCGGTTTGCCAGGACCATGAGCAGGTCAGCCAGCACCGGCGCCTGCAAATAGTACGTCTGAAACATGCCATTCTGATGTTTTACTTTCAGCAGCAGCGCCATGAAATGGTCTTCGTAGGTAATTCCGGCGGTGTTAAAACCAATAAACGTTCCTTGCATACTCTTCTCCTTACGCTGGCATTGGTATTCTTGACTGCGATAAATCAATAACCCGATCGGCAGAGGCGATGGTTGACGGGCGGTGGGCGACGATGACGCGGGTAATACTGAGGCCTGAAATAGACTGGTTGATAACCGACTCGTTTCGTAAATCGAGATGGCTGGTGGCCTCATCCATAAACAGAATGCTCGGTTTACGGTAAAGCGCGCGGGCAATCAAAATACGTTGCTTTTGGCCCCCGGAAATCCCCAGGCCCAACTCACCAACGATGGTTTCATAGCCCATCGGCATTTTCATAATTTCGTCGTGAATGTTGCAGCGTTTGGCGCATTCGACGACAAAATCCACATCGGCGTTATCTTCAAAACCGCTGATATTATCGATAAGCGACCCGGAAAAGAGGCGGTCTTCCTGCAGCACGCAGGCGGTTCCGTGGCGATAGTTATTTAGACCTATCTTCTGGATATCGAGATTATCGGCGAAGACGTCGCCGCTGGTGGGCGAGAGCAGCCCGCACATCACTTTCAATAGCGTGGTCTTACCGACGCCGGACGGGCCGACCAGCGCGACGGATTCCCCCGGCTCAACGGTGATGTTCAGATTTGAGAAAATCGGCTGCGAAAAGGGATCGTATTGATAGCTGAGATTTCTGACTTCAAGCCTGGCGCCGGCATCCTTCGAAAAGACTTCACGTGATGGTAGCTCTTGCTCTGGTTCGCTGAAGACGATCTCTGAAAGACGCTCGTTATGCAGCGAGAGCATGCGTAGCTGCATGGTAAGATCAACCAGGCTGGATGCGCGCTGGGAGAACTGGCCCCGGTAGGCGTTAAAAGCCATAAACATACCGAGGGTCATTTCATTATCAATAACCATAATGGCGCCCAGCCACAGTACCGCAACCTGATCGATGGCGGTAATAAAGGTATTGATACCGCTAAACATCATGTCGAAACGGGTCTGTTTGATCCCCGCATTACAGGCGTCGATGTTGATATTCAGCCAGTGCTGAGAGCGGCGTTCTTTCAGGTTCAGCGCTTTGATGGTCGAAATACCGTATAGCGACTCCATAAAGTGTGAACTGGAGCGCGCGCCTTTGATTACCTGTTCTTCAGCAACGCGGCGATAGAAGCGATAAGTTCCCAGACGCATAAGGGCGTAACATAAGGTAAAGCCAACGACGACCCATGTTAGCCAACCGCCGTACAGGGTGAGCATAATCAGCAGGCCGATCGTCATGATCGAGTCGATAATGCCGCTGACGATGCTATTAGTGAACGTGGAGCGAATGGTATCCAGCGAAGAGAAACGGGACTGAATATCCCCCAGATGACGCTTTTCGAAAAATGCCAGCGGCAGGCTAGCCAAATGATCGAATAGAGTGGTTTTCCACTGAATATTGGTTAGCGTGTTGAGCGTCAGTGAAGTCCATGCGCGCAGCATACTGATAAAGGTGCGGAAGAGGGTAAAGAAGACCAGACCAATACAGATAACCGAGAGCAGGCTTTGATCGTGGGCCATGATCACGTGGTCAGTGACCAACTGCGTGCCTATTGGCAACAGTAGTCCAATCGCTTCAACGACGACGGAAAAGGCGAAAATTTTCAGCAGCGCTGATTTTAAGCCAACAATATTACGCATCAGATCTAACAAACGCAGGCGAGATTTGGCTTTTTCCTGCTGGAAGTTCTGATCGGGCCATAACTCTAACGCGATGCCGGTAAAGTTGTTCGACATTTCCTGAATGCCGATAATGCGTTTACCCAGCGCCGGGTCGTGAACCACAAAGCTAGATTTGCGTACTTTGGTGAGCACGACGTAGTGGTTCATTCCCCAGTGGATAACGCAGGGCAGCTTTAATTGTCTGATTTCATCAAGATCGAGCGACAGCGCACGGCTTTTTAAGCCAGCATGTTCTGCCGTTTTGCTCAGTGACATCAACGTTACCCCCTGGGAGGGGCTGCCAAAGCGTTGACGGAAATTGAACAGATCGATATCGAGACCATAATGGCCGCAAACCATTGCCAGACAGGCAATGCCACACTCGGCGGCTTCAGATTGCAATATGACCGGCGTTTTTTTCAGTATTGAAAAATTAACTTTCGCCGTAATTTTTTCAAACAGTTCATTAGTCATGAATCGGGCCGCTCACGCTTTGAGTAATCTTATAAACCGGAGTAAACATCCACATGTAGAGAGGGCGTTCTTCAAGGAAGACAACAGCCTGTGCTTTAAGCCCATTGGAGAGGCTTAGCTTTTTCCCGTCATATTCGAACTGTTTATCTTTAATTTTGACAATCGCTTTATACAGCGCCAGTTCTTGTTGCTGATTGGTACCGTTACTGACGTTGGTGTATTCAGACATTTCTTGCCGTGACGCTGGCATTGATGATATGGATATAATTTTTCCTGGGAATTGACCAAATTTATCCGATGGGAAGGCATCATAGCGAATATTGATGGTATCTCCCGTTTTTAAATACGGAATGGTATTGTTGGGTAGCCACAGAATGAGATAATACTCAACGTTTCCGGTCGGTTTTATCTGGGCCAGGCTACTTCCATTATCAACGGTTTGCCCTTGGGTAGCCGACAGTGACTCAATCCTGCCATCGCTGGTCGATTTGATAATAATATTACCGTTAGCATTAGATTCCACTAACTGATTTTTATAATCATTGGCCTGGTTGTATTGACTGGAAATTTGGTTGTCAAAATCAGCAGCTTTAGTGATTATATCGCTATTAAGTTGTGTAATTTGCGATTCGAGTTGCATTTTTTGGCTAACTAAAGACTGGTAGGCACTCTGCTGCTGAAAGTATAAAGAGTGCTGATAGTTATACTGATCTTTTGTTATCAGGCCGTTGCTAAGGTATTTATCGTAGCTGGAAAGGTTATCATGCATTTTCTTCAGGCCTACCTGGGTGTTGACCAGCATACGGTTGGTCTCCTTCAGGGAGGCAGTGGTAGTTTTCAACTGCGCATTCAGCGCATTTAACGTCTGGTTTTTATTATCTTCCAGTTTTTTAATAATATCTTCAGAGTTGGCGATTTTTTCATTGATAACTTCTATCTGTGCCGCGCTAACATTGCCACTGGTGGTGCTGCGGGAAACATCAATCTCGTATAGCGGTTGGTTTTTTTTAACGACGTCACCAATTTTTACGAATTGCTTGACGATAAACCCCTGCTGTGGCGCAAAGACGTTAATTGAGTGAGGCAGGGTAATGACTTCGCCTTTAACATCGACACGCTGGGTAAACTTGCAAAATATCAATGCGCAGATAAGCGCAATGAGAAATAATGCCGACAATAAGGCGATTAACCAGGCGGGTAAGCCAGCGAGCAACAAGGCTTTCCCTTTCCAGTGATGCCTTTTGTATTCGATCGCTTCCTTGCGATAGAGATTTTTATTCATATTGATAAGTTATATTTACTTTGGCTTGGATTGGATATAAAACAAAGGCCTAAAGGCCTTTGTTTATTGTATGGAACTTTTTCCAACGCGCGAAATTATTATCAAGATCCCGGTGCAAAGGTACCATCAAGGGCACTATCTATAAATTCCTGGAAAATAGCCATTGACTTGTCCCAACCGAATGCGACGGCTCCAGCAGCTCCGGTAATAGCACCAAGAACAAAGCCAACAACAGCCCCTACAGCATTACCAAGTAGGCCAAGTCCCAAAATACCACCATTATGACCGCCTTGAACACCACCAATCCACGTGCCGACGGCTGACACAATAATGGCACCTAATGTTCCAATAGCAAGAGCCTCTACCGCATTGCTAGCTAGTGAAGTGATAGTGGAGGTAACTGATGAGAAATCCCAAGTGTAACCACCGGAGATCTCTTCCATTTCAAATACAGTTAATTCCTTCATATTTATTCCTTTAAATTAATATTATTACTGGTTGGCCTAATTATAGGACGGAAGAAAATGTAAATGAGGTTTGTAGTTTTAACAACTCAACAGACATGAATTCATGTAGAATTCATGTCTGTTTGAGGATTTTATTGTTCCTGAATAACTACTTCTAACATTGCTTTAACTCTACCATTTGTAATGTCGTCAACACTATTGCTTTTGCGATAGTAATCAGCGGTGAGATTGATCACCTGCGATGTTGCGGCACTATTAAAACTGTAGCTATCCATATCATAAAAGACTAACGGGGTGCCAGTTTGTTTGAAAATGATACCAACATTTTTGGCGCCAGAATCGTCGGTTATCATATTATCAATGATACCATCGCCAGATGTGCTCGCGGTGCCTATCGGATTAAACCAGTACATTAAAGTATTCCCGATGGAACCTGCAGGGCAGGTAATGGTTAATAAGAAATTCTTTTGCTCTGGCGTGACGCCGCCGCGGGAGACCGACATTAGCGTGCTTTTTTTAATCCGGCCGAGCGTTATTTGTGAACTGGATGGTGATATGTCACATGAGGTTGCCTGATATTTGGTGTTTTTTAGCTTGATATTGGTTGTATATAATAGTTTGTCATTAGTTCCAGGGTTGGTGGTAGGATTGCCGACAGAGAAACTTATTGATGGGTTTGAGTCCGAACCTGAAGTATCAATGACCTGCTTGGTTTTGATAAACCACACGGTAATGAATTTATAGTAATTATCTGACGTATTTTCAAATGGTACTAGCACTGAGCCCGCGACAGCAGGCACTAATGCGCCATTTTTGCTTTCCAGAAGATCGGATATCTGGAATCCAATACCGTCAATTCCGGTTTCATATACTGGCTTTCCCTGTATTCCTGTAACGCCAGCTACTTCTGGTGTACTGATGGTAGTTATATACTGATCGTTAGTTTTTTGGCTACATGAGAAGTTTTTATAGTTACCAGTGCCGTATTTAGCCGAATATAATATGCTTCCCACTGGAATTGAGTCGTCTGTCGGTATTTTTGCTCTAATAGTAAATGCTTGCCGCTGGATGCTGCCTGAGTAACTACATTTTGCAGTCGCCTCACCGCAGATAACTAAAAGCATTAATAGAATAAACATTCTCTTCATCAATATTCGTCCTTAAATAATGGCTAGCGACACACCGCTTCGATCTGGTTTAAGCCAGCGGTTTTGCCTTCCCGCGGAGGTAATGTGAAGGGGGCTTTACATTGCTGGGAACTACTTTTTCCCCACTGTACGTTGAGCGTCCCGGTTTGCTGCAGACCGGACATATAGACCATCCCGGCGTCGCTGACGATACTCGCCTGGCTTTTCGCATCGTCGGCCAGTAAGACCATAGCGCCGTAAGGAACGTCTTGACCGCTAGCCGTTTTCAGGTGAATAAAGGCGCGTTGTCCGATCTTGCCGTCGTAGTTGGCCCGTACAATGGCGCCGCGGGTTGGCACCACGGTTTGCGTCGTTTCCGGCAGTTCCATATCATCACCAAGCGTGGTGCTATCAAGGGTAATATCAGTGCGGCGATAAGGGGTGACGTAAGGCACGATGGCATAGCCGCGGTAGTCGGTTGAGATAGTGCTATCGGTAGTCAGCTTGACGTTATCTAAGCCTGGAGCCTTAACCAGCACGGCGGCATCGGTGATGTCCTGTCCTAACGTAATACCGTCGGCGTGGGCGATAATGCTACCGCTGGCGCCATAATCCACGCGCTGACTGTCACGATCGTAGCTATAACCGGCATTGATGCTGCCCTGGGAACCGTTATAGGTAGCGCGCATGTCGCCGCTGTAATACTCACGGTTGCTATATCCCTGCTGGATACTCCAGTCCAGGCTATCGTTTTCCAGCCCCACGCCGCCGATAGCGACGGATTGATCCGTCGAGCCGGGGTTACTATTGGTGAGCTGATAGCTGGTGTAGGTGCCAGGGAGCCAGTTGCTGATTGGCAGCGTGACGGTCAACGTAATGCGCTGATCGTCCTGCGCGTCGCTGTCGGAGCTATTGTTGCTCCAGGTATAGCGGCTATAGCTATAGCCCAGATAGAAGTTCACATTTCTAAAGCCGCCGTTATAGCCAACGCTGATAGATTTGTTGGTGCGTTTATCATCCCAATAATCTTCAACCAGCCCGCTAATAGATACGCTGCCCAGGCCTTTACCCAGACTTTGGTTGAGGGTCAGGTTGGTGCGATTGCGTAATGAACGGGTGGTATAGCGACCGTCATTAGCATAACTATCCAGCACCTCGGATAAGGTGTTAAATCCCTTAGTAGAGTATCGATAGCCAGCGATGGTGATGTTGGTGCCGGTATCAAGGATGTTTTTACCATAACGGATTCGCCAGGACTGTCCCGAAGTCTTTTCCCGATCCTGCATTTTTGACCAGGCTTGGGTGACGTCAGCTGACGCGGCTCCGAAATCGCCGAGGTTATAGCCGAGACCGGATGACAACGCCTGATAATGCGAGGCCATCTGCATCCCGCCGTAGGCGGTCAGGCTACTGGACACCCCGTAGCTGGCCGTTGCCTGGGTAAATGGCGTTTCATGTACGCCGTCATCATATGGGCGATATTTACCTGAAGTGATTTCATACTGCAGCTGGCCTTCACGCACCATGACCGGTAGCGTGGCGAACGGTACGATGAATTCTTGCTTTGAGCCATCTGATTCTTCTACGGTTACATACAGGTCGCCGCTACCGCCGCTGGGATACATATCGGTGATTTCAAAGGCGCCGGGGGCAACGTAGGTCTGATAGACCTGATAGCCGTTTTGCTTAACGATCACCCTGGCGTTGGTTTTTGCAATCCCTCGGATAATTGGCGCATAGCCGCGCAGGCTCTCTGGCAGCATGGAGGTATCCGTCGCGAGTTGGACCCCAGTAAACGGAACGCTGTCAAAGATCCCGGAAAGCGAGGAGCTTTCGCCCATCACCAAATTACTGTTAATGGGGCGTATACTACGCTGCATGTACAGGTACGCCGACTCCCAGTCGCCTGCGTCGCCTTTTGTTTTATTCCAGGTGCTCAGATTCCTGATGCGCCAGGGGCCGAGGTTTAAGCCGGACTGGAGGTTAAGACTATAGTATTCGTCTTCGGATTCGAAATCATCCGAGCCGCTGAACTGGTAATTCACCAGTAGCGCGTTAATTCCGTCGTCAAATTGATCCTCAGGGATAAATCCTTGCACGACGGTAGATAATGCCGCCTGAGGGATGGAGATATTTAAACGCTGCGCGTTAAAATCAAAATCCGCTTTGGTATCTGGAATAACCGTCAGGTTAGTACAACCATTAGCATCTTCTTTCAATTTCGTGAATGCTTTAACTCTAACACCATATTGCGATAAGTCCTTGAGACTGAAGCAGGGCGCCAGTTTGATCTCATCGCTAGCGGTGCTGGCCCGGCTATTATCAATCACAAATTTTATAGTTTTGGTATCCAGGTATTGGCCATTAAAGACGATGTCCACCCGGTAGTTACCGGGAGCCTGCGCGTTCCTGGCTTCAAACACAGATAAGTCTGGGGCGTTTGAAGGATCGCTACCATTCAATGAGTTTATGAATGAGGGATCGAAAAAATCACGTGCTTGCGCTTTGTTATCCAAACCAGAAAAAAACGCGGCCAGTAATGCAATTCCTGGCGCTGATAGTTTGAATAGGTCTTTATTTTTATTTTGCATAGACACATCCCTATAAGGTTAAACAACTTCCAATTACAACGATGATGAATAGAGCGTTCCGGCTCCGCCATAATCGTTGACTATTTTCCATGTAATACCTGATGCGGTTACATTTTGTTTTAAAGTGACTTCCTTGGTCTCCATCGGCGGGACAGAACTCACTTCATTTTTAATTTCGGTATTACCGATTTTTATTGTATTGAAGTAATAGAAAAATGGCGTAGGGTTCTTAATTGATAATTTATTGCCTGATTTTCGCCATTCAAGTTTTGCCGCTTCGGTGTTCGGGGTCATATCAAACAGCGATTTTGGCCGAAATACCAGACGCATACGATGGCGAACCGCCAGCTGGATGGTATTATTTTTAGCATTCGTATCATCAGCGGGGGGAATAGCCATAACGTTGAAATAAAATATCGATTCGCGATCGGCTGGCGCCGCGACATTACCTGTAGAAAACAGGCGAACGGTATTTTGTTGTTTTGCTTCGAGACGAAACAGTGGCGGCGTGGCCATGAATGACGGCGTTTGTCCTTTTGGGGTCTCAATCCAGGACTTGATTAAATAGGGTATACCGTCTTTGTTCTCTATTTGTGCCGTTACTTCACGGGAGCCTTCTTTGTAAAGATAGCGGGTAGACTCAATGACGATACCGGCATGCGCAATGCCGCTTATCAGTAAAAAACAGGGAAAGACAAGTTTAAATAAGGTCCTGAACATAGCATTTCTCTAAACGAAAAAAGGGCTCGCCAGACAGCGAGCCCTTCGGGGTAAAATTAAGCGCCAGTGGTATAGTCGATAGTAAAGGTTGCTACGCCTTTAACCGGACCTTCGGTTACGGTGGTAGCTTCGTTTACTTTCACATAACCCGCGTAGTAGTTCAGAGAAGTGACGGAACCGTCAGTGTAGGTTTCAGCCATGGTTTGGGAACCATCGAAGGCTACACGAGAACCATCGCTGGCTTTCGCGATGCCGATACCGATGCCGGCAGCGCCGTCGTCAGCGGTGTTGTCCAGAATTGTTGCGTTGGCGCTGGTGGTACCAGTAACTGCAACAGTCAGGCCGGTTGCTGGTTTTTCGCTGCCTTTGGCGCAATCAGAAACGTCAAAACCAAACTTCTGGCTTTTGAACAGGACGTTAGCAGTCTGTGCATTCGCTTCGCTGGTGGTAACAGAAGTCAGACGAACGATGCCGTTGTTCAGAGTACCAGTCGGGGTGACTACGCAAGAAGAAGAGGAGTCGTTGACTTCGCCAAGAACGGTCACTTCAGCAGTGTTAGCGGCCATTGCCTGTGCGCTCAGAACTGCAGATGCAGCAACCATTACAGCTACGATTGTTTTTTTCATTTATTTGTCCATGTATAAATACGTAATCCCTGAAATAGATGTTGCCTCAGTTTTAATTAACGGATCACTGAATAACCGTTAATTGACGCTGAGTCTTAACACTATCCCGTTCTTTACTCCTTTGGTGTCCCTTGTAATATGCAGATACTTGCCCGCAATTAGCGTAAGACGGGAGCAGTGAGGAATTTAATTGGCAAGCAGGTAAAATGCATGTGAATTTTAATTGAATAACCTATTTTAATGATGGGAGGAACGTTTCACATTTTAATCTCCTTGAATAGTAGTTGCGTTAACGTGATGAATGTTCGACAATATACTTGGCTTCCTTTTCGTTAAAAGGTCACGTTGGCCTTAGCGCCGTTCGAAAATGGAGAGCCAATGATTGAGATGTGAAACTATCTAACGGCAGGGCTGTTTAGGGCTATTTGCTCAAGTTCAAAAATGGAATCTCATTAACTTCATGTTTAATTCACGTGACTAATGAATAAAAGGAAAAGCATTATGGCATTTAGCGAGTTCATTATTAATAATGAAGTCATATTCGATGTGAATATGAGTGAGTTACGACCTGTTAATGGAAATGGTGAAAGCATTAACTTGAATGGTCCAACTGCACGTTGTCTACAATTGTTAATTGAAAGTAATGGACGAATCATTTCTCGAGAAGAATTTCTGGAATCTGTCTGGAAAACAAGGGGGGTTGTCGTCGCGCAAAATACTTTTTATCAAAACATATCATTGCTCAGAAAATCACTGCTGAAGGCTGGATTATCACAGGATATCATTGTTACTGTCAGGCAGCGTGGGTTTATTCTTGCAACTGGTTCCTTGATCGTACCGGTTGTCAAAGCTGAGGAAGAAGTGTCTACCTGCCAGATAACCCCCTTAATAAAAAAAGTTGTAACAATAGAAGATAGTGTGCCAGAGATAAATAACAATGAGCGCCAAAATTATATTGAAAACAAAAGAGATAGAGCATTTAAATTACCCATGTGGTTTATTCTTATGTTCGTAATTATGGCTGTAACTAATATCCTTTCGTTATTTTATTAGAAGCATTATTACTACATCGTTTAAATTGTACTTAATATATAATTATAAAGCTCAAGAAAGCACTGTATTCAGGCGAAGGCTGGAAAACTAGTGGTATATTTAACTGGAAAATATGCTTTTCAAGTATCTGCCGGACAGGGCCGGCAGAGAGGGGCCTAGGGCTGTTGTTTCAAACCTAAATCCAGCGGCGTTTTACTCGGTTCGCCGCCGATTTCACGTGCCAGTCTTGGCACCATATAACCAGATACCAGCGTTAATAGCTCACGCATGATCGCCCGTGCTTCCTCATCTTCTACCATGAAGTGGGCTGCGCCCTGGACTTTATCGAGCACGTGCAGGTAGTAGGGCATTACCCCGGCGTCGAACAATGCATTGCTGAGGTCCGCCAGGGTTTGCGCATTGTCGTTAACTCCGCGTAACAGAACACTTTGGTTGAGTAGTGTTACGCGCGCTTGCCGCAGCCGCGCCATCGCTGCCCGGAACTCCGGGCCGATCTCGTTGGCATGATTAATATGGTTGACCAACAGTATCTGCAGCGATGAGGTGTTAAAGCGAGCCGCCAGCCCTTCGGTGATCCGCGCCGGTATGACAATCGGCAAGCGGCTATGGATGCGTAACCGTTTAATATGCGGGATCGCTTCCAGTTCCGTCAGCAACCAGTCAAGCTCATGGTCTTTGGCCATGAGCGGATCGCCGCCGGAAAAAATAATTTCATCAAGCTGCGGATTGGCGGCTATGTACTCGAGCGCCGCCTGCCAGTTGCGTTTATTGCCCTGGTTCTCGGCATAGGGGAAATGGCGGCGGAAGCAGTAGCGGCAGTTGACCGCACAACCGCCTTTCACCAGCAATAGCGCCCGGTTGCTATATTTATGCAACAGGCCTGGTACAACGCTGTGTTGTTCTTCCAGCGGATCGGTGGAGAAACCTGGGGAGGCAACAAACTCTTCTTGTGCGGTAAGTACCTGACGAAGAAGAGGATCGTTTGGGTTGCCTTTTTCCATACGCGCGATAAACGCGCGCGGTACGCGCAGCGCGAAGAGACGCTTCGCATCGCGTCCCGCCAATAGGTTTGCATCTGTTTCCAGATCTAAAAGATGCAATAGTTCATCGGGACTGGTCACAACATCGGCAAGTTGCGTGATCCAATCTTCTCTGGATGGGGTATTTAGGGTTACAATATGCGCCATTTTGTGGCTTAGCTACCAAGTTAAACAATTTCAGAGGGCCTTATGGCGACTTACTATAGCAACGATTTTCGTGCTGGTCTTAAAATCATGATGGATGGCGAACCGTATGCGGTTGAAGCCAGCGAATTCGTTAAACCAGGTAAAGGCCAGGCATTCGCACGCGTTAAGCTGCGCCGCCTGCTGACCGGCACCCGTGTAGAAAAAACCTTCAAGTCCACCGACTCTGCAGAAGGCGCGGACGTTGTCGATATGAACCTGACTTACCTGTACAACGACGGTGAGTTCTGGCACTTCATGAACAACGAAACCTTCGAACAGCTGTCTGCTGATGCTAAAGCTATCGGCGACAACGCGAAATGGCTGCTGGATCAGGCTGAGTGCATCGTTACCCTGTGGAACGGTCAGCCTATCGCTGTCACGCCGCCGAACTTCGTTGAACTGGAAATCGTTGAAACCGATCCAGGTCTGAAAGGCGATACCGCAGGTACTGGCGGCAAGCCGGCGACTCTGTCCACTGGCGCAGTGGTTAAAGTTCCGCTGTTCGTTCAGATCGGCGAAGTCATCAAAGTAGATACCCGCTCCGGCGAATACGTATCTCGCGTGAAGTAATTCATGCTTTGAGACGGTGGGCGCAGCCTGGTTGCTGCGCCTTCAGTTTCACGCCGGGACTAACATGAACCAGACGCTCAAACTTCTTGCCTTGCTGCTGCTCAGCGGCGCGTTGCTTACTGGATGCAATACCGCCCGCGGTTTTGGCGAAGATATCCAGGGGTTGGGGCATGCCATTTCTCACGCCGTTAGCTAATCTCATTTCATTAGATCATTCTCATTCTCTGAATTCATCTTGCTAAGTTCCGCCTGAACCTCTTTTTCTCTTAAAAAACGCGACTATCCCTTCATTCTGAATCAGTTTGGCTATGCTTATAGGGCAAGAAAACAAAAACTGTTTATAAGGATGATATTATGGTGAAAAAAACGATTGCGGCGTTCTTTACTGTTTTGGTCCTTTCTTCTGTGCTCACTGCATGTAACACCACGCGTGGTATCGGTGAAGACATTTCTGACGGCGGCAGCGCTATCTCTGGTGCGGCGACCAAAGCTCAGAATTAAACATTACCGGTGCGGCCTCGCGCCGTACCGGTCTTCACATTGCCGGCGCCGTTGTTTATAATCCCGACGTTTTCAACCACCTTGCGGGACGACCCGTGAGCGTATCTCATCCGGGGACGGCCCCATTACTGGAGCCTTATGTCCTGGATCATTCTCTTTATCGCCGGTTTGCTGGAAGTCGTGTGGGCCGTCGGCCTCAAATATACCCATGGATTTAGCCGCCTGCTGCCAAGTGTGATTACCATAGCCGCTATGGTCGTCAGTATGGCGCTGTTATCGTGGGCGATGAAATCACTGCCGGTGGGTACCGCCTATGCGGTGTGGACCGGGATCGGCGCCGTTGGCGCAGCGATAACCGGCATCGTGCTGCTGGGCGAATCCGCAAGCCCGATGCGTATCGCGAGCCTCGCTTGTATTGTGATCGGCATTATCGGGCTGAAAATCAGTGCGCATTAATAGCGCTGGTTAACCCAAATCAGTTTGCTTACGTCGAAGCCCTGCCGGGTGGCGATATCCAGCATCTGCTGTTTCACCTGTGGCGAAATCTTCGGCGTGCGCGCCAGTAGCCACAGGTAATCGCGATCCGGGCCGCAAACCAGCGCATGGCGGTACTCTTTATCCAGCGCAATCACGTTGTAGCCGCCATAGAAGGGGCCGAAGAAAGAGATCTTCAGCGCCGCGCGGTTGGGATCGCCGGTGAACCAGGCAACGCCGTCTGTTTTCTGCCAGATCCCACGCTCGGGGTTATAACCTTTATTAACCACATCTATGCCGCCATCGCCGCGCAGACTGTAAGTCGCGGTAACCTTTTCCAGCCCGCTTTCGAAATGATGATCGAAGCGGGCGATTTCATACCAGGTGCCGAGGAAGCGTTGGCTTTCAAATGGGCTGACGACGGTCACGCCAGCGGGAGGAACGGGATTGCTGCACGCAACGCTCAGCAATGACGCGATAACCACGGTGAGAACTGGCAGCAGACGCATAGGTATCTTCCTTACCGCTTTTTCTCTAAGTGTAGATAGCGGCAGGAAAAAAGTAGGGCGATTTTGTCGATAAGCGAGCCCGGTAACAGATTGCTACCGGGCGAGATGTTGCATCAGATAAATAACACGCCGACCAGGGTGACGACGGTTAAAATCGCCGCCAGGCCATAGAAGACCCATTTGCCGTTCGGCACGTGGATTTTCAGGTCGTGCATCGCATGGTGGATACGGTGCAAGCCGCACCACAGCGGCAAAACAATCATCAGAAAGATAAAGAGGCGACCGATGAAGCTATGGGCGAAGGCGTAAACGCGTTCGTAGCTGAAAGCATCGCCAGGCGCGAGCCCCAGCGGCAGTAGAATGCCGACCAGCAGCACCATCACCGGCGCGATAATCGCCCCCCACATACCGCCTGCGCCAAACAGCCCCCAGAACACCGGTTCATCGGAACGTTTTGGATTGGGATTAATCATATCAGCCTCCTTACCAGAACAGCGCGACAAACAGGATCACGATGCTAACCAGCGCCGTAACCGCCCACAGCCCTTTAATCAGCGGCTCAGGCCCCATTTTCTCGCCTTTAATAATGATGTTGGCGGCTTTCGGCGCCAGCTCAAACCAGGTTTTGGTGTGCAGCAGCGCCGCTGCAAGGGTGATTAGGTTGAGGATCACCACAATCGGGTTTTGTAGGAATGCCACATAGCCCTCCCAACTTTCAGCGCCGTGCTTGAGGGCGAATAAGCCGTAAATCAGCACGATGCTGAACCAGACTGTCGGCACCGCTGTCCCTTCACGCAGCATATAGAAGCGATAAAACGGCAGCTTCTTCCACCAGGTGGAGGTCATGGGCCGCACGTAGGGTTTGCGTTTAGTCGTCATAGTGCACTCCTTAGCGTGGTTTCAGGGTGGCGATCAGGAAGTCTTTCGAACTTTCTACCTTGCCCTGCTGAATGGCGGCCGCCGGGTCGACATGCTTCGGACAAACTTCGGAGCAGAAGCCGACGAAAGTACAGCTCCACACGCCGTTCTGGGCATTGAGCTGCGCCATACGTTCCTTTTTGCCGTGGTCGCGGCTGTCTTCGTTGTAGCGATGGGCGAGGGTGATCGCCGCCGGGCCAATGAACTCCGGGTTCAGACCAAACTGCGGACAGGCGGCATAGCACAGACCGCAGTTGATGCAGCCGGAGAACTGATGGTATTTCGCCATCTGCGCCGGGGTCTGTTTATTCGGCCCCTGATCCGGCGTGCGCGCATTACCGATGATGTACGGCTTAATCGCTTCCAGACTTTCGATAAAGTGGGTCATATCGACCACCAGATCGCGCTCAATCGGGAAATTAGCCAGCGCTTCAACCTTCAGACCCTTGCTGTAATCGCGCAGGAAGGTTTTACAGGCCAGTTTTGGCACCTTATTGACCATCATGCCGCAGGAGCCGCAGATCGCCATGCGGCACGACCAGCGGTAGCTTAAGTCCGGCGCGAGGTTATCTTTGATATAGCCCAGCGCGTCGAGCAGCGAGGTTTGTTCGTCGTAAGGGACTTCATAGAAGGCGCTGTGCGGCGCGGTGTCGACTTCCGGGTTGTAGCGCACCACTTCAATTTTCAGTTTTTTCATCTCAGCCATGGGTCGTCTCCTTCTTCTCAGCGGCTTCCGCTTCGGCGCCATACACGCGTTTAGCCGGCGGCAGAGTGGTGATCTTCACATCGCCATACTCCAGGCGCGTGCTGCCGTCAGCCTCACGGAAGGCGAGCGTATGCTTGAGGAAATTGACGTCGTCGCGTTCAGTGCAGCCTTCATCGAGACGCTGATGGGCGCCGCGAGACTCTTTACGCGCGATAGCGGAGTGCGCCATGCATTCGGCGACGTTGAGACCATGGCCCAGCTCAATGGTGTAGAGCAGGTCGGTATTGAACACGCTGGAGGTGTCGGTGATACGCACGCGCTTAAAGCGCTCCTGCAGCTCGGCCAGCTTATCGATGGTTTTTTGCATCAGCTCCGGCGTGCGATAAATACCGCAGCCTTCTTCCATCGACATACCCATTTCGTCGCGGATTTTGGCCCAGCTTTCATTGCCTTGTTGGTTGACGAGGTCTTTCAGACGGTTTTCCACGTCGTTGACCTGCGCATCCAGCGCCGCGTTGTTGGCTTCGCCCGCGGCCATTGCGCGCTGCATAGCTTGCTCACCGGCAAGGCGGCCAAAGACCACCAGCTCGGCGAGCGAGTTGGATCCCAGACGGTTGGCGCCGTGCAGGCCGACGGAGGAACATTCGCCCACGGCGAACAGGCCCTTGATGCGGGTTTCGCACTGCTGGTCGGTCTCGATACCCCCCATGGTGTAGTGGGCGGTCGGGCGCACCGGAATGGGCTCCTTCACCGGATCGACGCCGACATAGGCTTTCGCCAGCTCGCAGATGAACGGTAGGCGTTCAAGCAGTTTCTTCTCGCCAAGATGGCGCAGGTCCAGATAAACCACATCGCCGCGCGGCGTCGGAATGGTGTTGCCTTTGCGCCACTCGTGCCAGAAGGCCTGAGAGACTTTATCGCGCGGGCCGAGTTCCATGTATTTGTTTTTCGGCTCGCCGAGCGGCGTTTCCGGCCCCATACCGTAATCCTGCAGGTAGCGATAGCCGTTTTTATTCACCAGAATACCGCCTTCGCCGCGGCAGCCTTCGGTCATCAGGATCCCCGATCCCGGCAGGCCGGTTGGGTGATACTGGACAAACTCCATGTCGCGCAGCGGGACGCCGTGGCCCAGCGCCATGCCCATGCCATCGCCGGTGACGATGCCGCCGTTGGTGTTATAGCGATAGACGCGGCCAGCGCCGCCGGTAGCCATGACGACCGCATTGGCGCGAATTTGCACCAGCGTGCCTTCCATCATATTCATTGCCACCAGGCCGCGGGCCTGGCCGTCATCGACGAGAATATCCAGCACGAAGTGCTCGTCGAAACGTTGAATTTGCGGGAACTGGAGGGAGGTCTGGAAGAGGGTATGCAGCATATGGAAGCCGGTTTTATCGGCGGCGAACCAAGTACGTTCGATTTTCATCCCGCCGAAGCGGCGAACGTTGACGCTGCCATCCGGGCGGCGGCTCCACGGGCAACCCCACAGCTCAAGCTGGGTCATTTCCGTGGGGCAGTGATGTACGAAATAGTCTACAACATCCTGTTCACAGAGCCAGTCGCCGCCGGCGACGGTGTCGTGAAAATGGTATTCAAAGCTATCGTGATCCTGCGCGACCGCCGCAGAACCGCCTTCGGCGGCGACGGTATGGCTACGCATTGGATAGACTTTTGAAATCAGTGCGATTTTGGCTTTTGGATTAGCCTGCGCAGCGGCGATGGCTGCGCGAAGACCTGCTCCGCCTGCGCCAATGACGACAAGATCGGCTTGAAAAGTTTGCACGACATTCCTCCAGTTTTTGTGTATTTCGCCGCCGGGCTGGCGAAAAAGTATCACTGCTCCTTTATAGGTAAATGAGTATAGCCATAGGGATGGTGGGGAAAATTGACGCGTTCGATTTTTTTATCAATCCGTGCGCTAATTTATCAATTTTATTTATGCAATTAAGTTAGCAATAAATTATCAGGATGTAATATCGCCGCCGGATTGCACAAAATTTGTTTCACTCGACGGTTGCGAGTAGACTTCGTGCCCTTGTATGAAATCGGAGAAAAGTACCATGAGCGAGACGGCAACCTGGCAGCCGAGCGCATCCATTCCAAATCTGTTAAAACGTGCGGCTGTAATGGCGGAAATTCGCCGTTTCTTTACCGACCGCGGCGTGCTGGAGGTGGAAACGCCTTGTATGAGTCAGGCAACGGTGACCGATATCCACATGTTCCCGTTTGAAACCCGTTTCGTCGGCCCCGGCCACTCTCAGGGTCTGAATCTGTATCTGATGACCAGCCCGGAATACCACATGAAGCGGCTGCTGGCCGCCGGGTGCGGGCCGGTATTTCAGCTGTGCCGAAGCTTCCGCAATGAAGAGATGGGCCGTCACCACAATCCAGAGTTCACCATGCTGGAGTGGTACCGTCCGTGCTACGACATGTATCGTCTGATTAACGAAGTTGACGATTTACTGCAGCAGGTGCTCGAGTGCCAACCCGCGGAAAGCCTCTCTTATCAACAGGCCTTCCAGCGCTATCTGGAGATCGATCCGCTCTCGGCAGATAAAACCCAGCTGCGCGAAGTGGCGGCAAAGCTCGATCTCAGTAATATCGCTGATACGGAAGAAGATCGCGATACGCTGCTGCAGTTGCTGTTCGCCATGGGCGTAGAGCCGCACATCGGTAAAGAACGTCCGACGTTCGTCTATCACTTCCCGGCAAGCCAGGCTTCGCTGGCGCAGATCAGCACCGAAGATCACCGCGTCGCCGAGCGCTTCGAGGTCTACTACAAGGGGATGGAACTGGCGAACGGTTTCCATGAATTGACCGACGCGCGCGAACAGCAGCAGCGTTTTGAGCAGGACAACCGCAAACGTGCGGCCCGCGGCCTGCCGGAGCAGCCCATCGACTATAATCTGCTGGCTGCGCTGGAAGCCGGCCTGCCGGATTGTTCCGGCGTCGCGCTGGGCGTCGATCGCCTGGTGATGCTGGCGTTAGGTGTAGAGACCATCGGCGAAGTGATCTCATTCACCGTCGATCGCGCCTGATGAACTGCGCTTCCCTTTCATGAGGAGAGGGAAGCTGTTTCCCGCCGTTAGCGTTTTCCCCTTCATTCAAAGATTTTTACAGTTCTCCCCGCTGCATTAGCCCTAATAACCACAATTTCAAACTGGATTATTGCTAGGATCCGCGTTCAATTTCTGCTTACCTGGCGACGCCGTTCGGCGACGCTCACGTTTGGATCGATTTATGCCTCAACAAATCAAGAAGATGAGCCTGATTGGGCTGATATTAATGATCTTTACTTCGGTGTTTGGCTTTGCCAACAGCCCTTCGGCGTTTTATCTGATGGGTTATAGCGCGATGCCGTTTTATCTTTTCTCGGCGCTGTTTTTCTTTATTCCTTTCGCCTTAATGATGGCGGAGATGGGCTCGGCATATCGTAAGGAAGAGGGCGGGATCTATTCGTGGATGAACCGCAGCGTCGGGCCGCGCTTTGCGTTTATCGGCACCTTTATGTGGTTTTCCTCTTATGTGGTGTGGATGGTCAGCACCGCGGCGAAAATTTGGGTCCCTTTTTCGACCTTTCTCTTCGGCGCGGATAAAACCCAGAGCTGGGCTTTTGCCGGCTTAACCTCGACGCAAACCGTCGGCGTGCTGGCCGCCTGCTGGATGGTGCTGGTGACGCTGGTAGCGGCGAAAGGGATAAATAAGATTGCCAAAATTACCGCCGTCGGCGGTATCGCGGTGATGTGCCTGAATCTGGTACTGCTGCTGGTGAGTGGGGCGATTCTGCTGCTGAACGGCGGCCATTTCGCACAACCGCTGGATTTCACGGCGTCGCCGAACCCAGGATATCAATCGGGGCTGGCGATGCTCTCTTTCGTGGTGTTCGCCATTTTCGCCTATGGCGGGATTGAAGCGGTCGGCGGGCTGGTGGATAAAACCGTGAAGCCGGAAAAGAACTTTGCCAAAGGCATTATTATCGCCGCGCTGGTGATTTCGATCGGCTACTCGCTGGCCATCGTGCTGTGGGGCGTCAGCGCCAACTGGCAGCAGGTATTGAGCAACCACAGTACCAACCTCGGCAATATCACCTATGTGTTGATGACCAGCCTTGGCGCAACGCTTGGGCAAGCGCTTCATCTGTCGCCGCAGGCGGCGGCGCTGACCGGCGTATGGTTTGCACGCATTACCGGGCTGTCGATGTTCCTGGCCTATACCGGCGCATTCTTCACCCTGAGCTATTCGCCGCTGAAGGCGATTATTCAGGGGACGCCGAAAGCGCTGTGGCCGACGATGATGACCAAAGTCAACGCCAACGGCATGCCGGCTAACGCCATGTGGCTGCAGTGTCTGCTGGTGAGTCTGTTTATTCTGCTGGTCTCCTTCGGCGGCGATACCGCCTCGGCGTTTTATAACAAGCTGACGCTGATGGCGAACGTCTCGATGACCTTGCCGTATCTGTTCCTGGCGATCGCTTTCCCGTTCTTTAAGGCCAAAGCCGATCTCGATCGTCCCTTTGTGATGTTCAAAAGCCGCATAAGTACGCTGCTGGCGACGACGATAGTGGTACTGGTGGTAGCGTTCGCCAATATCTTCACCGTTATTCAGCCGGTGATGGATTCCGGCGACTGGAACAGTACGCTGTGGATGGTCGGCGGGCCGATTTTCTTCTCGCTACTGGCGCTAGGGATCTACGAGAACTATCGTCAGAGAACGGCGGTACAGGTAGCGCTGGCGGAGGGTTAAGAAAGAGAATGCCCGGTGAAGCGCTCACCGGGCTAGTTAGTGCTTACAAACTTCCTGGCGTACGGCTGCTTTTACCCGCTGAGTTCAGCGGCTGGCTGCTGCGTAGGCCATCCAGGCTTTCCAGACGCATCTGGAACGGCGGGAACGGCATGTCGATGCCATGCGCGCGGTAACCCGCCAGAATCAGCTGATGTAGCTCATGACGCAGCGGCATACGGTGTCCCATCTCGGCGGCGTAAATACGCAGCTCGAAAATCTGAATCCCCTGCTGCAGGTCAACGAGAAACGCTTCCGGCGCCGGGGTATCAATCACTAGCGAGCAGCGATGAGCGGCGGTCAACAGAATCTGCGTGACCTCTTCCGTATTGGCCTCCGCGGGCGCCGGGATAGTCAGTACCACACGAGTGACCGAATCCGACAGCGACCAGTTGATGAACTGTTCGGTGATGAACGCTTTGTTCGGCACAATGATCTCTTTGCGGTCCCAGTCGCTGATGGTGGTGGCGCGGGTATTTATTTTCGTCACGCTACCGGTCAGGCTGCGGATAGTGACCGTATCGCCGATACGGATCGGTTTCTCAAACAGGATGATCAGGCCGGAGATAAAGTTGGCGAAAATTTCCTGTAGACCAAAACCAAGACCGACGCTGAGCGCCGCCACCAGCCACTGCAGTTTCGACCATTCAATACCAATCATCGAGAAGCCGACCAGCCCGCCAATTAGCATCAACAGATATTTGGTGATGGTGGTGATGGCGTAGCCGGTACCCGGCGTCAAATCCAGATGTTGCAGAATCGCCAGCTCCAGCAGCGCCGGGAGATTGCGCACCAGCTGGGTGGTGATAATCAGCACCAGAATGGCAATCAGTACGGCCCCGAGGGTAATAGGCTCAAGACTTTCGACGCCCTGTACCGTGGAGGTCACATCCCATAGCGAGATATTTTCGAGGAAGCCGAATGCCGAGTGAATTTCCGACCACAGAATAATCACCGACAGCAGGGCTATCAGCATCAGCAGCGAGCGGACCAGGCGCAGGGACTGGGTACTGATGGCGTCGAGGTCGACTTCGCTGACTTCCGCTTCGACCGAGCCTTCGGTGCTGGTGGAGTGGGCGGTATCTTCTTCGCCGCGGGCGCGCTGGGCGAGGATTTCCGCACGGCGGTGTTTGGCGCGATCGAAGGCCAGACGCCGACGCTGAATCAACATCCAACGGCGAATAATATGGTAAACCACCAACAGCAGGAACCAGATGGCGACCGAGGTTTCCAGTCGCGCCAGTAGCGCCTGCGAGGTGGCAAGATAGCCCACCGCCGCCGCCAGCATCGCGATTAGCGGCGCGCCGAGCAGCAGGTTCCACAGCAGGCGGTTCACCATGTTCTCGCCGTCGCCCGCTTTATCAAGATACAGCGGGATCCCGGCGTGTTTCAGGCTCAGCGTAACCAGCGCCAGCGCGCCGCATATCAGCATGAAGCACAAGCGGCCCAGCGAGGCGGAGAATTCGCGGTCGTTGAGGTTATCAAACATGATCAGCGCCATTATCAGCGGCACAATCAGGCCAATGCTCATCAGGTAGTAGCGCATGGCTTTGGCGACGCGGTTACGCGGCCAACCGAAGTGGGCGATGAACAATCCATTCGGCCGGGCGAAGGTAGCGCAAATCATCACTACCCACAGCAGCGGCACGGTGGCGGTCACGCCGTCGCCAATGGCGACCGCTAGCGGGAAGGGCCAGGCCGCCTGCAATCCGTAGCCGAGCGTCATCCACAATACCGGCAGCGGCGAAGCCACCAGAATTGACCAGAACACGGTACGCAGCGTCAGCCAGAAATGATCCTGAGTCACCTTGCCAATCCGCGCGCTGGAGCGCTCAAGGAAGCGGGTAAAGTGGCGGCGCGAATAGATACTGAAGCCCACCAGCACCAGCGCGCCAAACAGCGGGAACAGCGTCTCTTTGCTGGTCAGCATCATGACGCTGGCCTTGCCGAGCTGGTTGATGGTATCAAGCGAGATCAGACGACGCAGATCCTGCACCACTTCCAGCGGCCAGGAGAAGCCAATTGGGCTGACGTCCGAGGTCCAGAACAGATAGCGGTGGGTTGCTTCGTTAATCTCTTTCAGCGCGTCTTCTAACTGGCCGTTGGCGACTTTCAGTTTCGTCAGTTCGAGCAGCAAGGTATCGCCGCCGCGTAGCAGCGAGTTAAGCAGCTCGCTCTGGGTGCGCAGTTGCGCCTGCAGGATGCGGTTTTGGTCCGCGGTGAGCGGTTCGCCGTCGGCCTGGCGAATCAGCCGTAGCTGCGCCTGCTTGCTGAGCAGGTCTTCGTAATGCAAGCGCTGCACGCGCAACTGGGCCGTTTCAGTATCTAACTGCTGTGGGCGCGGGCGCTCCGGCAGACGGGCGACCTGGGCGCGAAGCGCTTCGCCGAGTAGATTCGATGATCCCAGCCACTGCGACTGTTCGCGTAGGGTGTTCAGCGCCTGGCGCACCTGGAGCGTTTGATTGGTTGCCTGCCGCTGCTGCGAGGCCACCAGATCAAGGCGCTGGACCTGCTGGTTGAGCGCCTGCGATAGCTCGCGGTTAATTTTGAACTGGTCGATGATCCCCGGCGGCAGGTTTTCGCTGTTTTCCGCCAGCAGCTCGGTACTCTCCAGCGCCTTTTCCGCTTCGCGTTGGCGCTGGCTGTTCTGCTGATTGCGCAGCGCCTGCAGGTAGGCATCGAGTTGTTCGCTCTGTTTCTGCGCCAGCTCAGAGCGGATGCGCGACAGCTCCTGGCGGTTGTTAGCGGAGAGTTGGGCCAGATCCAGCTCGTCGACCAGCGCTTTCAGACGCGCGGATTCCGCCTGCAGACCGAGATTTTGCGCCTGCGCCAGCGGCGTATTGCCGGGCTGCGCGCCGACGCGGCGTTCAATCTCATTAAGCTTGCGGCGGGCGTCGGTTTGCTGCTGCGGTAATTGATTAAGGGAGTCGGCGATTTCCCGCGCCCGATCCTGCTCCTGCTGCGCCTGGCGGCTAGCTTCCAGAAGCTGGCTGCTGACCTGCAGGATCTCCTGATTCAGCGCGTCGGCGGTGAGAGCGGTAGGCACCTGGTGCGGCGTATCGCCGACATTCGCTAACTGGGCGCGGAGAGTTTGAAACAGTTTGGGGAAATTATCGATGACGTCCTGGTACTGGCGAGCGCGCTCAACGGAGGCATTGCGCTCCTCAAGCGCATTCAGCGCGGCTTGCAGGACTTCGACGGTTTCAGGCTGGGCGGGTTTCGCCGCCTTCGCCTGTTCCAGTTCCTGGGTGATTTGTTTGACGTCCGGGGCCGTCGCTGCGTACGCCCCGAAGCTGAGGCTCAAGGCCAACAGAAAAGTGTATATCAGGCGCACGGCGTAACCCTTTGTCGTCAGGAATTAACCTTCGTCTTGTTTATCGTCAACCAGCGGGCTGGCGCGGTGTTCGGCGCGGATCTCTTCTTCCGGCAACGGCGCAGGTTCCACGGAGATATCAGTTTCTACGGCCGTTGCCAGCGGCTCGCCGATTTTGGTGACTGACAGGCTTTGCAGTTGTTCAACCAGCTTCACCTGGCCCGGCGCAAACAGGTTAATCACCGTTGAGCCCAGTTTAAAGCGACCCATCTCCTGGCCCTTCAGCAGCGCAACGGAGCCTTCGCTTTCGCCTGCAGGCCAGGTCCAGCGCTTGATAATGCCTTCGCGCGGCGGCGTCACGGTGCCGGACCAGACGGTCTCGATGCTGCCAACAATCGTTGCGCCGACCAGAATCTGCGCCATCGGGCCGAATTCAGTATCGAACAGGCAGATGACGCGCTCGTTGCGGGCAAACAGGTTCGGTACGTTTTGCGCGGTCAGGTGGTTTACCGAGAACAGATCGCCCGGGACATAGATCATCTCACGCAGGATACCGTTGCACGGCATATGCACGCGGTGATAGTCGCGCGGCGACAGGTAAGTGGTGGCGAAGCTACCGTTACGGAACAGGTCAGCCATCTGGTAGTTACCCGCCAGCAGGGCTTCCAGGGTGTAATTGTGGCCTTTAGCCTGCAGAATTTTGTCATCTTCGATAGCGCCAAGCTGGCTGATAACGCCGTCAGCCGGCATCACCAGCACGTTGGGATCGGTGTTGAGTGGGCGAACATCGTCACGCAGTGGGCGAACGAAGAAGTCGTTAAAGGTGCGGTAAGCGGCGGTATCTGGCTTCTGCGCCTCTTTCATATCGACCTTGTAGTATTTGACGAACAGATCGATAACCAGTTTAGTCAGCCAGCCTGCTCGTTTACTTGCCCCCCAGCCTGCGAGGCGGGTGAGCCACAGTTTAGGCAGAATGTATTGTAGCGAGAGTTTAAACGAGTTTAACAAGGTAGCCTCCAGGCCGTTAATTGTCGTTCCTGACCCCACTTTGGCGCGGGGTACTGAAAAGGGGGACGATTCTATACGTAAACTTCAGCGAATTGTATCCGCGCCGTTGTGCTGGCAAAGCGAGTACGTATAGCGACGACAGCTTAAATGTCAGTCGTCGGTTGATGAAAAGCTTTTACGCGTTTTTACCTGCACCTGTTCCATACTTTCCAGGATGCGGTGATAGTTGGCGAAACGGCTTTCAGCGATAGCGCCTTTTTCTACCGCTTCGCGAATGGCGCAACCTGGGTCGGTGTCGTGCTTGCAGTCGCGATACTTGCAATGGCCTAAATAATCATGGAATTCGACAAAGCCGTTGGTGATTTGTTCCGCATCAAGATGCCACAGCCCGAACTCGCGCACGCCCGGAGAGTCAATCACATCGCCGCCGTGTGGGAAGTGATAAAGACGCGCGGCGGTGGTGGTGTGCTGGCCGAGCCCTGACACATCGGAGACGTCGTTCGTCAGGATTTGCTCATCCCGCAGTCCCAGCAGCGTGTTCAGCAGGCTGGATTTACCCACCCCGGACTGGCCGGCAAAAATACTGATGCGCCCGGTCAGCGCCTCTTCAAGCGGCTTCAGGCCGTCCTGAGTATGGCTGGACACCATCAATACCGGATAACCGATCTGGCGATAGATATCCATCTGCTCGTTGACGAAGGCCATGCCGTCATCGTCCAGCAGGTCTATCTTATTCAGTACCAACAGCGGTTCGATATTCTGCGCTTCGCAGGCCACCAGATAGCGGTCGATAATATTGAGCGACAGTTCGGGTAAAATGGCCGAAACCACCACGATTTGGTCGATATTTGCCGCGATAGGCTTCACGCCGTCGTAAAAGTCCGGGCGCGTCAGCACCGAGGCGCGTTCATGTACCGCTTCGACGATACCTTTGACGTTAACCCCGTCGGCTGCGTCTTTACCTGGCCGCCAGACCACGCGGTCGCCGGTTACCAGAGAACGAATGGTCCGGCGAATGTTGCAGCGGTGGGTCGTGCCATCCGCGGATTCGACATCGGCATGCATACCAAAACGGCTGATAACGATACCTTCAGAAGGCTCGCCAAACAGGTTGTCATCGTAGTCGGCCTTCTCCGAAGTCGTTTTCAGGCGGCGCTGGTGGTTGGCCTTGACGCGGCGCTGCTGGCCTTTGGAGAGCTTATTTTTACTCAATCGAACTGGCTCCTGGTCGCCCTGATGGGGCAAAACCTCTATGATACACGCTATTTTAGATGAATATAGTCACGCAAGAAGGGTGGAAAATAGCATGAGTGCAGATGAAAACAACCTGATTTGGATCGATCTTGAGATGACGGGGCTGGATCCCGAGCGCGATCGCATTATCGAAATCGCCACCCTGGTCACCGACGCGAATCTGAATATTCTGGCAGAAGGCCCGACCATTGCCGTGCACCAGTCTGATGCTCAGCTGGCGCTAATGGACGAATGGAACGTGCGCACTCATACCGGCAGCGGCCTGGTCGATCGCGTGAAGGCCAGTACCGTGGGCGACCGCGAAGCGGAACTGGCCACTATTGAGTTTCTCAAGCAGTGGGTGCCAGCAGGGAAATCGCCAATTTGTGGCAACAGCATCGGTCAGGACCGCCGCTTCCTGTTCAAATATATGCCGCAACTGGAAGCTTACTTCCATTATCGCTATCTCGACGTCAGCACCCTAAAAGAGCTGGCGCGCCGCTGGAAGCCGGAAATCCTTGATGGGTTTAAAAAGCAGGGCACTCACCAGGCCATGGACGATATCCGTGAATCCGTCGCCGAGTTAGCCTATTATCGCGAGCATTTTATTAAGCTCTGAAGCGTAAACGGGGCCGACATGGCCCCGTTCTTTTTGATGTGTTACTTAAACCACTTTTGTTCCATCTGCTGGAACTCCGGCGACGCTTTTACCACCTCCAGCGCGTCGTTAATCTGCTTAAGCAACTCCGGATCGTCTTTGCGTACCGCGATGGCATATTGTTTGCCGTAGTAGGCCGGGTCGGTGGCGCGTTCTTTCATCTCGGCGTAATCAGGATTATCCGCCAGCCACTGGTCCATCGTCGCTAAATCGCCGATCGCGCCGTCGACTTCGCCGCTTTTCAACGCCGCCAGCGCGTCGCTATCGTTGCCAAAGGCGACGGTTTGAATGCCTTTTTGTTTATCGCGTAGATAACGCTGGTGGACGCTACCTTTGACGACGGCGAGCTTTTTACCCTGCAGGTCGGCAAACCCGTGGGCGGCGTCTTTTGCCGTGACTACCACGCCGGATAGCTCCTGGCGATAAGGTTGGCTGAAGGCGACCTGCTTTTCACGCATCGGCAACACTTCAATGCCGGCGATAATGGCGTCGAACTTTTTAAAGCGCAGCGCCGGAATGAGGGTATCAAAGCGCTGCGGCGTGAATTTGCATTCCGCTTGCATCTGCTTACACAGCGCATTGGCCAAATCAATGTCGAAACCCGTTGCCTGGCCTTTGCCTTTGACGGTCTCAAACGGCGGATTGGCGGTTGTGGTGCCAAAATGGAGCGTCTCGGCAGAAGCCGTTCCGATGAAGGATGTGGTCAGCAGCAGGACGGTAAGCGCTTTTTTCATTCTGAATCCCTGATTGTCGTCATGGTGGACCTTTTCGCGGATAACCTCCGCGGTGTCATGCGGGCGATTTTGCGCCATTCGCGCGGGGGTAAAAAGATATTTTGCTAATTATGGCGGTTATTTATACAATTCAGTGGGCTGTGTGGCGAGAAAATGTCCATTCAAACAAAAAACGAAAAAAAGTGCTCGCCAGGGGGTTGCAGGTGAATCGAATTCTCGTATAATGCGCCTCCCGTAACGACGCAGAAATGCAAATTACGACGCCATCGAAATATGGCAAAAAAGCAGTAACGCGGGAATAGCTCAGTTGGTAGAGCACGACCTTGCCAAGGTCGGGGTCGCGAGTTCGAGTCTCGTTTCCCGCTCCAAAATTTGAAAGCAGCACCATACCAAAACATAGTTTTCAGGTTGCCGGAAGGTAGATTGAAAACCAATGTAAGCGGGAATAGCTCAGTTGGTAGAGCACGACCTTGCCAAGGTCGGGGTCGCGAGTTCGAGTCTCGTTTCCCGCTCCAAAATTTGAAAGCAGCACCATACCAAAACATAGTTTTCAGGTTGCCGGAAGGTAGATTGAAAACCAATGTAAGCGGGAATAGCTCAGTTGGTAGAGCACGACCTTGCCAAGGTCGGGGTCGCGAGTTCGAGTCTCGTTTCCCGCTCCAAATTTCTTCCTTTATCCAGTTTATCCACAGTGCGAAATCGCGCCGGGGATGATTTTCATTGCCTATCCAAAAATACTGTAAACAGAGTTATCCACAGGCTGTCGTTTGGCTGACGGCGCGATAAATGCTTCACTTTGTAAATAGTATTGTCGTATCTGATTGAAATTTAACATTTAAATTTCATTTCAAACTGTTAATTCGATCACTTGACGTACGTCTGCCCGTTGAAACGCAATGTGTTTTTGTTTTTATTCACAGCCTGTGAATGAATCAGGCGTCGCGCGGTAATCCTTTCTCGACCACCCTGACCAGGCGTAATTTCTGCGGCAACTGCACTTCGATAACGTTGGCGTTTCGCTTTTCGATCTGCTGCGCAACCGCCCATTCAATGTGTTCATCGAGAAGTGGGTGCTCACCTCGGCGACTTTCCAGCGCGACCAGATTGGCTTCATTCCAGGGAGCATTACCGAGCGCGACGGCGATATTGCGTAACCAGCGTAAGTGACCGATACGGCGTATCGCCGATCCCTCAGTGACTTTCAGGAACCAGGCTTCGCTCCAGGCGAACAGCTCAATCAGCTGCGGCGCATGTAGCGCTTTACGCGGGCTGAAGTCCTCTTCATCGGTGAGCTGCGAAAAACGGTTCCACGGACATATCAACTGGCAATCATCGCAGCCGTAAATACGGTTGCCGATAAGCGGACGAAATTCTTCCGGGATGGCGCCTTCCAGCTCGATGGTCAGATAGGAGATGCAGCGTCGCGCGTCAACGGTATAGGGCTCGACGATGGCGCCGGTGGGGCAGATAGTCATACAGGCGACACAGCGTCCGCACTCTTCGGCAACCGGCTGGTCTACCGGTAGCGGAAGATCAATAAGCAGCTCGCCGAGGAAGAAAAACGATCCGGCCTCGCGGCTTAAGATAAGTGAGTGCTTACCTGTCCAGCCAAGGCCCGCTTTTTCAGCGATTGGCCGCTCCAGGATAGGCGCGGAATCGACAAACGGTCTAAAATTGAGCGAAGCACACTGTTCCTGAATCATCTCGCCGAGTTTTTTCAGGCGGTTACGTAGCAGCTTATGATAATCACGCCCCAGGGCATAACGGCTGACGTAACCCAGCGTGGGATCTTTCAGAGTGCTGGCGAAAGCAGCATTGGCGGGCAGGTAGTTCATGCGCACGCTAATCACGCGTAGCGTACCGGGCAGCAGTTCATGCGGCCGGGCGCGCATCATGCCGTGGCGAGCCATCCATTCCATTTCGCCATGGTATTGTTTATCCAGCCATGCCTGTAGTTTAGGTTCGCTGGCGCTGAGATCGGTATCGGTAATACCGACCTGCTGGAAGCCAAGCTCGGTGCCCCATTGTTTGATTTGTTGCGCTAAATGATTGAGATCGAGGGGCTGTGACATGATGGACCATACAATGACGAAAAACCCTGACAGTATACCACACATCGTATGGCCAGCGGAGACGCTGCGCCAGGCGGAAAGAGAGGCGGCGGATAGTCTCGGGCTGACGCTTTTTGAATTGATGCGGCGTGCCGGCGAGGCGGCGTTTCAACTGGCCCGCAGCCTTTATCCCGCCAGCCAGCACTGGTTGATTCTTTGCGGCCACGGCAATAACGGCGGCGACGGCTATGTCGTCGCGCGACTGGCGCAGGCGCAGGGCATCGCGGTAACGCTACTGGCGCTGGAAAGCGATAAGCCGCTGCCGGAAGAGGCGCAGGCCGCGCGGGAAGAGTGGCTCAATGCCGGCGGCGTCATCCACGCCGCCGATAGCGGCTGGCCGGATGATATCTCATTGATTATTGACGGGCTGCTCGGCACCGGCCTGCATAGCGCGCCGCGCGCTAACGTCGCCGGGCTGATTGAACTGGCGAATGCCTATCCCGCGCCGGTTATTGCGCTTGATATCCCCTCCGGGCTGAACGCGCAAACCGGCGCGACGCCTGGCGCGGTAATCCACGCCGCCCATACCCTGACGTTTATAGCGCTAAAACCCGGACTACTGACCGGCAACGCCCGCGACGTCGTCGGGCGCTTACATCATCATGCGCTCGGGCTGGAGCGCTGGCTTGCCGGGCAAAACACCGCTATTCGCCGTTTTTCCGCAGCGCAACTGGCAGGCTGGTTGCCGCCGCGTCGCCCGACGTCGCATAAAGGCTCGCATGGTCGGCTGGTGATTATCGGCGGCGATCGTGGCACCGCTGGCGCCATTCGTATGGCAGGTGAGGCCGCGCTGCGTGCCGGCGCGGGTTTAGTACGCGTGCTGACCAGGGCGGAAAATATCGCGGGCATTGTGACTGCCAGACCGGAATTGATGGTCCATGAGCTGAACGGTGACTCTCTTGCCGAGAGCCTGGAGTGGGCGGATGTCGTGGCGATTGGTCCCGGTCTTGGGCAAAGCGAATGGGGTAAAGCGGCGCTGCGGCAGGTAGAGAATTTTCGCAAACCGATGGTCTGGGATGCCGACGCGTTGAACCTGCTGGCAATCAATCCCGATAAACGTCACAATCGCGTGTTAACCCCGCATCCTGGCGAAGCCGCCCGTTTATTGAATATCAGCGTGGCAGAAGTTGAAAGCGATCGCTTACATTCTGTACAACGTCTGGTAAAACGGTATGGCGGCGTGGTGGTGCTAAAAGGCGCAGGAACCGTCGTGGCGAATAACGCGGGGGAAATCGGTATCATTGATGCCGGTAATCCCGGAATGGCCAGCGGCGGGATGGGCGATGTGCTCACCGGCATTATCGCCGCGCTGTTGGGACAGGGGCTGACCCCATATGATGCCGCTTGCGCAGGCTGCGTGGCGCACGGCGAAGCCGCAGACCGGCTGGCCGCCAGAGATGGCGCCCGCGGGATGCTGGCGACCGATCTTTTTTGCACGCTGAGGCGTGTTGTTAACCCGGATGTGATTGACCTAGACCATGATTAACCGTGTGATTCCTTTACCCGACGAGCAGGCGACATTAGACCTTGGCAACCGCGTAGCGCAGGCCTGTAGCGGCGCGACGGTTATCTATCTGTATGGCGATTTAGGCGCGGGTAAAACCACCTTCAGCCGCGGTTTTCTGCAGGCCCTTGGCCACCGCGGCAATGTCAAAAGCCCAACGTATACGCTGGTGGAGCCTTACACCCTCGACAATCTGATGGTGTATCACTTCGACCTCTACCGGCTGGCGGATCCTGAGGAGCTCGAATTTATGGGGATCCGCGATTACTTCGCTAACGATGCCATCTGCCTGGTAGAATGGCCGCAACAAGGTGCGGGTGTACTGCCTGACCCGGATGTCGAAATTCACCTGGATTATCAGGCGCAAGGGCGTGAGGCGCGCGTAACGGCGGTCTCTTCATTGGGTGAGTCTTTATTGGCGCGTTTAGCCATTTAGCCTAAAGGATGACGGGATGAAGTATCGTATAACCAGTTGGCTGGCCGCCGCTCTGATGCTGCTCGGCACTCAGGCATCCGCGGCAAGTTTATCCGATATCCAGGTCTCAAACGGCGATCGGCAGGCCCGCATCACGCTAAGTTTTGTCGGCGATCCTGAATATTCTTTCACCCCGCAAGGTAAGCGGGCGGTGGCGTTGGATATCAAACAAACCGGCGTACTTCAGGGGCTGCCGCTGCAGTTTAGCGGTAATAATCTGGTCAAGAGCATTCGTTCCGGCTCGCCTCAGGATACGCAATCGCTGCGTCTGTTGGTCGATCTGACGGAAGATGGTAAAACGCGGGCGGTGAAGCAGCAAAATGGCGCCAACTATACCGTCGTCTTTACCATTAACGCCGATGTGCCGCCGCCACCTCCTCCGCCAGTGATAGCGAAACGGGTCGAAGCGCCGGTAGTGGCGTCGCGTCCGAGCACGCCGCCGCGCAATCCGTTTAAAAACTCTGGCAGCGACAGAACTACGGTGGTGACCAGCAGTCAGCCGGCGATGACTAACAACCAGACCATCAGCCGTCCGGCGGCGCGTACCGTCTCTTCTGACGATAAAATTATTATCGCCATTGACGCCGGTCACGGCGGCCAGGATCCTGGCGCCATCGGACCGGGCGGCACCAAAGAGAAAAACGTCACGATTGCTATCGCCCATAAACTCCGGGCGTTGCTCAACGACGATCCGCAGTTTAAACCGGTGCTCACCCGCAACGGCGACTACTTCATCTCGGTTATGGGGCGTTCGGACGTGGCGCGCAAACAAAACGCCAATTTCCTTGTCTCTATCCATGCCGATGCGGCCCCGAACCGCGACGCGACCGGCGCATCGGTGTGGGTGCTCTCTAACCGCCGCGCGAATAGCGAAATGGCCGGCTGGCTAGAACAGCATGAGAAACAATCCGAACTTTTGGGCGGTGCGGGCGACGTGCTGGCAAATAGTCAGTCGGATCCTTATCTAAGCCAGGCGGTGCTGGATTTACAGTTCGGCCATTCCCAGCGCGTCGGTTATGATGTGGCGACGGATGTACTAAGCCAGCTGCAGCGGGTCGGTAATCTCCATAAACGCCGCCCGGAGCATGCCAGCCTTGGCGTTCTGCGCTCGCCGGATATTCCGTCGATCCTCGTCGAAACCGGCTTTATTAGTAATAACGGCGAAGAGCGCCTGCTGGGCAGCGATGATTACCAACAGCAGATTGCAGAGGCGATTTATAAAGGGCTGCGTAACTATTATATGCAGCACCCGCTGCAATCAGCGCCGCGCGGCACGGCTGCGCAAACCGCCAGCGCCAGTTCGCCTGGCGGGACGTTGATTAACTAAGGAGAAGGTCATGCCGATTCAGGTTCTACCGCCGCAGCTCGCCAACCAGATTGCCGCTGGCGAGGTGGTGGAACGTCCGGCGTCGGTAGTGAAGGAGCTGGTTGAGAACAGCCTTGATGCCGGCGCAACCCGTATCGACATTGATATCGAACGCGGGGGCGCGAAGCTTATCCGTATTCGCGATAACGGCTGTGGGATCAAAAAAGATGAGCTGGCGCTGGCGCTGGCTCGTCACGCCACCAGTAAAATCGCCTCGCTGGATGACCTTGAGGCGATCATCAGCCTTGGCTTTCGCGGCGAAGCGTTGGCCAGTATCAGTTCCGTCGCCCGCCTGACGCTGACTTCGCGTACCGCGGAGCAGCACGAGGCATGGCAGGCTTATGCTGAAGGGCGCGACCAGGCAGTGACGGTGAAACCGGCGGCGCATCCGATAGGCACCACGCTGGAAGTCCTGGATCTGTTTTACAACACCCCCGCGCGGCGCAAGTTCATGCGTACCGAAAAAACCGAGTTTAATCATATTGATGAAATCGTCCGCCGCATCGCGCTGGCGCGTTTCGATGTAACGATTAATCTCAGCCATAACGGCAAAATGATGCGCCAGTATCGCGCAGTGGCGGAAGGCGGCCCGCGTGAACGCCGCCTCGGCTCGATTTGCGGCGCGGCGTTTCTGGAACACGCGTTGGCCATTGAGTGGCAGCATGGCGATCTGACGCTGCGCGGCTGGGTTGCCGATCCGTTGCATACCAATCCGGCATTAGCGGAAATCCAGTACTGCTACGTCAACGGGCGTATGATGCGTGACCGGCTGATCAACCATGCCATTCGCCAGGCCTGTGAAGACAAGCTGGGCGCTGACCAGCAGCCGGCGTTTGTGTTGTATCTGGAGATTGACCCGCATCAGGTTGATGTCAACGTGCATCCGGCGAAGCACGAAGTACGTTTCCATCAATCGCGGCTGGTGCATGATTTTATCTATCAAGGCGTACTGAGCGTGCTGCAGCAGCAACTGGATGTGCCGTTGGCGGAAGAAGACGAAGCGCCCGCGTCGCGGCCGGTGCCGGAAAATCGCGTAGCGGCGGGCGCTAACCATTTCGCTCGCCCATCGCCTGCCCGGGAACCGGCGGCGGGTTATGATATCCGCGTGCCGCGTGAATCTGCCGCCGCCGGCGGCGGCTATAGCGCAGGCGGCGCCAACTGGCCCCACGCGCAGCCGGGCTATCAAAAACAGCAGGGGGCGCTTTACCGTCAACTGCTGCAAACCCCGGCGGCGGAAAAGCCACCCGTTGCGCCGGCGCCTGCGGAAAGCCTGGCAGCCCACAGCCAAAGCTTTGGCCGGGTGCTGACTATTATCGGCAGCGATTGCGCGCTGCTCGAGCGCGGCGGCACATTGGCGTTGCTGGCGCTGCCGGTGGCGGAGCGTTGGCTGCGTCAGGCGCAGCTAACGCCGGGCGCTGAAGCGGTTTGCGCGCAGCCGCTGCTTATCCCGCTACGCCTTAAAGTGAGTGAAGCAGAACGTAAGGCGCTGGAAAAGGCGCAGCCGGCGCTGGCGCAATTGGGCATCGATTTACAAGCAGATGCCCAGCACGTGACGGTCCGCGCGGTGCCTTTACCCTTAAGACAACAAAATTTACAAATCTTGATTCCTGAACTGATAGGCTACCTGGCGCAGCTAACGGCATTCGACGTCGGCGACATCGCCCAGTGGATGGCGCGTAATCTGGCGAGCGAGCACGCGCAGTGGAGTATGGCGCAGGCGATTTCCGTGTTGGCGGACGTTGAGCGTTTATGTCCGCAGCTGATTAAAGCGCCGCCGGGTGGTCTGTTACAACCTGTTGATTTACATTCGGCAATGACAGCCCTGAAAGATGAGTGATGTAACTGAGGCGAGCCTGCCTAAGGCAATTTTTTTAATGGGGCCGACGGCCTCCGGTAAAACCGCATTAGCTATCGCCTTGCGTAAAGTTTTGCCAGTAGAGTTGATTAGCGTTGATTCCGCCCTCATCTATCGAGGAATGGATATCGGCACGGCCAAACCCGATGCCGCGGAGCTTAGCGCTGCGCCGCATCGGTTGCTGGATATCCTTGATCCGGCAGAGTCGTACTCGGCGGCGGATTTCCGTCGCGATGCGTTGGCGGAAATGGCGGATATCGTCGCCGCCGGGCGCATCCCGCTGCTGGTCGGCGGAACAATGTTGTACTTCAAAGCGTTGTTGGAAGGGTTATCGCCGCTGCCTTCGGCGGATCCCGCAGTCAGGGCCAGAATTGAGCAACAAGCAGCAGAGCAGGGGTGGCACGCATTGCACCGGCAGTTACAGGAGATCGATCCCGTGGCCGCCGCGCGTATTCATCCAAATGATCCGCAAAGACTTTCCCGAGCACTGGAAGTTTTTTTCATTTCGGGTAAAACTTTAACGGAACTGACGCAAACGTCAGGAGAGGCTCTGCCGTATCAGGTGCATCAGTTCGCCATCGCCCCGGCGAGCCGTGAACTGCTACATCAACGCATTGAGCAGCGTTTTCATCAGATGTTGGCTTCAGGTTTTGAAGCAGAAGTGCGGGCGCTATTTGCCCGTGGAGATTTGCATACGGATATGCCTTCCATTCGTTGTGTCGGATACCGCCAGATGTGGTCATACCTTGAAGGCGAGGTCCCGTATGATGAAATGGTTTATCGAGGTGTTTGCGCGACGAGACAGTTAGCTAAACGTCAGGTCACCTGGCTGCGTGGTTGGGAAGATGTTCACTGGTTAGACAGTGAGCAACCTGAACAAGCGCTCAACAAAGTATTACAGGTTGTTGGTGCTAGCCAGAACTGAACGTGTACAATTGAATGGTATCGTGCGTAATTTTTTTTAAGAATCGTAAGGTTCTGAGTACAAAACAAGCATACATATAAGGAAAAGAGAGAATGGCTAAGGGGCAATCTTTACAAGATCCGTTCCTGAACGCTTTGCGTCGGGAACGTGTTCCGGTTTCTATTTATTTGGTGAATGGTATTAAGCTGCAAGGGCAAATTGAGTCTTTCGATCAGTTCGTGATCCTGTTGAAGAACACGGTCAGCCAGATGGTCTATAAGCACGCAATTTCTACTGTTGTTCCGTCCCGTCCGGTGTCTCACCACAGCAATAATGCTGGCGGCGGTGCAAACAACTATCACCACGGTGGTAGCGCGCAAGGTTCTTCTGCGCCGCAGCAAGACAGCGACGACGCCGAATAAGGCTAATGCTGTTTTTCCACGTCGGGGAGCCAGGTTTTCTGCGTTCCCCGCTGGTATTTTATAAGGGGTTTACGCTTGTTTGACCGTTATGATGCCGGTGAGCAGGCGGTACTGGTACACATCTATTTTTCGCAAGACAAAGATATGGAGGATCTCCAGGAGTTTGAATCCCTGGTCTCTTCCGCCGGTGTCGAAGCAATGCAGGTGATTACCGGTAGCCGTAAAGCACCGCACCCGAAGTATTTTGTTGGTGAAGGTAAGGCTGTTGAAATTGCGGAAGCCGTAAAAGCGACCGGAGCCTCGGTCGTGCTGTTCGATCATGCCTTGAGTCCGGCCCAGGAACGTAACCTGGAGCAGCTTTGCGAATGCCGGGTTATCGATCGCACCGGTCTGATTTTAGATATCTTTGCCCAGCGAGCGCGTACCCACGAAGGGAAACTGCAGGTTGAGCTGGCGCAGCTGCGCCATCTGGCCACCCGTCTGGTACGCGGCTGGACCCACCTTGAAAGGCAGAAGGGCGGGATTGGTTTGCGCGGACCGGGTGAAACCCAGCTCGAAACCGACCGTCGATTGCTGCGTAACCGTATTATGCAGATCCTGTCGCGACTGGAAAAAGTAGAAAAGCAGCGCGAGCAAGGTCGGCGGTCACGCGCTAAGGCCGATATCCCTACCGTCTCGCTGGTGGGATATACCAACGCTGGAAAATCAACGCTGTTCAACCAGATAACCGAAGCGGAAGTCTATGCCGCGGACCAACTGTTCGCCACCCTGGACCCAACGCTGCGCCGTATTAACGTCACCGACGTCGGCGAAACGGTACTGGCTGACACCGTAGGCTTTATTCGTCATCTGCCGCACGATTTGGTGGCGGCGTTTAAAGCGACGCTGCAGGAGACGCGTCAGGCGACGCTGCTGCTGCACGTTATCGACGCGGCGGATGTCCGCGTGCAGGAAAATATTGATGCAGTAAATACGGTCCTTGCTGAAATCGAGGCCGATGAAATCCCGTCATTGCTGGTGATGAACAAAATCGATGTGCTTGACGATTTTGAACCGCGCATCGATCGGGATGAAGAGAATAAACCGATTCGGGTCTGGCTCTCCGCCCAGACCGGAGTTGGCGTACCACTGCTTTTTCAGGCGTTAACAGAACGTCTTTCCGGCGAAGTGGCTCAGCATACGCTGCGTTTACCGCCGCAGGAAGGTCGTCTGAGAAGCCGGTTCTATCAGCTTCAGGCGATAGAAAAAGAGTGGATGGAGGATGACGGCAGCGTAAGCCTGCAAGTGCGCATGCCCATCGTGGACTGGCGTCGCCTCTGCAAACAAGAGCCTGCGTTGGTCGACTACGTGGTTTGACCTGGCCTGAAGATATTAACCCCTGTGGGGATATCAAAAACAAATATGGAGCATATACATGGCGTGGAATCAGCCCGGTAATAACGGACAGGACCGCGACCCGTGGGGAAGCAGCAAGAATGGCGGCAACTCTGAGGGAAATGGCAACAAAGGCGGTCGCGATCAGGGGCCGCCCGATCTGGATGATATCTTCCGCAAGTTAAGCAAAAAACTTGGCGGTCTCGGCGGCGGTAAAGGCGGCCAGGGTGGCGGTAATGTGACGCAGGGGCCGCGCGGCCCGATGGGCGGGCGCATTGTCGGCATCGTTGCTGCAGCGGCGGTGATTATCTGGGCAGCCAGCGGTTTCTATACCATCAAGGAAGCGGAACGTGGTGTGGTGACACGCTTTGGCAAGTTCAGCCATCTGGTTGAGCCAGGTCTGAACTGGAAACCAACCTTTGTCGATAATGTGCAAGCGGTGAACGTCGAGTCGGTTCGTGAGCTGGCCGCATCTGGTGTGATGCTGACTTCCGATGAGAACGTCGTGCGCGTTGAGATGAACGTACAGTACCGGGTGACCGATCCGGAGCGCTACCTGTTTAGCGTGACCAGCGCCGACGATAGTCTGCGTCAGGCCACCGACAGCGCCCTGCGCGGCGTCATCGGTAAGTACACCATGGACCGTATCCTGACCGAAGGTCGTACCGTTATCCGTAGCGATACCCAGCGCGAGCTGGAAGAGACCATTCGTCCGTACAACATGGGTATTACCCTGCTGGACGTCAACTTCCAGACGGCGCGTCCGCCGGAAGAGGTGAAGGCCGCGTTTGATGATGCCATTGCCGCGCGTGAGAACGAGCAGCAGTACATCCGCGAAGCGGAAGCTTATACCAACGAAGTTCAGCCGCGTGCGAACGGTCAGGCGCAGCGTATCCTCGAAGAGGCGCGTGCGTATAAAACCCAGACCGTACTGGAAGCACAGGGTGAAGTCGCTCGCTTTGCGAAGATCCTGCCGGAATATAAAGCCGCGCCGGAAATTACCCGCGAGCGTCTGTATATCGAAACCATGGAAAAAGTGCTGAGCCATACCCGCAAAGTGCTGGTTAATGACAGCAAGGGCGGCAACCTGATGGTTCTGCCGTTGGATCAGATGCTGAAAGGCGCCACTGGTGCGCCGGCAAAGAGCGATAGCAGTGGCGCAAGCGATCTGCTGCGCCTGCCGCCTGCGTCCAGCTCAAGCAGCGCCAGCACCTCATCAACCTCGAGTTCAACTGGGGGTACCATTATGGACCAACGCCGCGCCAACGCGCAGCGTAACGACTACCAGCGTCAGGGGGAATAACGATGCGTAAATCTGTTATCGCGATCATTGTCGTCGTGCTGGTAGTGCTCTACATGTCTGTCTTCGTGGTGAAAGAAGGCGAGCGTGGCATTACGCTGCGCTTTGGCAAAGTTCTGCGCGACGATGAGAACAAGCCGCTGGTGTATGCGCCGGGTCTGCACTTCAAGATCCCGTTTATTGAATCCGTGAAAATGCTGGATGCGCGTATCCAGACCATGGACAACCAGGCTGACCGCTTTGTTACTAAAGAGAAGAAAGACCTGATCGTCGACTCCTATATCAAGTGGCGCATCAGTGACTTCAGTCGTTACTATCTGGCGACCGGCGGCGGCGACGTCTCCCAGGCCGAAGTTCTGCTGAAGCGTAAGTTCTCTGACCGTCTGCGCTCTGAGATTGGTCGTCTGGACGTGAAAGACATCGTGACTGATTCCCGCGGTCGTTTGACCCTGGAAGTGCGTGATGCGTTGAACTCCGGTTCTGCAGGTACAGAAGATGAAGTCTCGACGCCGGCAGCCGATGATGCTATCGCTAAAGCGGCAGAACGGGTAGAAGCTGAAACTAACGGTAAGGTTCAGGTAATCAACCCGAACAGTATGGCGGCGCTGGGTATTGAAGTCGTTGACGTACGTATCAAGCAGATCAACCTGCCGGCTGAAGTGTCTGAAGCGATCTACAACCGTATGCGCGCCGAGCGTGAAGCGGTTGCTCGTCGCCATCGTTCACAAGGTCAGGAAGAAGCGGAAAAACTGCGCGCGACCGCGGACTATGAAGTGACCAAGACCCTGGCGGAAGCCGAGCGTCAAGGGCGTATTCTGCGCGGTGAAGGCGATGCCGAGTCGGCAAAACTGTTTGCCGATGCATTCAGTCAGGATCCGGGCTTCTATGCCTTTATCCGTAGCCTGCGCGCCTATGAGAAGAGCTTCCAGAGCAACCAGGACGTGATGGTCCTCAGCCCGGATAGCGATTTCTTCCGTTACATGAAGTCACCGGATTCTGTGCGTAAATAAGCCGGGTCAGTGTGAAATCAGAAGGCGCCTTGCAAGAGGCGCCTTTTTTCATGCCATAGATTGTGATTTTTCTCTCAGCTAGTGGTTTCATATTGCCTGTGAAATGCCGGAGAATGTGAAGAAAGAAAAGGGTTTTGCGGTAATACTCACCGGCGCCAAACTGGCGGCGGTTTTGTTTTTCTATAAGGGTCATCAATAATGAATGCAACAATTTGGCTGGCACTGGCGCTGGTTTTAGTTCTCGAAGGTCTTGGCCCACTGCTTTATCCCCGCGCCTGGCGCAAGATGGTAGCGACCATGAGCCAACTGCCTGATAATTTATTGCGTCGCTTTGGCGGCGGTCTTGTGGTAGCTGGTATCGTCATCTACTACATGTTGAGGAAATCGATTGGCTGATCAAAAAACAATCGAATTACCCTCATTTTGAGTGCAAAAAGTGCTGTAACTCTGAAAAAGCGATGGTAGAATCCATTTTTAAGCAAACGGTGATTTTGAAAAAATGGGTAACAACGTCGTCGTACTGGGCACCCAATGGGGTGACGAAGGTAAAGGGAAGATCGTCGATCTCCTGACTGAACGGGCTAAATATGTTGTGCGCTACCAGGGTGGCCATAACGCAGGCCATACTCTCGTAATCAACGGTGAAAAAACCGTCCTCCATCTTATTCCATCAGGTATTCTCCGTGAGAATGTAACCAGCATCATCGGTAACGGTGTTGTGCTGTCTCCGGCTGCGCTGATGAAAGAGATGAAAGGTCTGGAAGACCGTGGTATCCCTGTTCGTGAGCGTCTGCTGCTGTCCGAAGCCTGTCCGCTTATTCTCGACTATCACGTTGCGCTGGATGTTGCGCGTGAGAAAGCACGCGGTGCGAAAGCTATCGGTACAACCGGTCGCGGTATCGGCCCGGCTTACGAAGATAAAGTCGCCCGTCGCGGCCTGCGCGTTGGCGACCTGTTTGATAAAGCTACCTTCGCTGACAAACTGAAAGAAGTGATGGAATATCACAACTTCCAGTTGGTGAACTTCTATAAAGCAGAAGCGGTCGACTATCAAAAAGTGCTGGACGATGTGATGGCGATTGCCGACATCCTGACCAGCATGGTCGTTGACGTCTCCGATCTGCTGGATCAGGCGCGTCAGCGCGGCGACTTCGTGATGTTCGAAGGCGCGCAGGGCACGCTGCTGGATATCGACCACGGTACCTATCCGTATGTAACTTCCTCCAACACCACTGCTGGTGGCGTGGCGACCGGCTCCGGCCTGGGCCCGCGTTATGTGGATTACGTTCTGGGTATCATCAAAGCTTACTCTACTCGTGTAGGCGCGGGTCCGTTCCCGACCGAGCTGTTTGATGAAACCGGCGAGTTCCTGTGCAAGCAGGGTAACGAATTCGGCGCCACTACCGGCCGTCGTCGTCGTACCGGCTGGCTGGACGCTGTCGCGGTACGCCGCGCGGTGCAGATTAACTCCCTGTCCGGCTTCTGCCTGACCAAACTGGACGTCCTGGACGGCCTGAAAGAAGTGAAAATCTGCGTCGGCTACCGTATGCCGGACGGCCGTGAAGTGACCACCACTCCGCTGGCTGCCGACAACTGGGAAGGTATCGAGCCTATCTACGAAACCATGCCGGGCTGGTCCGAAACCACCTTCGGCGTGAAAGAGCGCAGCGGTCTGCCGCAGGCAGCGCTGAACTATATCCAGCGTATTGAAGAGCTGACCGGCGTGCCGGTTGATATCATCTCTACCGGTCCTGACCGTACTGAGACTATGATTCTGCGCGACCCGTTCGACGCATAATCATCATCCAGGGGCGCCGTTCGGGCGCCCTTGTTTTTGCAGTTCGCCCGCCCCATTTCAAATAAATTAGCGGCCTGAGCGCTGGCTGGTTTATCATCAATAGAGTTAATACCCGCGGATTCACCGCTTTCCCCTTACCCTGAGGTTGATGTGCAGTTAACGAGTTTCACCGATTATGGATTACGTGCGCTGATTTATATGGCGTCGTTGCCGGATGACCGAATGACCAGTATTTCCGAGGTGACGGATGTCTATGGCGTTTCCCGTAATCATATGGTCAAAATAATCAATCAGTTAAGCCGTGCTGGCTACGTGACGGCCGTGCGGGGAAAGAATGGGGGGATTCGCCTTGGCAAGCCAGCTAAAATGATTCGCGTGGGTGATGTTGTGCGCGATCTTGAGCCGCTATCGCTGGTGAATTGCAGCAGCGAATTTTGCCACATTACTCCCGCTTGCCGCCTGAAACAGGCACTTGCCGAAGCCGCGCAAAGTTTCCTGAAGGAACTGGATAACTACACGCTGGCCGATTTGGTTGAAAAGAATCAACCGCTATATAAATTATTACTGGTGGAAGAAAAGCGCTGAGTGATTCGCGCCGCAGCGTAAAGAGAACTCACAAAGCGGCGGCGTGCGCCACCCAGAGACTTTCATCGGAGATGACAACGGAGGAACCGATATGTCACAAGATCCATTCCAGGAACGCGAAGCTGAGAAGTACGCGAATCCAATCCCGAGCCGGGAATTTATCCTCGAACATTTAACCAAACGCGAAAAACCGGCCAGCCGTGATGAGCTGGCGATTGAGTTAAATATCGAGGGCGAAGAACAAACCGAAGCGCTGCGTCGCCGCCTGCGTGCGATGGAACGCGATGGCCAGTTGGTGTTCACTCGCCGTCAGTGCTATGCGCTGCCGGAACGTCTCGATTTAGTCAAAGGCGTCGTTATTGGCCACCGCGACGGCTACGGCTTTTTACGCGTCGAAGGGCGCAAAGACGACCTGTATCTTTCATCTGAGCAGATGAAAATGTGTATCCATGGCGATCAGGTGCTGGCCCAGCCGTTGGGTGCCGATCGTAAGGGTCGTCGCGAAGCGCGCATCGTTCGCGTGCTGGTGCCGAAAACCAGCCAGATCGTCGGCCGTTATTTCACCGATGCCGGTGTAGGCTTCGTGGTGCCGGATGACAGCCGTCTTAGCTTCGATATCCTGATCCCGCCTGAAGAGATCATGGGCGCGCGTATGGGCTACGTGGTGGTGGTCGAGCTGACCCAGCGTCCAACCCGCCGTACCAAAGCGGTCGGCAAAATAGTTGAAGTGCTGGGCGACAATATGGGCACCGGCATGGCCGTTGATATGGCGCTGCGTACCCATGAGATCCCTTACGTCTGGCCGCCGGCGGTGGAAAAACAGGTTTCCGGCCTCAAAGAGCAGGTGCCCGAAGAAGCAAAAGCCGGGCGCGTCGATTTGCGCTCTCTGCCGCTGGTCACTATTGACGGCGAAGATGCCCGCGACTTCGATGACGCGGTGTATTGCGAGAAAAAACGCGGTGGCGGCTGGCGACTGTGGGTGGCTATCGCCGACGTGAGCTACTACGTGCGCCCCGGTACACCGCTGGACGGCGAAGCGCGCAGCCGCGGGACGTCAGTCTACTTCCCTTCGCAGGTCGTACCGATGCTGCCAGAGGTGCTGTCCAACGGCCTATGTTCGCTGAACCCACAGGTCGATCGCCTGTGTATGGTCTGCGAAATGACGATCTCGTCAAAAGGCCGGCTGACCGGCTTTAAATTCTATGAAGCGGTGATGAGCTCTCACGCCCGTCTGACCTACACCAAGGTATGGCATATGCTGCAGGGCGATCAGGAGCTACGCGAGCACTATGCGCCGTTGGTGAAGCATATTGAAGAGCTGCATAACCTCTACAAGGTGCTGGATGGCGCCCGTGAAGAGCGCGGCGGTATCTCATTTGAAAGTGAAGAAGCTAAATTCATCTTCAACGCCGAGCGCCGTATCGAGCGTATTGAACAGACTCAGCGTAACGATGCGCACAAGCTGATTGAAGAGTGCATGATCCTGGCGAACATCTCCGCGGCGCGTTTCGTTGAGAAAGCGCAGGAGCCGGCGCTGTTCCGTATTCACGATAAGCCAAGCACCGAAGCGATTACCGCCTTCCGTACCGTGCTGGCGGAACTGGGGCTGGAACTACCGGGCGGCAACAAGCCGGAGCCACGCGATTACGCCGAGCTGTTGACTTCCATCGCCGATCGCCCGGATGCGGAAATGCTGCAGACGATGCTGCTGCGTTCCATGAAGCAGGCGGTCTACGATCCGGAAAACCGCGGCCACTTCGGCCTGGCGTTGCAGTCATACGCCCACTTCACCTCGCCGATCCGTCGTTATCCTGACCTGTCGCTGCATCGCGCTATTAAGTATTTACTGGCGAAAGAGCAGGGACATAAAGGCAATAGCACCGAGACCGGCGGCTGGCACTACAGCATGGAAGAGATGCTGCAGCTGGGCGAGCACTGCTCGATGACCGAGCGCCGCGCCGATGAAGCAACGCGTGAAGTGTCAGACTGGCTGAAGTGCGACTTCATGCAGGATCAGGTGGGCAACACCTTCTCCGGCGTGATCGCCAGCGTCACCGGCTTTGGCTTCTTCGTCCGCCTGAACGATCTGTTTATCGATGGTCTGGTACATGTCTCCTCACTGGATAATGACTACTATCGCTTCGACCAGGTAGGGCAGCGGCTGATTGGCGAGTCCGGCGGCCAGACTTACCGCCTGGGCGACCGCGTGGAAGTGCGCGTCGAAGCGGTCAATATGGATGAGCGTAAGATTGATTTCAGCCTGATTTCCAGTGAACGCGGCCCGCGTAATGTCGGCAAAACCGCACGCGAAAAAGCGAAGAAGGGCGCGCCGGGTAAAAACGGCGGCGGCCGTCGTCGCCAGGTTGGCAAGCAGGTAAACTTCGAGCCGGATAGCGCCTTCCGCAAGGAAAAAGAGAAAGCTAAAGCCAAACCGAAAGGCGAGAAGAAAGCGAAAAAGCCGTCGGCGAAAACGCAAAAAATCGCCGCGGCAACCAAAGCCAAGCGCGCGGCAAAAAAGAAGAACGCCGAGTGATTGACGTCCCTTCACCCTGAAGCCTGCTGGGGTGGGGTGAAGGGGGCGGATAACAGAACCTAAAACGAGTACATCAATGAGTGAAATGATTTACGGCATCCATGCGGTGCAGGCACTGCTGGAACGCGCACCTGAGCGTTTTCAGGAAGTTTTTATTCTGAAAGGCCGTGAGGATAAGCGTCTGCTGCCGCTGATTCATGCCCTTGAAGCGCAGGGCGTGGTGATTCAGGTTGCCAGCCGCCAGTTCCTCGATGAGAAAAGCGAAGGCGCGGTGCATCAGGGCATCATTGCCCGCGTGAAGCCGGGACGTCAGTATCAGGAAAACGATCTGCCGGATCTGCTGGCGCAGTTCGATCAACCGTTCCTGCTGATCCTCGACGGCGTCACCGATCCGCACAACCTCGGCGCCTGCCTGCGTAGCGCCGACGCCGCCGGCGTGCATGCGGTGATCGTGCCGCGCGATCGTTCCGCTCAGCTCAACGCTACGGCGAAGAAAGTCGCCTGCGGCGCGGCGGAAAGCGTGCCGCTGATCCGCGTCACTAACCTGGCGCGGACCATGCGTCTGCTGCAGGAAGAAAACGTGTGGATCGTTGGTACCGCCGGCGAAGCCGACCATACGCTGTTCCAGAGCAAAATGACCGGCCCGATGGCGCTGGTGATGGGCGCGGAAGGCGAAGGTATGCGTCGCCTGACCCGCGAACATTGTGATGAACTGATCAGTATCCCGATGGCGGGTAGCGTCTCTTCGCTGAATGTCTCCGTCGCCACCGGTATTTGCCTGTTTGAAGCGGTGCGCCAGCGCAGCTAAGCCGCCGCGGGCGCGGTAGGTTAGTCGTCCAGCGCCCGCAAATGATCGTTCTTATTGAGCGTCATCAGCGCGGCAATACTGACGACGGCCGTCGCCATCACGTAGTACGCCGGAATATCCAGATTACCGGTCTGTTTAATCAGGCCGGTAATAATCAACCCGGCACAGCCGGAGAAGACAGCATTCGAAAGCGAATAGGCTAAACCCAGCCCGGTATAACGCACTCTGGTTGGGAACATCTCCGCCAGCATCGCCGGCCCAGGCCCGGCCAGAATCCCCACCAGGCCACCCGCAATCAGCACCACGATACCTTTCACCAGCAGCGTACTGCTTTCCGCCTGCAATATTTTCAGCAGCGGTAGCGCCAGTACCAGCAGCAATACCGCAGCCGCGACCATCACCCGCCGACGCCCCCACTTATCGCTGAGTATCCCGGCAGGCAAGATGGTGATGGCGAAGCCAATATTGGAGATCACCGCAATCAGCAGTGCCTGATTAAAACCGGTGTGCAGCGCGGACTGAAGGTATGAGGGCATGATCACCAGGTAGGTATAACCCGCCGCCGACCATACCATCAGCCGGCCAATGCCGGTGAGAATCGCTTTGAGCGTCTGGCGCAAACTGGCGCGGGTTTCCGCGGGCGGTGTAGCCTGCTGCTGACGTAAAAAGCCCGGCGTCTCTTCCATTTTAACGCGTAGCCACAGCGCGACGATGCCCATCGGTATGGCGAGAAAGAAGGGGATGCGCCAGCCCCAGTCATGCAGCGATTCGGGGCTAAGCGCGGCGGAAATCAGCGCGACCACGCCTGCGCCTGCCAGCAGCCCCAGCGCGACGGTAAAAGATTGCCATGCGCCATACAGCCCACGCTTACCTTTAGGGGCGAACTCGGTCATCAGCGATACCGCACCTCCGTACTCGCCGCCGGCAAACAATCCCTGAAGAATACGTAATCCGGTCAGAATGAGCGGTGCGGCAATACCGATGCTGGCGTAAACCGGTACCAGTCCGATAGCCGTGGTGGCGAGCGTCATCAGTACCAACACGATAATCAGCGTCGGCTTGCGGCCGATGCGGTCGCCGAGACGGCCAAAAACGATGGCGCCCAGCGGGCGAAAGAAGAACGCTATCGCGAAAGAGGCGTAAGTCAGAATCAGCCCGGTCAGCGGCGCTTCTCCAGTCATTTGGAAAAAATTTTTCGCAATTACGGTCGCCAGAAAGCCATAGACCGCGAACTCGTACCATTCAATAAAGTTACCGATAGAACCGGCGATCAGCGCGCGTTTTTGCGCTGCCGATGTTGTGCTGGCGGTGTGCATAGGAAGCCCCGACTGATACAAAACAGTAACGAATGAATAAATTATTCCATACATTTTTAATGAGAAAATTTTAAATTCTTATGCCTGTGATGGGCTTCACGAAGGCGGAGCGGTTTTTTTGTGAGCGTCTATGCGGCCGACCATACTTACTGTCAGAGCCATTGACGGAGGGAGACATCATGCACTGGCAAACGCATACCGTATTCAATCAACCGACGCCGTTGTGTAACAGTAATCTGTTTTTGTCCGATACCGCGCTTTGTGAGGCAGTGACGCGTGAAGGCGCCGGCTGGGATAGCGATCTGCTCGCCAGCATCGGCCAGCAGTTAGGCACGGCGGAATCGCTGGAGTTGGGGCGTCTGGCCAATAGTAATCCGCCGGAACTGCTACGCTACGACGCCACCGGCGCCCGATTGGATGACGTGCGGTTTCACCCCGCCTGGCATTTGCTAATGCAGGGACTGTGCGCCAACCGGGTGCATAATCTTGCCTGGCAGGAGGATGCCCGCGCGGGTTCGTTTGTTGCCCGTACTGCCCGCTTTATGCTGCATGCCCAGGTGGAGGCGGGAACGTTATGCCCGATAACCATGACCTTCGCCGCAACGCCGCTGCTACAGCGCGCGCTGCCCACCGTCTTTAGCGACTGGCTGCCGCCGTTGCTCAGCGACCGCTATGACCCGCATCTGGCGCCCGGCGATCAGAAGCGTGGGTTGCTGATTGGTATGGGAATGACCGAAAAACAGGGCGGTTCCGATGTGCTCAGTAATACCACCCGGGCGGAAAAAACGGCGGAAGGATTCTATCGGCTGGTGGGGCATAAATGGTTCTTCTCGGTGCCGCAGAGCGACGCGCATCTGGTGCTGGCTCAGGCGTCGGGTGGGCTCTCCTGCTTCTTTGTGCCGCGCTTTTTACCCGATGGCCAACGCAATGGCGTTCGCCTGGAGAGGCTGAAAGATAAATTAGGCAACCGCTCTAACGCCAGTAGCGAAGCCGAATTCTTTGACGCCTGCGGGTGGCTGATAGGCGAAGAAGGCGACGGCGTGCGGCAAATTCTCAAGATGGGCGCGCTGACCCGCTTCGACTGCGCCGCCGGCAGCCATGCCCTGATGCGCCGCGCTTACTCGGTGGCGCTGTATCATGCGCTGCAGCGTCAGGCGTTCGGCAAGAATCTGGCCGATCAGCCGATGATGCGTCAGGTGCTGGGCCAGATGGCGCTGCGTCTTGAAGGACAAACCGCTTTTCTGTTCCGTCTGGCTCGCGCCTGGGATCGGCGCGACGATGCGCATGAAGTGCTATGGGCTCGTTTATTTACCCCGGTCGCCAAGTTTGCTATCTGTCGCGCTGGTATACCGTTTGTCGCTGAGGCGATGGAAGTGCTGGGCGGTATCGGTTATTGCGAAGAGAGCGAACTCCCGCGCTTATACCGTGAGATGCCGGTGAATAGTATCTGGGAAGGCTCCGGCAATATTATGTGTCTCGACGTGATGCGGGTACTTAGCAAGCAGCCTGCGGCGCTAGAAATGCTGGCGGCGGAGTGTGCTGAGGTTAAGGGGCAGAACCGGCATTATGACCGCGCGTGGCGACAGCTTCAGCAACTCTTACGGCGACCTGTTGAGGCGCAGGGACGAGAAATAGCGCGTCTGGTGTATTGCCTGGGGGCGGGTGCGCAGATGCTGCGCTTTGCGTCGCCGCCGCTGGCCCAGGCATGGTGCCGAATGATGCTGGATCCGCGAGGAAGTGTCCGCCTGGACGCTCAACTGCTTGACGATGCGCTGCTGCGAGCAATGGGGCGCGGACGACAGCCGTCTCAGGCGTAGAGAATGGCCTGCACTCGCCAGCTATCCGGCTGCGGCTCTTCATACATCTGAACGATACGATACCAGGAAGCGCCCTGCTCATCGGCTTTTACGGCAATGGCGTGCTCGACATCCTGCTGACTGCCGGAGATATTATTGACGGAAATCAGACCAATTTCGTTCAGGCCGGTGACGCAATCCGCACTGGCGAATTCGGCTGACTGAGCGGAAGTATTGGCCGTCGCGGTGGTCAGCAACAGGCTGGGTAAGGTCAGTGATCGTTTCATCGTCAGCTCCATTTCACGTAATCCCGAGGGCAGTCCGTTTGCTAACGTTCTGCCAAAAGGCTGGCCGAACGTTATTATGCGCAGGAGAACGTGAATGGACGCAAAGCAGTGTAAAGCTGATTAAAAGCGCATCACGCTGCTATTTATGATACAGAATCGCTTGCGAATACCACTGGCCGGGAACCATGGTGTCATCGATCATGACGATGACGTAGTAATCCGCTTTGGCGGCTTCTGCTTTGGCTTTCAACGCGGTCTCGACATCCATCGGCGAACCGTACATTAGCACGCTGACGGTACCTATCTTTTGCAGGCCCTCAGTCTGATTGCGACGAATCTCCTGCGGATGATCGCTTGCCGGCGGCGGTGCCTCCGGCGTACCCTGCAGGACACTACATCCGCTTAAGGCGAGAGCCAGTAACCACGGTGTAAACCTACGCATGACCATATCTCGTTTCCTGATAGTGATAGTGTAGTGGTAGCCTGAACATCATTTCTGGGGAATGTTCCCGAATTGTTATCTATCGCGCGATTTTCGAATGAAAATGTTATGAAAGCGTAACCGAGCTCTCAACATTATAATTCACGGCAAAAGCAGAATTTTGGTGGTTGCTTTTGGTGCATTGCGTGATGCCACTATAAAGAAGGAGACGATAAATGATAACACTCGAAATGCGCAATCTGGCGGGCGGTGAAGTGATTCACGCCTGTCCGGCTGGGATGGCGGAGAAACCGCTGCCGGTTATCGTCTTCTATCACGGTTTTACCTCTTCCAAACTGGTCTACAGCTACTTTGCCGTCGCGCTGGCCGAAGCCGGCTTCCGGGTGATTATGCCGGATGCCGCCGAACATGGCGCGCGTTTTCACGGCGATGATGCCGGGCGAATGCTGCGCTTTTGGCCGATCCTGCGACAAAACTTTGTTGAGTTTGCCGCACTGCGGGAAGCGATTATCGCTGAGGGGTGGTTGGAAGACGAGCGGCTGTCGGTGGCCGGCGCATCAATGGGCGGCATGACCGCGCTCGGCATCATGACCCATCATCCTGAGCTTAAATGCGTGGCCTGCCTGATGGGCTCGGGCTATTTCAGCACCCTTGCACAGACGTTGTTTCCGTCGCCCGAATTCGATACGGCAAGCCTGGCGGAGTGGGACGTCACTCATCAGCTGGCGGCAGTGGCTGATAAGCCGTTGCTGCTGTGGCACGGCGATGCCGATGATGTGGTTCCGCCCGGCGACACTTTCCGCCTACAGCAGGCGTTAACGCAGAGCGGCCTGGCAACTAACCTGACCTGTCACTGGCAAAAGGGCGTGCGTCATCGCATTACCCCGGAAGCGCTGGACGCGACCACCGCCTTTTTTCTGCGGCATCTTTAAACGCGAATAACCTGCACGCCCTGATCCTCAAGCTGCTTGAGGATCGTTTCATCGGCCTGCTTACCGGTAATGACCAGGTCGATTTGGCTGGCCTGGCTGAATAGCATCCCGGCACGTTCGCCGACTTTGCTGCTATCGACCAGTACCGCCAGCTTGCCGACGACGTTAAGCATTTTCTGCTCGGCCATCGCAGTCAACATATCGGTTTTGTACAATCCCTCGGCGGTTAACCCTTTGCCGCTGGTGAACATCCAGTGGCCGGCATACAGGCTGTTTTCGCTACCCTGCGGGCTGAGGGTGATGAAGTGGCTGTGGTTATATTGCCCCCCCATAATGATCACGCTGTCATGCTCCTGGTCAATCAGATAGTTGGCCAGCGGCAGGTAGTTGGTGATGATCTGCACCGGTTTGCCGCATAGTTCGCGGCCGAGCAGGAAGGCGGTGGAGCCGCAGTTGATAACAATGCTTTCGCCCGGCGACACCAGCTGCGAGGCGGCGCGGGCAATCCGCACTTTCTCATCATGGTTTTGCGCCTGATGAATGTTCATTGGCGACCAACGTGGGCGCTGTTCGCTGATGGCTTCCGCGCCGTTACGAACTTTTTTCAGCTTACCGTTTTCATCCAGCTTATTAATATCGCGTCTTGCTGTCGCCGGAGAGATGCCGAGACGGGAAATTACCTGTTCAACGGTGACGAATCCCGTTTGCGCCAGCAAATCCAGTAAAATTTGATGTCTTTGCGCTTCAGTCATGAGCGAATCCGATTAAAAGTGACAAGCAAAGATGATATTTGAAATCAACGCTAAATACTAATGCGGAAAGGGAATTCCGGCGAGCGCGCCCGCCGGAATACGGTTACAAGAAGGATTTGAACGGCAGGTCCGGCTCAATGGTAAAGCAGTCGTCGAACCCGCGTGGGTAGTGGTACTCGAAATTGTCTTTATCCAGCGGCCAGGTAAATTTACCGCCGACCTGCCAGATAAACGGCTTGAAGCCGTATTTCAGACGATCTTTTTTCATCTCCCACAGTACGCGGATCTCTTGCGGGTCGGCCTGGAAGTTGGACCAGATATCGTGATGGAACGGGATAACCACTTTGGTATTCAGCGATTCCGCCATGCGCAGGATATCGGCGCTGGTCATTTTGTCGGTGATGCCGCGCGGGTTTTCCCCGTAGGAACCGAGGGCGACGTCAATCTGATGCTCGTTGCCGTGCTTCGCGTAGTAGTTGGAGTAGTGGGAGTCGCCGCTATGGTACAGGTTGCCGCCCGGCGTTTTGAACAGATAGTTGACCGCGCGTTGGTCCATGCCGTCCGGCAGCACGCCGGCGGCTTTTTGATCGGCTGGCAGGGTAATGAGAGCAGTACGATCGAATGCGTCGAGCGCGTGGATCTCAATATCTTTGATCTTCACCACATCGCCCGGTTTCATGACGATGCAGCGTTCTGCCGGCACGCCCCAACCAATCCACAGGTCAACGCAGGTTTTCGGCCCGATAAACGGCACATCGGCGGCGCAGTTTTGCATCACCGCGGCGGCAACGTTAACGTCGATATGATCGTTGTGATCGTGCGTCGCCAGCACGGCGTCAATTTGACGGATGGCGAAAGGATCGAGCACGAATGGCGTAGTGCGCAGGTTCGGTTGCAGTTTTTTCACCCCGGCCATGCGCTGCATCTGGTGGCCGGTTTTCATCAGCGGATTACCGTGGCTCTGCTTACCGGTGCCGCACCAGAAATCGACGCAAATATTAGCGCCGCCTTCCGATTTAAGCCAAATACCGGTGCATCCCAGCCACCACATGGCAAAGGTGCCCGGCGCAACCTGCTCTTGTTCGATCTCTTCATTCAGCCAGCTGCCCCATTCCGGGAAAGTGCTCAAAATCCAGGATTCACGGGTGATGGTTTGCACTTTACTCATCTATCTCTTCCTCTTTTATTTCAAAAGCAATCAATTTGTGATTTATTTTGATTGATATTGTCACTGTTTTTTCAGGAATGCAATCGGCTATTTTCGATAAAAAGCGCTGATATCGTTGCGCTAACGTGCTGATAAGCCCTGAATTTAATATCATGGATGTATGTATATTATTGATATTAGTGGTTTGTTTGGTTGTGATATGACGTAATGGAAAATACACACATAAAAAATGTGATTATTTGCGTGATGCGTCACATTTAATCAAATTCAATCTTGTTGTGATTGTTTTTGATTATTAGAGTGAGGGCGACGACAACTGCTGAGCGTCATGCGCGTTCAAAGCCTTCCTCTTCTGGAGTGTGTTATGGAGATCCTCTACAACATCTTTACCGTCTTCTTTAATCAGGTAATGACTAATGCCCCGCTGCTGCTGGGTATCGTGACCTGCCTTGGCTATATCTTGTTGCGTAAAAGCGTCAGCGTGATTATCAAAGGCACGATCAAAACCATCATTGGTTTCATGCTGTTACAAGCCGGCTCAGGCATTCTTACCAGCACCTTTAAGCCGGTGGTGGCGAAAATGTCAGAGGTTTATGGCATCAATGGCGCGATTTCCGACACCTACGCCTCAATGATGGCGACCATCGACCGGATGGGTGAAGCCTATAGCTGGGTGGGGTATGCGGTGCTGTTGGCGCTGGCGCTAAATATCTGTTACGTCCTGCTGCGCCGCATTACCGGCATCCGCACCATTATGCTGACTGGCCATATCATGTTTCAGCAGGCGGGGCTGATTGCGGTCTCTTTCTTCATTTTCGGCTACTCCATGTGGACGACCATTATCTGTACCGCGGTACTGGTCTCCCTGTACTGGGGGATCACCTCCAACATGATGTTCAAGCCGACTCAACTGGTTACCGACGGTTGCGGCTTCTCTATCGGGCACCAACAGCAGTTTGCCTCGTGGATTGCCTATAAAGTGGCGCCGTATCTGGGGAAAAAAGAGGAGAGCGTCGAAGACCTCAAACTGCCCGGTTGGCTCAATATCTTCCACGACAACATCGTCTCTACCGCGATTGTGATGACCATTTTCTTTGGCGCCATTCTGCTCTCCTTTGGCATCGACGTTGTACAGGCGATGGCGGGCAAAACCCACTGGACGGTCTATATCCTGCAGACCGGTTTCTCCTTCGCTGTGGCTATTTTCATCATTACCCAGGGCGTGCGTATGTTCGTCGCCGAGCTGTCCGAAGCCTTTAACGGCATCTCTCAGCGCCTGATCCCCGGCGCTGTGCTGGCGATCGACTGCGCCGCTATCTATAGCTTCGCGCCGAATGCCGTGGTCTGGGGCTTTATGTGGGGCACCATCGGCCAACTGATTGCCGTGGGTATTCTCGTCGGCGTTGGTTCCTCCATCCTGATCATCCCGGGCTTTATCCCAATGTTCTTCTCTAACGCGACGATTGGCGTCTTTGCTAACCACTTCGGCGGCTGGCGCGCGGCGCTCAAAATCTGTCTGGTGATGGGCATGATTGAAATCTTCGGCTGCGTGTGGGCGGTGAAGTTGACCGGAATGAGCGCCTGGATGGGCATGGCGGATTGGTCAATCCTGGCGCCGCCGATGATGCAGGGCTTCGCCTCGATAGGGCTGGCGTTTATGGCCGTCATTATTCTGATTTCACTGGCTTATATGTTCTTCGCCGGCCGCGCGCTGCGCGCCGAGGAAGACGCGGAAAAACAACTGGCAGAAGCCTCTGCTCAATAAGGAGTTCTGATTATGACCGTACGTATTCTGGCTGTGTGTGGCAACGGGCAAGGTAGTTCCATGATCATGAAAATGAAGGTGGACCAGTTCCTGACGCAATCAAACATCGACCACACGGTGAACAGCTGCGCGGTAGGTGAGTATAAAAGCGAACTAAACGGCGCGGACATCATCATTGCCTCGACCCACATCGCCGGCGAAATCACCGTCACTGGCAATAAATACGTGGTTGGCGTGCGCAATATGCTGTCGCCTGCGGATTTCGGCCCAAAACTGCTTGAAGTGATCAAAGCCCACTTCCCGCAGGATGTGAAATAAGGAGCCGCCATGAAACTTCATGATTCTCTGGCGCAGAACCACTCCATACGCCTGCAGGCGGAGGCGGAAAGCTGGCAGGAGGCGGTGAAAATCGGCGTCGATCTGCTGGTGGCCGCCGACGTAGTGGAACCGCGTTACTACCAGGCGATCCTCGATGGCGTCGCTCAGCATGGCCCCTATTTTGTTATCGCGCCGGGGCTGGCGATGCCGCACGGCCGTCCGGAAGAGGGCGTTAAGAAAACCGGCTTTGCGCTGGTGACGCTCAAAAAACCGCTAATTTTCAATCACGAAGATAACGACCCGGTCGACATTCTGATCACCATGGCGGCAGTTGACGCCACCACCCACCAGGAGGTGGGCATCATGCAGATCGTTAACCTGTTTGATGACGAAGCCAATTTCGACCGTTTACGCGCCTGCCGCACCGAGCAGGAAGTGCTGGATTTAATTGAAAACGCCACTGCGGCGGCTGTTTAAGAGGGAGTTGATACGATGTCTCAGTTACCAATGTTGCAGGTTGCGCTGGATAACCAAACCCTGTCTCACGCCTATGAGACCACCCGGCTGATCGCCGAAGAGGTGGATATCATTGAAGTCGGCACTATTCTCTGCGTCGGCGAAGGGGTGCGCGCGGTGCGCGATCTGAAAGCGCTGTATCCGCATAAAATCGTGCTGGCGGATGCCAAAATCGCCGATGCCGGTAAAATCCTGTCGCGGATGTGCTTTGAAGCCAACGCCGACTGGGTGACCGTGATCTGCTGCGCCGATATCAACACCGCCAAAGGGGCGCTGGATGTCGCCAAAGAGTTCAATGGCGACGTACAAATTGAACTGACCGGCTTCTGGACCTGGGAGCAGGCGCAGGCGTGGCGTGATGCGGGTATTCAGCAGGTGGTCTATCACCGCAGCCGAGACGCGCAGGCCGCGGGCGTGGCGTGGAGCGAGGCGGATATCAGCGCGATTAAGCGCCTTTCCGATATGGGCTTCAAAGTCACCGTGACCGGCGGACTGGCGCTGGAAGACCTGCCGCTGTTCGCCGGTATCCCTATTCACGTCTTTATTGCCGGGCGCAGCATCCGCGATGCCGCCTCGCCGGTGGAAGCGGCTCGCCAGTTTAAACGCTCTATCGCCCAGCTGTGGGGTTAAGGAGCGGTTATGTTGTCGAAACAAATTCCGCTCGGTATCTATGAAAAAGCGCTCCCCGCCGGGGAGTGCTGGCTGGAGCGGTTACAGCTTGCGAAAGCGCTGGGTTTTGATTTTGTTGAAATGTCGCTTGATGAAACCGATGCCCGTCTCGCCCGGCTGGACTGGAGCCAGGAGCAGCGCCTCGCGCTGGTCAAGGCGGTAGCCGAAACCGGCGTCCGGGTACCATCGATGTGCCTTAGCGCCCATCGTCGTTTTCCGCTAGGCAGCGAAGATGACGCGGTGCGCAAGCAGGGGCTGGATATCATGCGTAAAGCCATTCAGCTGGCGCAGGATGTGGGGATTCGGGTGATCCAACTGGCGGGCTACGATGTTTATTATCAGCAGGCGAATGATGAAACGCGCCGCCGTTTTCGTGAAGGCCTGAAAGAGAGCGTCGAGATGGCCAGCCGGGCTCAGGTCACGCTGGCGATGGAAATCATGGACTATCCGCTGATGAACTCGATCAGTAAGGCGCTGGGTTATGCCCACTACCTGAACAATCCGTGGTTCCAGCTTTATCCGGATATTGGCAATTTATCGGCGTGGGATAACGACGTACAGATGGAATTGCAGGCCGGCATGGGGCATATCGTGGCGGTACATGTCAAAGATACGAAGCCCGGCGTCTTTAAAAACGTGCCGTTTGGTGAAGGGGTCGTCGATTTTGAACGTTGCTTCAAAACGCTCAAGCAGACGGGCTACTGCGGTCCGTATCTGATTGAGATGTGGAGCGAAACCACCGATGACCCGGCGGCGGAAGTCGCGAAAGCCCGTGACTGGGTGAAAGCGCGGATGGCCCGCGCAGGCCTGACGGAGGCGGCATAATGCAGCAGCTTAAACAGCAGGTATTTGCAGCTAATATGGATCTGCCGCGCCACGGGCTGGTGACCTTTACCTGGGGCAACGTCAGCGCAATTGACCGGCAGCGTGGGCTGGTGGTGATTAAGCCCAGCGGCGTAGCCTACGAGTCAATGACCGTCGATGATATGGTGGTGGTCGATTTGCAGGGCAACGTGGTGGAAGGGCGCTGGCGTCCCTCTTCTGATACCGCTACCCACCTTGCGTTATACCGCCGTTATTCCGGCCTTGGCGGGGTGGTGCATACCCACTCGACGCACGCTACCGCCTGGGCGCAGGCGGGGCTGGCAATCCCGGCGCTCGGCACCACCCACGCGGACTACTTCTTCGGTGATATCCCCTGCACCCGGGCGCTCAGCGCACAGGAGGTGGAAGAGGCCTATGAGTTGAACACCGGGAAGGTGATTATCGAAACGCTGGGCGAGGCCAACCCGTTACATACGCCGGGAATTGTGGTGTATCAGCACGGGCCCTTCTCCTGGGGGAAAGATGCCCACGAGGCGGTGCACAATGCGGTGGTGATGGAAGAAGTGGCGCGAATGGCGTGGATCGCCCGCGGCATTAATCCGCAGCTACAGCCCATCGACAACTGGCTAATGGAAAAACATTTTCTGCGTAAACACGGGCCTGACGCCTACTACGGGCAGAAGTAAGCTACGCGCTCCGGGGCTTTCACCTCAGGGTGAAGCAACTGGTCTGGCCCCGGAGCCGTTTTTAACCCTGACGATAGGCCGATGGCATACAGCGCATGCCGATGAGCGTCAGCAGACAGATAACCGCGCCGGCGTAAAACGTCGATGCGGCGCCGAAGCTTTCCCAGAGTATCCCCGCGCCGGTACTGGCCAGCAGCAGCGCCAGCCCGCTCATCAGGTTGAACATGCCGAATGCCGTACCGCGTAGTTCCGGCGGCGCGGTATGCGCAACCATGGCCGCCAGTAGGCCTTGAGTCATCCCCATGTGAATCCCCCACAGCGCGACGCCGATCAGCAGCGTGCTCCAGTGGCCGCTGAGCGCCAGCACGATATCGGCGAGGATCAGCACCAGCAGCCCCCATTGCAGCAGTTTACTGTGGCTCATGCTGTCAGAGAGCTTACCGAACGGGTAAGCCGTGAGGCTGTAGACCAGGTTCATCGCGACCATGACCAGCGGAATAGTAAACAGCGGGATCTCCATTTGCTGGGCGCGCAGCACCAAAAAGGCTTCGCTGAAGCGAGCGAGGGTGAAGATACTGCCGATCGCCACCACCCACCAGTAAGCGGCAGAGAGCTTTTTCAGGTTTTCGCGCTTCAGCGGGTTGCTACGTTTGTGCGCGATGGCGGATTTCGGCTCCTGCAGGCCAAAGCCCAGTAGAGCAATGGATAGTACGGCGGGAATGACCGCCACCCAGAAGATAGCGTGAAAATCGTTGGCCCAGATGAACATCAGCAGCACCGCCAGCAGCGGGCCGAGAAAGGCGCCGACGGTATCCAGCGCCTGGCGTAACCCGTAGGCAGCGCCACGGATCTCCGGCGGTGTTACGTCGGCGACCAGCGCATCGCGCGGCGCTCCGCGGATACCTTTTCCGACGCGGTCGATCATGCGGGCGCTAAATACCACCCCGGCGCTCGGCGCGAGGGCAAACAGCGGTTTACTCAGCGCCCCCAGCCCGTAGCCAAGCAGCGCCAGCCCTTTGCGTTTGCCAACGTAGTCGCTAATGACGCCGGAGAAGACTTTGAGAATTAAGGCGGTGGCTTCGGCTAGCCCTTCGATAAGACCGATAATAATGACGCTGGCGCCGAGCGTGGTGGCCATAAACAGCGGAAGCAGGCTGTGGATCATCTCGGATGAGACATCCATTAGCAGGCTGACGCCGCCGAGCACCCAAACTCCTTTCGGGATGCGACCTAACGTCGTGAAACGCGGGACCATCAATCACTCCTGATTAACAAACGGTGAATTGATGATTAAATCAGGTTGCGATGACGCTGGTAAGTCAGTTTGGAAAATAATTCTCAATTGCGTTTACATCGGCTATCGCTTCGCCCCTCGTGAGGAGAGGCGAAGCATCGACCTGGGTTAGCGGTAAATAGCGGCGCTGGCATGAATAAGGCCATTGCTCTGCGGTTCGTGAATCAGGATTGGCTGGAAGTACTTCGCTCCCAGGGCATCGCTTTCCTGGTTCAGGGCCTGGTCGGCCTCGTGCTCGCTAGCCATATTATGGTTGATATAAATTACGCCCAGACTCTGCACATCGTCCATGTTGCGAGCCTGACGCCCATCGATTTTGATGGCTGCCAGCGCGTTGGCGCTAAGGAGTAGCGCAGCCATTACGGCGATGATAATGCTTTTCATAGAACGCTCCTTACTGACAGTACGGGTAAAACGCTGGACTCCTCTTGCTGGTGTCTGGCCATTGATTAAATTGTAATCGCTGGCGCGTCGCCTGATAGCGACCTTTTCTGATGCAGTTGTTCAAAAAAATGCCGCGTTCGTTATTGGTTAATTTTAAATCACCCACTTAGCCCAGCTTGGCGCTTAGTGCGAATTATTTGTGCAAATGCGCTTGTGTTCCTGGGGGCGCGCAATTAGAATGACGCGTCAATTTTTCAGCCGCCCTTTAACACGTTCCTTGCCTCCATGGGCCGCGGCTGACCCAGACAGGAGGCTGAATAATCCGTAAGGAGCAATTCGATGCGTCATTACGAAATCGTTTTTATGGTCCATCCTGACCAGAGCGAACAGGTTCCGGGCATGATCGAACGTTACACTGGTGCAATCACTGCAGCAGAAGGTACGATCCACCGTCTGGAAGACTGGGGCCGCCGTCAGCTGGCTTATCCGATCAACAAACTGCACAAAGCTCACTACGTTCTGCTGAACGTTGAAGCGCCGCAGGAAGCGATCGATGAGCTGGAAACTAACTTCCGCTTCAACGACGCCGTTATCCGCAGCATGGTAATGCGTACTAAGCACGCTGTTACCGAAGCATCTCCGATGGTTAAAGCGAAAGACGAGCGCCGTGAGCGTCGTGAAGATTTCGCTAACGAAACCGCAGATGATTCTGAAGCTGGGGATTCTGAAGAGTAATCCTGATGACCAACCGTCTGGTGTTGTCCGGCACCGTGTGCAGGATGCCCCTTCGAAAGGTCAGCCCGTCAGGAATTCCTCATTGCCAGTTCGTGCTTGAGCATCGTTCTGTGCAGGAGGAAGCCGGTTTTCACCGGCAGGCGTGGTGCCAAATGCCCGTTATTATTAGCGGACACGTGAACCAGGCCATTACTCACAGTATAACGGTCGGTAGCGCAGTCACCGTTCAAGGGTTCATTAGTTGCCATAAGGCAAAGAACGGCTTGAGTAAAATGGTTCTGCATGCCGAGCAGATTGAATTGATAGATTCTGGAGACTAGCCATATGGCACGTTATTTCCGTCGTCGCAAGTTCTGCCGTTTCACCGCGGAAGGCGTTCAAGAGATCGACTATAAAGATATCGCTACGCTGAAAAACTACATCACCGAAAGCGGTAAGATTGTCCCAAGCCGTATCACCGGTACCCGTGCAAAATATCAGCGTCAGCTGGCTCGCGCTATCAAACGCGCACGCTACCTGTCCCTGCTGCCGTACACTGATCGTCATCAGTAATCGGTCACGGTCCATTAATACGACTTTGAGAGGATAAGGTAATGCAAGTTATTCTGCTTGATAAAGTAGCAAACCTGGGTAGCCTGGGTGATCAGGTAAACGTTAAAGCGGGCTATGCTCGTAACTTCCTGGTACCACAGGGTAAAGCTGTTCCAGCTACCAAGAAAAACGTTGAGTTCTTCGAAGCGCGCCGCGCTGAACTGGAAGCCAAACTGGCTGACGTTCTGGCCGCTGCTAACGCACGTGCTGAAGCAATCAACGCACTGGGCACCGTTACCATCGCGTCCAAATCTGGCGACGAAGGTAAACTGTTCGGTTCCATCGGTACTCGCGACATCGCTGACGCTGTTTCTGCAGCTGGCGTTGCCGTTGCGAAGAGCGAAGTTCGCCTGCCGAACGGCGTTCTGCGCACCACCGGTGAGCACGAAGTAGACTTCCAGGTTCACAGCGAAGTCTTCGCTAAACTGGTTGTTAACGTTGTAGCTGAGTAATTTTTTACTCAACTCACGTCGATGCGCCGGCCTTGTGCCGGCGTTTTGCTTTTTAGCGCCAGCCTGATTTTTATCTGGTATGGTAGCTATTCTCTCCACTTTCTGGATGATAAAATAAAACACGATTTTATTTCCGGTAAAGTTAATGGACGCTTCCTTTCCGACCCCCTCGATTTTTGCCAATAAAAAAGTAGCTTATGTCTGCGCGACCCTATGCTGTCTGCTGTGGGGCAGTTCTTATCCGGCGATTAAAAACGGCTATGAGCTTCTGCACATCGCCACCGATGATGTTCCCTCAAAAATTGTTTTTGCCGGATATCGCTTCCTGTTTGCGGGCTTATTGTTGCTGCTGTTTGCGCTCGCGCAGCGCAAACCCATCGCCCGACTCAATGGCCGCCAGTGCGGGCAGCTGGCGATGCTGGGGCTGACGCAGACCGCTATCCAGTACGCCTTCTTCTACGTTGGCCTGGCATTCACCACCGGAGTGAAGGGATCGATTATGAATGCCACCGGGACGTTCTTCAGCGTTCTGCTGGCGCATTTTATCTACCAGAATGACCGGCTCAGCTATAACAAAACTATCGGCTGTGTGCTGGGCTTCGTCGGCGTGATGTTGGTGAACTTCAACACCTCATTGGGCGATTTTAATTTTGTCTGGCAGGGGGATGGATTTGTCGTGCTGGCGGCGTTCATCCTCTCGGCGGCGACGCTCTACGGCAAACGCATCTCGCAAACCGTCGACCCAACGGTGATGACCGGCTGGCAACTGGCCTTCGGCGGTCTGGTGCTGGTGGTGGGCGGGTATCTGACCGGCGGGGAGCTACGGATGCACAGCCTGACCGCAGCGATGATCCTTGGCTATTTAACTTTGCTGTCGTCGATAGCTTTTGCGCTATGGAGCGTGCTGCTCAAGCACAATCGCGTCAGTATGATTGCGCCGTTTAACTTTGTTATCCCGGTGGCCGGGACGGTGCTGTCGGCGATCTTTCTTGGCGAGAATATTTTTGAGTGGAAGTACGCGATCGCGCTGGTGCTGGTGTGTGTAGGGATCCGCTGGGTGAACAAAAACCAGGCGCGTTAGGCCGGGTGTTCGACCCGACCTAAGCGAAGTGTTTATCGCGCGCGCACGAAGCTGCCGTTCGACTGGCGGGTGAACAACACCTGCTGGCCGTTGCCGGTATCGATAGTAAGGCCGGTGACGACGCCGTTGGCGTTCTGGCGAATTTGCACCGTTTGTCCACTTTGCAAGGTGCTTAATGGTTTGCCGGCGCCTTCGACCTGCGCCATGGCATAGACGTCAGTGGCTGGCAGACCGTGGTCGCGGAACAGCTGCGCCAGCGTTTTGCCGGATTCAATCCGGTAGGTGCGCCACTGCTGTTCAATGCCCGGAGCAGACTGCTGCTGCGCCGGTTGTTGATACGGCTGAGAAGAGGAAGCGGTTTGCGTCTGGTCTGGCTGTTCATCCTGAATGGCTTCAGGCGCCACAGGCGCAACCTGGTCGGCATCGCTGACCGTCGGTGTATTGGTGATTGGCGGAAGCGGCACGGCCTGATTGCCCGAACCTTGCGGCTGAGACTGGGACTGCAGATCGAGATTAGCTTCGCGGCTGGCCTGGGTCGGCGTGCTATTATCACCGGAGGGGAGCAGGAAACCAATAATGACCAGCAGGAAGCCGGCGATGATGCCGCGGCGATGCATGGGCGGTAGCGGATCCATGAGACGAAGTTGATCCGGGGCGTGCCAGATCTTCGCCAGGGTAGATGTCAATTCAAAGCGCCCGGGCATGGCTTTCCTCCTGCTCCGCATATTTTTATCCTGCTTATGAGTATAGACGGCTAACGTCCTGAAGGTAGAAGTTAACCTGATATCGCCTATTGTTTCTGTTTCGCTGAGATTTGTCATCATCCGCCGACAAAGTTTTACCCATTCCTCTATGGCTGTTATGCTTTCGAACGCTTTTCTCAAGATGTTTATCACCCAAAAAAGGAACAAAGATGGCAACCCCGACTTTTGACACTATCGAAGCGCAGGCAAGTTACGGTATCGGCTTGCAGGTTGGACAACAACTGAGCGAATCCGGCCTGCAGGGGCTGCTGCCGGAAGCGCTGGTTGCCGGCATTGCCGATGCGCTGGAAGGTAATCAGCCGCAGGTGCCGGTTGAAGCCGTACACCGCGCGCTGCGTGAAATCCATGAACGCGCTGACGCCGTGCGTCGCGAGCGCTTCCAGGCGATGGCCGCTGATGGCCAGAAATACCTCGATGAAAACCGTGAAAAAGAAGGCGTGAACAGCACTGAATCCGGCCTGCAGTTCCGCGTACTGACGCAGGGCGAAGGCCCGATCCCGGCGCGCACCGACCGTGTACGCGTTCACTACACCGGCAAACTTATTGACGGTACCGTGTTCGATAGCTCCGTGGCCCGCGGCGAACCGGCTGAATTCCCGGTGACCGGCGTGATCGGCGGCTGGATCGAAGCGCTGACCCTGATGCCGGTGGGTTCCAAATGGGAACTGACTATTCCGCACAACCTGGCTTATGGCGAGCGCGGCGCGGGTGCTTCTATCCCGCCATTCAGCACCCTCATCTTTGAAGTTGAGCTGCTGGACATTATTTAAGCACCAGGGGCTTCCTCTCCTGCCAGGGGGAGGGAGCCGATAAAAACAGTGTAAAATCCTTAAGTTATAAATTTATTGGAATTTTGTATTGCATATAAGTTCGTTGAGTGTATTTTTGTGAGCTGTTTCGCGTTACATTGGTGATATAACACTCACTTTAAACATAAAATTAACATTATATCTAAATCATAGTATTCATCCCTCCGATTCTTACCTAATATCGATAAACCCTCTTGCCAGGGTTGCGACAAATGACAGGCCAACAGAGCCTGAACAACACAGACAGGTACAACAGGAAGAAAATCACATGGTAGATCAGGTCAAAGTCGTTGCCGACGAGCAGGAGACGACTGAACAATCGCTACGGCGAAATCTCACTAACCGGCATATTCAGCTTATTGCTATCGGCGGGGCGATCGGCACCGGGCTGTTTATGGGGTCTGGCAAGACCATCAGTCTCGCCGGGCCATCCATTATTTTTGTTTATATGATCATCGGTTTTATGCTGTTTTTCGTCATGCGTGCCATGGGCGAATTACTGCTGTCGAACCTCGAATATAAATCATTCAGTGATTTCGCTTCCGACCTGTTAGGGCCGTGGGCGGGGTATTTTACCGGCTGGACCTACTGGTTCTGTTGGGTGGTCACCGGGATGGCGGACGTTGTCGCCATCACCGCCTACGCGCAGTTCTGGTTTCCCGGGCTTTCTGACTGGGTCGCTTCGTTAGCGGTTATCCTGCTGCTGCTGGGCCTGAACCTCGCGACCGTGAAGATGTTTGGCGAAATGGAGTTCTGGTTCGCGATGATCAAAATCGTCGCCATCGTGGCGCTGATCGTGGTCGGCCTGGTGATGGTGATGATGCACTTTAAATCGCCGACCGGCGTCGAAGCCTCATTCGCGCATCTGTGGAATGACGGCGGCTGGTTCCCGAAAGGCCTCAGCGGTTTCTTTGCCGGCTTCCAGATAGCGGTATTCGCCTTCGTGGGGATTGAGCTGGTGGGTACCACCGCGGCGGAAACCAAAGACCCGGAAAAATCGCTGCCGCGGGCGATCAACTCCATCCCGCTGCGTATCATTATGTTCTACGTCTTCGCGCTGATTGTGATTATGTCGGTGACGCCGTGGAGCTCCGTCGTGCCGAGCAAGAGCCCGTTCGTTGAGCTGTTTGTTCTGGTCGGCCTGCCGGCTGCCGCCAGCCTGATCAACTTCGTGGTACTGACTTCCGCCGCCTCTTCCGCTAACAGCGGAGTGTTCTCTACCAGCCGTATGCTGTTCGGTCTGGCGCAGGAAGGCCAGGCGCCGAAAATGTTCGCCAAGCTGTCTAAACGCGCGGTGCCGGCGAAGGGCTTAACCTTCTCCTGCATGTGCCTGCTGGGCGGCGTGGTGATGCTGATGGTCAACCCGAGCGTGATTGCCGCGTTCACCATGATCACCACGGTGTCGGCGATTCTGTTCATGTTCGTCTGGACCATTATCCTCTGCTCTTACCTGGTCTATCGTAAAAAGCGTCCGCAGCTGCACGAGAAGTCCATCTATAAGATGCCGCTGGGTAAAGTGATGTGCTGGGTGTGCATGGCCTTCTTCGTCTTCGTACTGGTGCTGTTGACGCTGGAAGATGATACTCGCGAAGCGCTGATGGTTACCCCGCTGTGGTTTGTTCTGCTGGGCGCGGGCTGGCTGTTTGCCGGTAAAAAACGTCTGGCGAAATAAAAAAGGCCACCCGGAGTGGCCAATAAACTGACAATGTCGAGAGGGCGCCTGCGGGCGCCTTTTTTTATGATTTTCCGGCGAGGGCACGCGGGAACAGCACGTTATTTTCCAGACTGATGTGCTCCATCAGGTCGTCAATCATCTCGTTAATGCCGTTGTACATCGCTTTCCAGGTGGTGCAGGCTTCCGGCGGCGGTGTCACGTTATGGGTGATGTGCTTGATGACTTCCAACAGTTCGCCCGCTTCGTCGTGCTCGCTTTCCATCACGCTGATAGGACCACCGGCCTGGGTTCCCATCCCCTGCTTGATCATCGGGAACAGGATCTGCTCCTCTTTCATCATGTGGCTGGAGAGTTCCTGGTGCAGCATGGTCAGATATTTGGTTAGTCCTTTTGGCACGTTCGGCTTATCGGCGTGGACGCGTTCAACCTTGGTTGCCTGCAGAATCAGTTCCGGCAGCTGTTCGCGGTGACGATCATGATAGCGGACGATGATGTGGTCGATGATGTCGGTGAACGGCGCGGCGCGCCAGTCGCGCTCGATCGGCTGCTCGGCCAGTTTTGTCAGCTCGGCTTCAATTGCCGCGACGTCCAGCGCTTTGCGCGCCGCCGCGCGATCCAGGGTTTGTTTGCCGCCGCAGCAGTAATCCATATCGTATTTACGGAACAGCGCGGAGGCGCGCGGGATGCTCAGCGCCAGCTCGCCTAAAGGTTGGTCACGGAAAGCCATAGCAATTACCTCGTCATCAAGAATATAAGATGCATATTAAATGCATCTTTAATCCATGGGAATACCCCTTTAGGATACCAGGCTATTTTTTTGGCTCGACGCGCAGTTCCTGCAGAACCGGTTTTTCCGGGCGGGCGCGAACCGCCGACACCACGCCGAGTACCAGCAGCAGGATCCCGCTCAGCGTCAGCAGCGGCGGCAGGCTCTGGCGTAGCAGGAAGGTGTACAGCAGACCAGCCAGCGTCTCGAAGACGATCAGCGGCCCGAGGATCACCGTCGGCAGACGCTGGCTGGCGACGTTCCAGCACAGCGCGCCAACCCACGAGCAGAGCACGGCAATCGCCAGCATCAGCGCGATGAATACCGCCGGGCGCGGGCCGAAGGGGAGCGGAAAGTTGAGGTGTTGGCCCTGCAGCCACCAGCAGGCGGCGATGTAACCGACCAGCGAGAGCGGCAGGGTGACCAACGCCTGTGCGGTGGCCCACATCATCGGCGGCTTATCCGGGTTTTCACGCAACCAGCGGGCGTTGCGCAGGGCATACCACGCCCAGCAGACGACGGCGATCAGCGCGAGAACAATGCCCGAACCATAGCGCCACGGGCTGAAATCAGGAAGCCCGTGCTGCAGCTCCGCCACGTTGACGCACACCAGCCCCAGCGCAATACAGATTAGCGCCGGAAATAGCCGCCGCCACGGCAGCTTGCCATCGCGCTGGCTATACAGCAGGTTGGCGCACACCGGCAGTACTACCGGCAGGGTGCCGATAATCATTGTCGATACCGGCGCGCCGGTGCGCTGAATGGCGCTGGCCAGACAGAAGTAATAGATCAGGTTTCCCATCATGGTCAGCGCCAGCGCGGTCCACCAATCTTTAACGCTCAGTTGCCGCAGACGCGCGCGGCCGAGCCACGCCAGCGGCAGGGCGATAAGTCCCAGCGCCAGATAGCGCCCCATCGACTGCAGCACCGCCGGATATTCCGGCACCAGCAAGGGGCCAACGAAAATCAGTCCCCACATTAACCCCGCCAGCAGGGCATACAACACGCCGCTAATCATGATGACATCCATCTTCAGTTTGCTTGCGCCAAGTGTAGGAGGGTACGAGGGAAAGAATATTGTATGAGATTGCGCTTTAGCGCCCGGCGACCTGCTTTTGGTAACGCACCGGTGTGATGCCGTAGCGACGGGTGAAGGCGCGGGTTAAATGTGACTGGTCGGTTAACCCGGCGGCGATGGCCACTTCGGCGGCAGGCATGCCGTGGGTCAGAAACGCCTTGGCGCGCCACAGGCGAATCGCCATCAGCATCTGGTGTGGGGTAACGTGAAAGTGGGCTTTAAACTGGCGCTGGAAGTGATAGGGGCTGAGCGCTGCCACCTGCGCCAGTTCATCAAGGCTGACGGCGCGCATATAGTTATCGTGCAGGTAGTCGCGTACCCGATCGAAGCGGTGCGCCGCTTCCGGCGCCATTGGCGCATGGTGAGCCAGCGGGCGGAAGGTATCAACCAGGTCGAGCAGTATCCCCTGCTGCGCCAGCGGATCGTCAGCGTGCCACAGGCCGTAAATCAGTTGGCCGATTTGCCGGGCACGCTGCGGCTCCTGGCGCACGACCTCACTGAACCACCAGTGGCGAACGCCGGTGAAGGCTTCCAGCCGATCCGGCTCCAGATAAATCATCCGGTAGCGCCAGCCTTCGGCGGTTTCCGCCTCGCCGGTATGGAGCTCATCCGGATTCATGGTGACGATGGAATTGGCTGAAGCGACGTGCTGGCTGCCGCGATAGCGAAAGCGTTCGGCGCCTTGTTCAATCACGCCGATGCCGAAGGCTTCGTGGGTATGCGGTTCAAAGGCATAACGAGAAATATGGGCGTGATAGAGCTCAACGCCGGGAAGTTGTTCGAGATGGCGAAAGCGCGCGCGGTCTTTTTCATCGCTAAATTGTGGTGGTACGCCCTGCATGCCGTGTCTCCCGACGATTCATCCCTTCAATATTAGAGATGAAGCGCCGGGACGCAACCGCAAAAACTGACAGGGAGCGGTTAAATGATGCCTTTTACGCTATCGGCAATCGACGTGGTCGGGCGGCCAATCAGTTTGCTCAGAGTGCGGCTGTCGTCAAACAGTCCGCCTTTCGACGCGCCGGTATCGGAATCCGCCAGCATATCGGCAAGCCCGGACGGCAGGCCGACGTTTTTCAGCGCGGCGGCGAAATCGGCTTCGCTGAGGTTTTGATAAACCACATTTTTCCCGCTTTGCTTGCTCAGCTCGGCAGCCAGTTCGCTCAGGGTCCAGGCGTTGTCCCCCGCCAGTTCGTAAACTTTCCCGGCATGACCCTCACCGGCAATAACGTGAGCGGCGGCGGCGGCATAATCGGCACGGGTGGCGGAGGCGATTTTACCCTCCCCGGCGGCGCCGATAAACACGCCGTGTTCCAGTGCTGGCGGCGCGCTGGCCAAATAGTTTTCGGTATACCAGCCGTTGCGCAGCAGCGCGTAAGGAATACCGGAATCAGCCAGCATTTGTTCGGTTTCGATATGTTCACCGGCCAGGCCCAGCGGTGAGGTATCGGCATGCAGCAGGCTGGTATAGGCGATAAATTTCACCCCAGCGGCTTTGGCGGCGTTAATGACATTACGGTGCTGAACGGCGCGCTGGCCGACTTCGCTGGAGGAGATTAATAGCAGTTTATCAACTCCTTGCAACGCGGCGGTAAGGGCGGCTTCATCGCCGTACTCGGCCTGCCGCACTATGACGCCCTGCTGGCTGAGCGCTTGCGCCGGGTTGCGGACAATCGCCACAATCTGGCTGGCGGGGACGGTTTTTAACAGATCATGCAGTACGTGCTGGCCAAGTTGGCCGGTGGCGCCGGTAATCGCGATCATAGGTCTTCTCCTTCGTGTTCATTGGCAGTTGTGGTAAGCTAACACCTTAACTAACTTTTAGTAAGTACGTACAAAAAGGTAAGTATAAAATGGCCGAACCGACGCTGAGCGACAAACTGCGCAACGGGAATCTGTTTGCTGAACAGTGCCCGTCGCGTGATGTGCTAAAACACGTGACCAGCCGCTGGGGCGTGTTGATTCTGGTGGCGCTACGCGAGGGGACCCACCGCTTTAGCGATCTGCGGCGCAAAATGGGCGGCGTCAGCGAAAAGATGCTGGCGCAGTCCTTACAGGCGCTGGAACAGGATGGCTTTATCGACCGCGTCTCTTATCCGGTGGTGCCGCCGCATGTTGAATATAGCCTGACGCCGCTCGGCCTGCAGGTGAGCGAGAAGGTGGCGGCGCTGGCGGACTGGATCGAGCTGAATCTCCCCGCGGTGCTGGCTAACCACAGGGAGTGAAAATGTATCACTCCCTGTAACCCCGGATAGCGGCTGGCGCCTTATCCGGGCTACCGGCCAGCTCAGCATTGTAGCCCCGGTAAGCGCAGCGCCACCGGGGAACAGGCATTACTGACTCAAATCCAGCTGATAAATAGCGAAACCGATATCATCGGTCGCCACCTGCCGCATCGGATACTGTGCTTTCTCTTTGATAAACGCCGCGGCTTTGTCGCCAGGCGAGGTCTCAAAGCGAATATCCAACGGCGTTTTGCTGTGGATCGGCGCCAGTCGCCAGTTGTTATCCGCCGCCGGATGGATCGCGCCATCTTTCTTCGACTGTGCGCCAATCCACGCCGCCAGCACCGAACGGTTTTCGTCCGGGGAGGCAAAAGCGATATGGCTGTCGCCGGTACCGGCGAATTTGCCGCCGTAGGCGCGATAGTTATTGGTGGCGACGAGGAAGGTGGCCTGCGGATCGATAGGCTTACCGTTAAAGGTCAGGTCTTTGATGCGTTCTGACTGCGGGTGAATCATCTGGCACTCGCCGTCGTAGCGCGCCGGTTGGCTGACGTCGATCTGGTAATTGACGCCGTCAATCACGTCGAAGTTATAGGTGCGGAACCCGTCCCAGTTAATCAGCGACTGTGGTTTGCTGCTGGCGGGGTCAATCTGGTTAAACTGCCCGGCGGAGCATTCGAGCCACTCCTTGACCTCTTTACCGCTTACCTTCATCACCACCAGCGTGTTCGGGTAGAGATAGAGGTCGGCGGCGTTACGGAAGGTGAGCTGGCCTTTTTCCACTTCGACAAAGCTTGCCGGATCGTTTTTACGCCCACCGACTTTGAACGGCGCGGCGGCGGAAAGCACCGGCAGCTTCGCCAGATCCGGATCGCCCTGGATGTAGTGTTCGACATAGGCCTTTTGCGCCATGTTGACCACCTGCACCGTCGGGTCGTCCTGTACCAGCGCCAGGTAGCTATACATGTTGTCGGCGGACTTGCCGATAGGCTTGCTGACGAATTCGCGAGTGGCGTCGTGATCGGCTTTCAGCACCGCCACCATTTTACTATCTTCCGCCGCCAGCGATTTTTTCGCTACCGCGTCGTAAATAGGTCGCGCTTCGGCTTTAGCCTGCGTCACTTGCCATTTACCGCTGTCGTTATTCAGCACCAAATCGACCACCCCGAGATGATCGCCCCACATTCCCGGCATTACCGCCGGAATACCATTCAGCGTACCTTTGGCGATATCCGCGCCTTTAATACTGGCGAAGTCTTTACCGGGGAACACCGCGTGGGCGTGGCCGAACATAATGGCGTCAACGCCCGGCACCTGGCTTAAGTAGTAGACCGAGTTTTCCGCCATTGCCTGATAGGGGTCGGCGGAGAGGCCGGAATGCGCAACCACGACTACCACATCAGCGCCTTTCGCGCGCATCTCCGGTACATACTTACGCGCGGTTTCAGTGATGTCGTTGACCTTCACCTTGCCGCTGAGGTTAGCTTTATCCCAGGTCATGATCTGCGGCGGCACAAAACCGATATAGCCGATGCGCAGGGTATGGGGTTGACCATCGCTATCCTGAACCTCGGTATCCTGAATCAGGTAGGGCGTAAACATCGGTTTGCCGGTTTTGAGATCGATAATGTTGGCGTTAACGTAGGGGAATTTCGCCCCGGCCAGCGCCTTGTGCAGGAAGTCGAGACCGTAGTTGAATTCATGGTTTCCCAGATTGCCGACGGCGTAATTCAGGGTGTTCATCGCCTTATAAACCGGATGCACATCCCCCTCTTTAAGTCCTTTTGCCGCCATATAGTCGCCCAGTGGGCTACCCTGAATAACATCGCCGTTATCCACCAGCACGCTGTTTTTCGCTTCCGCGCGGGCTTTTTCAATCAGGCTGGCGGTTCTGACCAGGCCGAATTTTTCCGTCGCGGCATCTTTGTAGTAATCGAAATCCATCATATTGCTGTGCAGATCGGTGGTTTCCATGATCCGCAGGTCGACCGTCGCCGCGTTGACGCTGGCCGCCACCAGCGTGGCCAGCAGCGTTGCGCTAAACTTAATCATCAGAGGCGTCCTTTTTTATGAGCAATGGCACAAAAGAAAATGTATTTACATTCTGTTGCTTACAGAATTGTGAATTCTGCCAGAAAAGCGTGAATGGAAACCGCTAGTGTTATCACAGATAGCGGAACTGGTGATGATGCGATATAAATAAAACAACGAGTTAACGCCACTGTAACCAGAAGAGGTGGAGAATGTTAGAACAAGTATGTCAGCTTGCACGGACCGCGGGCGATGCCATCATGGATGTCTACGATGGGAACCAGCCGATGGATGTGAGCAGCAAAAAGGATGATTCTCCCGTTACCGCGGCGGATATCGCCGCGCATAAAGTCATTGTCAGCGGCCTGCAGGCGCTGGATGCAGCAATCCCGATCCTCTCCGAAGAGGATCCGCCGGCGTGGGAAGTGCGGCAGCACTGGCAGCGCTACTGGCTGGTCGATCCGCTGGACGGCACCAAAGAGTTTATCAAGCGCAACGGCGAATTCACCGTTAATATCGCGCTGATTGAAAACGGCAAACCGACGCTGGGCGTGGTGTACGCGCCGGTGATGAAAGTGATGTACAGCGCGCAAAATGGCAAGGCGTGGAAAGAAGAGTGCGGCGTGCGCAAGCAGATTCAGGTTCGCGATGCTCGCCCGCCGCTGGTGGTGATTAGCCGCTCCCACGGTAATGACCCGGAGCTGCAGGAGTATCTGGAGCAACTGGGCGAGCACCAGACCACCTCAATCGGTTCGTCGCTGAAATTCTGCCTGGTGGCGGAAGGCCAGGCGCAGCTCTATCCGCGCTTTGGGCCGACCAGCACCTGGGACACTGCCGCCGGTCATGCGGTCGCGGTAGCCGCCGGGGCGCACGTTCACGACTGGCAGGGTAAAACCCTCGACTACACGCCGCGTGAATCCTTCCTCAACCCCGGCTTCCGCGTCTCTATTTATTAAGCAGCTTATGCAGCAGGTCGACAACCTGCTGCACCTCTTGCTGGGTCAGCGCGCCGTCTTTTGCCCACTGAACACGCCCGTCTTTATCTAACACCACAATTGCCGAACTGCCTTCATCGAGCTGCCAGGCTTTGCGCGCGAGGCCGTTGCTGTCGACGATAAACTGCGACCACGGATAGAGCTGCTTATTGCTCTCAATACTGCTGCGCACGAACATCCCGGAGCCGGGGATAGCGTCGTCAGTATTGACGATGGTAGTGGTCTGATAGCGGTCGTGCGGCAGGCCAGCCGCCTTAATCGCCTCAATCAAATTGGCATTTTTCTCTTTTGCCGAGGTACGCCCGGCAATATGCTGGATGACGCGCACTTTTCCCGCCAGCTGCGAGCTATTCCAGTTTTTGTAGCTAAACTTATCGTTATTCAGTATTAGTTCTCCGCGATCGGCGATGCCTACCGGCGCGACGCGCTGACCGTCGACAAAATTATGCGCCGAAGCCATTAACGGCAACAGGAGGGCGGAAACCGCCAGCAACTTACGTAGGGTCATGAGATATCCTTTTTTATATGCAGGTGATCCGACCACTTGGTCTTGTTTAATGATAAGTGCGATTCGTCGCCATTACCCGCAAGCGTGATGCCAGTTTGCGTGCCAACGCACACATTCGATCAAAAACGGAAACTTATACTAACAACTACGTATGCCTGAAACGAAAATTCTGAATTATTGTCATCAAAGGGTAAAAAAACTTCTACAGACTGGGTGTCTTCGGAAATCTGGACTATAGTTTTAGGGCATTAAAATTTGCGCTCCCGATACGCGGGCTAACTGTGGCACCGCAGGAGCGTAACCCTGGCAGGAGACAACAATGAAAATTTTCCAACGCTACAATCCGCTGCAAGTGGCGAAGTACGTGAAGATCCTGTTTCGTGGACGGTTGTACATCAAGGACGTTGGCGCTTTTGAATTTGATAAGGGAAAAATCCTTATCCCGAAGGTTAAGGACAAGCTGCATTTCTCAGTGATGTCCGAAGTCAATCGTCAGGTTATGCGTCTGCAAACTGAGACCGCATAACGTGGTATGACGGCACGAAAAAAGACGGCTCCCGATGGGAGCCGTTGATGTTTTCAGGGCCGCTTACGCCGCGCCTTTCTCTTTTTTCGCCGCTTCTTCGATATCAGGCAGTTTCGGTACCAGTACCGTTGGTTTGTTGTCGATGCGGGTGACCAGCAACTGGTCGATACGGTAGTTATCGATATCCACCACTTCAAACTTGTAACCGGAGAACTTCACCGCATCGGTGCGTTTCGGGATCTTACGCAGCATAAACATCATAAAGCCGCCGATGGTCTCGTAATTATCGGACTGCGGGAACTCATCGATATCCAGCACGCGCATTACGTCGTCGATCGGCGTCCCGCCGTCAATCAGCCAGGAGTTCTCATCGCGGGCGACGATTTGCTCTTCCAGCCCCTGGCCGACCAGGTCGCCCATCAGGGTGGTCATGACGTCGTTGAGGGTGATGATCCCCACTACCAGCGCGTATTCGTTCATGATCACCGCGAAGTCTTCGCCGGCGGTTTTAAAGCTTTCCAGCGCTTCAGAGAGCGTCAGGGTATCCGGCACGATCAGCGTATTGCGGATCTGCACGCCGCCGGTTAACACCAGGCTCTGGTTTGCCAGCACGCGGTTCAGCAGGTCTTTGGAATCGACGTAACCGATGATGTGATCGATATCCTCGTTACATACCAGGAACTTGGAGTGCGGATGTTCCGCCACTTTATTCTTCAGGCTCTGCTCGTCTTCATGCAGATCGAACCAAATCACGTTTTCGCGCGGCGTCATCGAAGAGGGAACGGTACGGGATTCCAGCTCAAAGACGTTTTCAATTAATTCGTGTTCCTGTTTACGCAGTACCCCGGCCAGCGCACCGGCTTCCACCACCGCGTAAATATCATCAGAGGTGATGTCGTCTTTACGCACCATTGGGATTTTAAACAGGCGGAAGATGTTGTTCGCCATGCCGTTAAACAGCCACACCAGCGGGCGGAAGACCAGTAAACAGAAGCGCATCGGGTTGATGATGCGCAAAGCCACGGCTTCTGGCGCAATCATACCGATGCGTTTCGGCGTCAGGTCAGCAAACAGGATGAACAGGCTGGTGACCAGGGTGAAGGAGAAAATAAAGCTCAGCTGCTCGGAAAGCTCCGGCGACATGTAGCGGCTCAGTACGCTGTGGAAAGCAGGCGAAAAGGCGGCATCGCCGACGATACCACCGAGAATGGCCACGGCGTTAAGGCCGATCTGCACGACGGTGAAGAAGGTGCCAGGGTTTTCCTGCATTTTGAGAACGCGCTGCGCGTTCACATTGCCTTCATCAGCCAGCAATTTGAGTTTGATTTTACGTGATGCGGCCAGTGAGATTTCAGAGATCGAAAAAAATGCACTGACGGCAATAAGGAAAAGTATTACTAAAATACTGTTTAACATATCTTTTCTGACCGTTGAGGCCAGATCCTCGGAAGGGAAGTGGATAACTCTTTTAATGTGGAATACATAAAAAACCGGTCCGAAGGCGCTGGACCGGCTATGACACAGCGTAGTATAGCGTAAATGTCTGTAAAGCCACCAGAGCGATAATTATTCTCGCCAGCGGCCTTACTCTTCAGGATTACGCCTGCGGGGGGAGGCAAACGCCAATCCCGCCGATACCGCAGTAGCCGTACGGATTTTTGTGCAGATACTGCTGATGATCGTCCTCGGCATAGTAGAACGGTTTCGCCGTGGCGATTTCGGTGGTGATCTCGCGGGTGTCGTTGGCGTCGCGCATCGCTGCCTGGTAACGCAGCATGCTGGCCTGCGCCGCTTCAAGCTGCTCTGGCGTCAGCGGGTAGATAGCCGAACGGTACTGCGTGCCGTGGTCGTTACCCTGCTGCATCCCTTGCGCCGGATCGTGGTTCTCCCAGAAAACCTGCAGCAGTTGTTCATAGCTGATGACCTGCGGGTCATACACCACACGCACCGCTTCCGCGTGCCCGGTGTCGCCGCTGCAGACTTCGCGATAGGTTGGATTTGGCGTGTAGCCGCCGGTATAGCCCGCCGCGGTGCTGTAGACCCCCGGCAATTGCCAGAACAGACGCTCGACGCCCCAGAAGCAGCCCATCGCGAACAGCGCGACCTCCATTCCTTCAGGAACATTGGTCATTGAGTGGCCGTTAACGGCGTGGAGCGTTGCTACCGGCATCGGCGTGTTGCGCCCCGGTAGTGCATCCGCCTGGGCGACAAGATGCGTTTTATCAAATAGACTCACGGTTGGCCTCGCAATTTGTGGTTAAGGTTGTAACGTCGCGTATCTTTTTAGACAATAAACACGCTCAATACGTCTAAATTTAAACATAAGAATTATTTGGGTTACCGTCACTTTTTCAACCCTTAGTTGTTAGGGTTTTGTTAAGCCGTGGAGCGGCACTTGCGTTTCCTTCGGGGGGAAACAAGGATATTCAGGAGAACACGTGCAACAAATCCGCCAGATATGCGTTACCAGCCTTTTGCTGGTCAGCGGGGTCGCCAGCGCAGCGAATGTGCGTTTGCAGGTTGAGGGGTTATCCGGGGAACTGGAAAAAAACGTCCGCGCCCAACTATCCACGATCCAGAGCGATGAGGTCACGCCGGACCGTCGCTTTCGCGCGCGCGTCGATGACGCCATCCGCGAGGGCCTGAAAGCGCTGGGTTATTATGAACCCACTATCGATTTCGATCTGCGTCCGCCGCCCAAAAAAGGGCGTCAGGTACTGATTGCCAAAGTAACTCCCGGCGAGCCGGTGCGCATTGGCGGTACCGAGGTTATCCTGCGCGGCGGCGCGCGCACCGACCACGATTATCTGGACCTGCTGAAAACGCGTCCGGCAATTGGCACGGTACTTAATCACAGTGATTATGACGGCTTCAAAAGCTCGCTCACCAAGGTGGCGCTGCGTAAAGGCTATTTCGATAGCGAGTTCAATAAAAGCCAGCTCGGCGTGTCGCTCGATCGCCATCAGGCTTTCTGGGATATAGATTACAACAGCGGCGAACGTTACCGCTTTGGTCCGGTAAGTTTTACCGGTTCGCAGATCCGCGAAGAGTACCTGCAAAGTCTGGTGCCCTTTAAACAGGGTGATTATTACACCTCGCAGGATTTGGCTGAGCTGAACCGCCGCCTGGCGGCGACCGGCTGGTTTAACTCGGTGGTCGTCGCGCCGCAGTTTGATAAATCACGCAAAACCAAGGTGCTGCCTCTGCAGGGCGTCGTTTCGCCACGCAAAGAGAACACCGTGGAAACCGGGGTCGGCTATTCGACAGACGTCGGGCCGCGCGTGAAAGCGACGTGGAAAAAGCCGTGGATGAACTCCTACGGCCACAGCCTGAGCTCCAGCATCAGCCTCTCCGCGCCGGAGCAGCAGTTCGATTTCAGCTACAAAGTCCCGCTGTTAAAAAGCCCGCTTGAGCAGTATTACCTGATGCAGGGCGGTTTTAAGCGTACCGACCTTAACGATACCAAGGCCGACTCCACCACCCTGGCGCTGTCGCGCTATTGGGAGATGTCGAGCGGCTGGCAGCGCGCGATTAATCTGCGCTGGAGTCTGGACCACTTTACCCAGGCTAACGTCACCAATACCACCATGCTGCTTTATCCCGGCGTCTCGGTGAACCGGACCCGCTCCCGCGGCGGCCTGATGCCAACCTGGGGCGATTCCCAGCGCTATTCGGTGGACTACTCCAACACCATGTGGGGCTCGGACATTAACTTTATCGTCATGCAGGCGCAGGACGTGTGGATCCGCACCCTCTATGACCGCCACCGCTTCGTGGTGCGCGGCAACCTTGGCTGGATTGAAGCCGATGACTTCAGCAAAGTCCCACCGGATCTGCGTTTCTTCGCCGGTGGCGACCGCAGCATTCGTGGTTATAAATACAAGTCGATCTCGCCGAAAGACGACGACGGCAAGCTGATCGGTGCGTCAAAGCTGGCGACAGGCTCGCTGGAGTATCAATACAACGTCACCGGAAAATGGTGGGGGGCGATGTTTATTGACAGCGGCGAAGCGGTGAGCGACATCCGTAAAAGCGATTTTAAAACCGGCGCGGGCGTCGGCGTGCGCTGGCAATCGCCGGTCGGGCCGATCAAGCTGGATATCGCCAGACCTATCGGCGACAAAGAAGAACACGGTTTACAGTTTTATATCGGTCTGGGGCCTGAATTATGAGTTTATGGAAGAAGATAAGCCTCGGCGTATTACTCTTTTTAGTGTTGCTGATTGGTGCGGTTGGCTTTTTAGTCGGCACTACTACCGGTTTGCATCTGGTACTGAAAGCGGCGGACCGCTGGGTGCCGGGGCTGGAGATCGGCAAGGTTACCGGCGGCTGGCGTGACCTGACCTTACAGAACGTGCGCTTCGAACAGCCGGGCGTAGCGGTGACGGCCGGCCAGTTCCATCTCGGCGTCAAGCTGCGCTGCCTGTGGGATAGCAGCCTGTGCGTTAACGATATCTCGTTGCGTGATATCTACGTCGCTATCGATACCAAAAAGATGCCTCCTTCGACGCCGGTAGAGGAAGAAGATTCCGGCCCGCTGAACCTGTCGACGCCATACCCCATTACCCTCAGCCGCGTGGCGCTGCATAACGTCAATGTCAAAATCGACGACACCGCCGTTTCGCTGCGCGATTTCTCCACCGGCCTGAACTGGCAGGAGAAAAACCTGACCCTGACGCCGACTTCGCTCCAGGGCTTGCTCATCGCCCTGCCGAAGGTAGCAAAAGTGGCGCAGGAGCAGGTGGTGGAGCCGAAAATTGACCATCCGAAACCGGAAGAGAAGCCGCTTGGCGAGACGATGAAAGATCTGTTCTCGCAGCCGGTGCTACCGGAAATGGTCGATGTGCATCTGCCGCTGAACCTTAATATTCAGGAGTTCCGCGGCGAACAGCTGCGCCTGACCGGCGACACCGATATGACCGTCTACAACCTGCTGCTGAAGGTGAGCAGCATCGACGGGCAGATGAAACTTGATGCGCTGGACGTCGATTCCGACCAGGGCAAGGTTACCGCTTCCGGCACCGCGCAACTGCAGGATAACTGGCCGGTCGACATCACCCTCGACAGCACGCTGAACATCGACCCGCTGAAAGGCGAGAAGGTAAAACTGAAAGTAGGCGGCGAGCTGCGTAAAAAACTGCAGGTCGGCGTTGATTTAGCCGGCTCGGTGGCCATGACCCTGCGCGCCGAAGCGCAGCTGGCGGAAGCCGGTCTGCCGCTGAATATGGAAGTGAAGAGTAAGCAGCTGTACTGGCCGTTTACCGGCGAGAAACAGTTCCAGGCGGATGATCTGCATCTGAAATTCAGCGGCAAAATGACCGACTACACCATGGCGTTTAGTACCGCGGTGAAAGGACAGTCGCTGCCGCCGGCTAAAATTACCCTTAATGCTAAAGGCAATGAACAGCAGGTGAACCTGGATAAGCTGACCGTAGCGGCGCTGGAGGGGAAAACCGAACTGAAAGCGTTGCTCGACTGGCAGCAGGCGATCAGCTGGCGCGGCGAATTGACCCTCGATGGCATTAATACCGCCAAAGAGGTGCCGGACTGGCCGTCGAAGCTGAACGGGATTATCAAAACCCAGGGTAGCCTGTATGGCAGCAGCTGGCAGATGGCGGTTCCCGAGCTGAAAATTACCGGCAACGTGAAACAGAATAAAGTGGATGTCCACGGTTCGCTGCAGGGTAACAGCTATATGCAGTGGAAAGTGCCTGGACTGCATCTGGCGCTTGGCCCAAACAGCGCCGATGTGAAAGGCGAGCTGGGGGTGAAAGACCTCAATCTCGACGCCACCATCGATGCGCCGCATCTCGATAACGCGTTGCCGGGGCTCGGCGGTACGGCGAAAGGTCTGCTGAAGGTGCGCGGCACCATCGATGCGCCGCAGCTGCTGGCGGATATCACCGCCCGCGCTTTACGCTGGCAGGAACTGACGGTAGCTCAGGTCAACGTCAAAGGCGACGTCAAATCCAGCGACCAGATTGGCGGTAATCTTGACGTACGCGTCGATCGCATCAGCCAGCCTGGGGTTAACATCAGCCTGGTGCAGCTGAATGCCAAAGGGACTGAGAAGCAGCATGATTTACAGCTGCGCGTACAGGGCGATCCTGTGTCGGGCCAGCTGACGCTGGCGGGCAGCTTCGATCGTAAAGAGGAGCGCTGGAAGGGCACCCTGAGCAATACCCGTTTCCAGACGCCGGTCGGGCCGGTGGCGCTGACGCGCAACATTGCGCTGGATTACCGTAATCAGGAACAGAAAATCAGCATCGGGCCGCACTGCTGGAGCAACCCGAATGCCGAGCTGTGCGTACCGCAGACCATCGATGCCGGCGCCAGCGGGCGCGCGGTGGTCAATCTCAACCGTTTCGATCTGGCGATGCTGAAGCCGTTTATGCCGGAGGCGACCCAGGCAAGCGGCGTGTTTAGCGGTAACGCCGATGTGAGCTGGGACACCACCAAAGAGGGGCTGCCGCAGGGCAAAGTCACCCTCAGCGGGCGCAACGTCAAAGTCACCCAGACGGTCAACGACGCACCGCTGCCGGTGGCTTTCGATACGCTTAACCTCAGCGCCGACCTGCATAACAACCGGGCGCAGTTGGGCTGGCTGATACGCCTGACCAACAACGGCCAGCTTGATGGCCAGGTGGAGGTGACCGACCCGCAGGGGCGGCGTAACCTGGGCGGCAACGTCAACATCAGCAACTTCTCGCTGGCGATGATTAACCCGATCTTCGCTCGCGGCGAGAAAGCAGAAGGCAAGCTTAATGCTCGTTTGCGTCTGGGCGGCAACTTACAGAGCCCGCAGCTGTTTGGTCAGATGCAGTTGAGCGGCGTTGATATCGACGGCAACTTTATGCCGTTTGATATGCAACCGAGCCAACTGGCGATGAACTTTAACGGAACGCGTTCGACCCTACAGGGGACGGTGAATACCAAACAGGGGCAGATTGCGCTGAGCGGTAACGCCGACTGGACGCAACTCGACAACTGGCGCGCGCAGATTGCGGCGAAGGGCAGCCGGGTGCGCATTACCGTGCCGCCGATGGTCCGCCTGGATGTTTCTCCGGATGTGGTGTTTACCGCCACGCCAAGCCTGTTTAACCTCGATGGCCGCGTTGACGTACCTTGGGCGCGTATTGTGGTGAACGAGGTGCCGGAGAGCGCGGTGGGCGTCTCTTCCGATGAGGTGATGCTGGATAAAGATCTGAAGCCGATTAAGCCGCAGAGCGCCGGTATTCCGATCAACAGCAACCTGACGATTCACGTCGGCAACAACGTGCGTCTGGACGCTTTCGGCCTGAAAGCGCGTCTGACCGGCGATCTGAAAGTGGCGCAGGATAAGCAGGGGCTGGGGCTCAATGGCCAGATCAATATTCCGGAAGGTCGTTTCCACGCTTATGGTCAGGATCTGATTGTGCGTAAAGGCGAGCTGCTGTTCTCCGGGCCGCCGGATCAGCCGCTGCTCAATATCGAAGCGATTCGTAACCCGGAAGCCACCGAAGACGACGTGATCGCCGGCGTTCGCGTCACCGGTTCTGCCGATCAGCCGAAGGCCGAGATCTTCTCCGACCCGGCAATGTCGCAGCAGGAAGCGCTTTCTTATCTGTTACGCGGTCAGGGTTTAGGCAGCGAACAGAGCGATAGTGCGGCAATGACCTCAATGCTTATTGGAATGGGGGTTGCACAAAGTGGTCAGGTTGTGGGTAAAATCGGCGAGACGTTTGGCGTAAGCAATTTGGCGCTGGATACCCAGGGGGTAGGCGACTCCTCCCAGGTGGTAGTCAGCGGCTATGTGCTGCCAGGTCTTCAGGTAAAATACGGCGTCGGCATCTTCGACTCTTTGGCGACGCTTACCCTGCGTTATCGCCTGATGCCTAAGCTATATATGGAAGCGGTGTCTGGCGTAGACCAGGCTCTCGATTTGCTCTATCAGTTTGAGTTTTAGCAATGCGAATATTTGTTTACGGCAGTTTACGACGCAAACAAGGCAACAGCCACTGGATGACCAACGCCCAGTTGCTGGGCGCTCATAGTGTCGACGATTATCAGCTGTACAGCCTGGGCCACTATCCAGGCGCGGTGCCGGGCGAGGGCACAGTACATGGTGAAGTGTATCGTATCGACGCATCGACGCTGGCCGAGCTGGATGCGCTGCGCACCAAGGGCGGTGAATACGCGCGTCATCTGATCCAAACGCCTTACGGCAGCGCGTGGATGTATGTCTACCAGCGCTCCGTCGAGGGGTTTGCGCAGATTGAGAGCGGAAACTGGTTGGACAGAGACCAGTAATTGAAAACGGCAACGCCACCTTCGGGTGGCGTTGTTTTTTGGCCGTCTGAAACCAGAACAGGCCCATACAAAAACACCGCCCGGAGGCGGTGTTTTTTATGCTGGATAAACAGAATTACTTCTGTTTAGCGCGCTCGAAGGAAGCAACGATTTCAGCTTTAGCCGCTTCAGCGTTGTCCCAACCGTCGACTTTAACCCACTTGCCTTTTTCCAGATCTTTGTAGTGCTCGAAGAAGTGAGTGATCTGGGCTTTCAGCAGTTCCGGCAGGTCGTTCACATCTTTGATGTGATCGTATTCTTTGCTCAGCTTGGTGTGCGGTACCGCAACCAGCTTGGCATCTTCACCGGATTCGTCGGTCATTTTCAGTACGCCAACCGGACGGCAGCGGATAACTGAGCCTGGTTGCAGCGGGTACGGAGTCGGGACCAGCACGTCAACCGGGTCGCCGTCCAGGGACAGGGTGTGGTTGATGTAGCCGTAGTTGCACGGATAGAACATCGCAGTGGACATGAAACGGTCAACGAACAGTGCGCCGCTCTCTTTGTCAACTTCGTATTTGATTGGGTCTGCGTTAGCTGGGATTTCGATAACGACGTAGATGTCTTCCGGCAGCTCTTTGCCCGCAGGTACGTTGAGTAAGCTCATGTCTGTTTCCTTTAAAAATGTTTGGCAAACAAGTGCCCGGTATTATAGCCAACTCACATCGAATGTCTTCGCTTCTTTTTGCCTGGCTATGGGAGGAAGCGTCTGAATTTCTCCTCATCAGATAACCCTAAAATCCATAAAGATAGCTACATTCTGAATAATTTTGTGTAACCGTTTTCAATGTTGCGAGCGGCGGTTATCCAGAAGGCAAATTTTCGTCATTAGCGCAGGGCATGCCGTTGGGCGGGAAGCCTTATCGCCGCTCAGCTCAGACAAATCGCACTAATTAACATTTTATTTACTTTTTCGAAGTGTGATGTAACGCATTCAGTTACATAACGGATTGTCTATAGTTTGTTCGCAGGTGAGCATTTAACCAACAATAACCCTACGAGGAACATCTTATGTGGAAGCGCTTACTTCTCGTCACCGCGGTTTCGGCAACTATGTCGTCTATGGCGATGGCCGCCAACCTGACCGTAGGATTTTCGCAGGTCGGCTCTGAATCGGGCTGGCGCGCGGCCGAAACAAATGTTGCTAAGGAAGAAGCGGCGAAGCGTGGCATCACCCTGAAGATTGCCGATGGTCAGCAAAAACAGGAAAACCAGATTAAAGCCGTGCGCTCATTCATTGCCCAGGGCGTGGACGCGATCTTTATCGCGCCGGTGGTGGCGACCGGCTGGGAGCCGGTGCTAAAAGAAGCGAAAGAGGCCAATATCCCGGTGTTCCTCCTCGACCGTTCGATCGACGTTAAAGATAAGTCGCTGTATATGACCACCGTCACCGCCAACAACGTGCTGGAAGGCCAACTGATTGGCGACTGGTTGGTGAAAACCGTTGATGGCAAGCCGTGTAACGTCGTGGAGCTCCAGGGCACCGTGGGCGCCAGCGTCGCTATCGATCGTAAGAAAGGCTTCGCCGAGGCGATTGCCAAAGCGTCCAACATCAAGATTATCCGCTCGCAGTCCGGCGACTTCACCCGCAGTAAGGGGAAAGAGGTGATGGAGAGCTTTATCAAAGCGGAGAATAACGGCAAGAACATCTGCATGGTCTACGCCCATAACGATGACATGGTCATCGGCGCGATTCAGGCCATCAAAGAGGCCGGGCTGAAGCCGGGCAAAGATATCCTCACCGGTTCTATCGACGGCGTGCCGGATATTTATAAAGCGATGATTGCCGGCGAGGCGAATGCCAGCGTCGAGCTGACGCCGAATATGGCCGGTCCGGCGTTTGATGCGCTGGAAAAATACAAAAAAGACGGCACCCTGCCTGAGAAGCTGACCATCACCAAATCGACTCTCTACCTGCCGGATACGGCAAAAGAAGAGTTAGAGAAGAAGAAAAATATGGGCTACTAAGCCTTCATGAAAATGCCGGGGGCTTTACGCTTGCCCGGCCTACATTGCGCTCTTTTGTAGGCCGGATAAGCGTAGCGCCATCCGGCGTGATGCAGGGGGAATCATGACCACCGACCGACATCAGGAAATCCTCCGCACCGAAGGATTAAGCAAATTCTTTCCCGGCGTCAAAGCGCTGGATAACGTTAATTTCAGCCTACGGCGCGGCGAAATCATGGCCCTGTTGGGCGAAAACGGCGCCGGAAAATCGACGCTGATTAAAGCACTCACCGGTGTGTACCATGCCGAACGCGGGGCGATTTGGCTGGAAGGGCAGCAGATATCGCCGAAAAACACCGCTCACGCTCAGCAGTTGGGTATCGGTACCGTTTACCAGGAAGTTAACCTGCTGCCGAATATGTCGGTGGCGGATAATCTGTTTATTGGCCGTGAGCCGAAGCGCTTTGGTCTGCTGCGGCGCAAAGAGATGGAAAAACGCGCTACCGCGCTGATGGCCTCTTACGGCTTCTCGCTCGACGTGCGCGAACCGCTGAACCGTTTTTCGGTGGCGATGCAGCAAATCGTCGCCATCTGCCGGGCCATCGACCTGTCGGCGAAAGTATTAATCCTCGATGAACCGACCGCCAGCCTGGACACTCAGGAAGTGGAGATGCTGTTCACCCTGATGCGCCAGCTGCGCGATAACGGCGTCAGCCTGATTTTTGTGACCCACTTTCTCGACCAGGTCTATGCCGTCAGCGACCGTATTACCGTGCTGCGCAACGGCAGCTTCGTCGGCTGTCGGGAGACCCGCGAGCTGCCGCAAATCGACCTGGTCAAAATGATGCTGGGGCGCGAGCTGGACCATCAGGCGCTGCAGCGCGCCGGGCGCACGCTGCTTAGCGATAAGCCGGTGGCGGCGTTTGAAGATTTTGGCAAGAAGGGCACGATTGCGCCGTTTACTCTGCAGGTGCGGCCGGGCGAGATCGTCGGCCTGGCCGGGCTGTTGGGATCCGGGCGCACCGAAACGGCGGAGGTCATTTTTGGCATCAAGCCTGCCGACAGCGGTAAAGCGTGGATCAAGGGCAAGCCGCAAACGCTGCGCTCGCCGCATCAGGCTTCCTGCCTCGGCATTGGCTTCTGTCCGGAAGATCGTAAAACCGACGGCATCATCGCCGCTGCTTCGGTGCGGGAAAATATCGTGCTGGCGCTGCAGGCGCAGCGCGGCTGGCTGCGGCCGATCCCGCGCCGTGAACAGCATGAGATCGCCGAACGCTTTATTCGCCAGCTCGGGATTCGCACTCCCAGCGCTGAACAACCGATCGAATTTCTCTCCGGCGGCAACCAGCAGAAGGTATTGCTGTCGCGCTGGCTGCTGACCAAACCCCAGTTCCTGATCCTCGATGAGCCGACGCGCGGTATCGATGTCGGCGCCCACGCTGAGATTATTCGCCTGATAGAAACCCTCTGCGCCGATGGTCTGGCGCTGCTGGTTATCTCCTCCGAACTGGAAGAGCTGGTGGGCTACGCCGACCGGGTGATCATCATGCGCGATCGCCAGCAGGTGGCGGAAATCCCGCTTGCCGAGCTATCGGTCCCGGCGATCATGAACGCGATTGCGGCATAAGGAGCCCAGCATGATGCCCAGAACCGTATCACAAAGCGGACAGCCAAAACGGCGCTTTAGCTGGCCGAAAGGGATGCCGCAAATTATCGCTCTCCTGCTGGTATTAGCGGTGGATAGCCTGGTGGCGCCGCATTTCTTCCAGGTGCTGCTGCAGGATGGGCGGCTGTTTGGTAGCCCGATTGACATTCTCAACCGCGCGGCGCCGGTGGCGCTGCTGGCGATTGGCATGACGCTGGTCATCGCCACCGGCGGCATCGATCTGTCGGTCGGTGCGGTGATGGCTATCGCCGGGGCGACCGCCGCCTCAATGACCGTCGCCGGGCACAGCCTGCCGGTGGTGCTGCTCGCCGCATTGGGCGCAGGCGCGCTGGCCGGCCTGTGGAACGGCATTTTGGTGGCCGTGCTGAAGATCCAGCCTTTTGTGGCCACGCTTATCCTGATGGTCGCCGGGCGCGGCGTCGCGCAGCTGATTACCTCCGGGCAGATAGTCACCTTTGATTCACCGGCGCTTTCCTGGCTCGGCAGCGGATCGCTGCTGTTGCTACCGACGCCGGTGATTATCGCCGTCGCAACGCTGCTGTTGTTCTGGCTGTTTACCCGCAAAACGGCGCTCGGCATGTTTATTGAGGCGGTGGGGATCAATATCCGCGCGGCAAAAAATGCCGGGGTGAATACCCGCATCGTGGTGATGCTGGCCTATGTACTAAGCGGCATTTGTGCGGCGATTGCCGGCATTATCGTCGCGGCGGATATCCGCGGCGCCGACGCCAACAACGCCGGATTGTGGCTGGAGCTGGACGCCATCCTGGCGGTGGTGATCGGCGGCGGTTCGCTAATGGGCGGGCGCTTTAATCTGCTGCTGTCGGTGGTGGGGGCGTTGATTATCCAAGGGATGAACACCGGGATTTTACTCTCCGGTTTCCCGCCAGAGCTCAACCAGGTGGTGAAAGCGGTGGTGGTGCTGTGCGTACTGGTCGTTCAGTCGCCGCGCTTTATCGGTCTACTGAAAGGGGTACGCGGCCGTGATAAAACGTAATTTACCTTTGATGATCACCCTCGCGGTATTCGTGCTGGGCTATCTCTACTGCCTGACCCAGTTTCCGGGTTTTGCTTCGACGCGGGTGATTTGCAATATTCTGACCGATAACGCTTTCCTTGGGATCATCGCCGTCGGCATGACCTTCGTGATCCTCAGCGGCGGTATCGATCTGTCGGTCGGGTCGGTGATTGCCTTCACCGGCGTGTTTCTTGCCAAAGCGATCGGCTTTTGGGGGATCTCGCCGCTGCTGGCCTTTCCGCTGGTACTGGCCATGGGCTGCGCCTTCGGCGCGTTTATGGGATTGCTGATCGATGCGCTGAAAATTCCGGCATTTATCATCACCCTCGCCGGTATGTTTTTCCTGCGCGGCGTGAGCTATCTGGTCTCGGAAGAGTCGATTCCTATTAACCATCCGCTGTATGACACTCTGTCCGGGCTGGCGTGGACCATCCCCGGCGGCGGCCGCCTGAGCGCGATGGGGCTGCTGATGCTGCTGGTGGTAGTGCTGGGAATTTTCCTCGCCCATCGTACCCGCTTTGGCAACCAGGTCTACGCTATCGGCGGCAACGCCACGTCGGCCAATTTGATGGGCATTTCGACGCGTAGCACCACCATTCGCATCTATATGTTGTCGACCGGTCTGGCGACGCTTGCCGGCATCGTCTTCTCTATCTACACCCAGGCGGGCTACGCGCTGGCGGGCGTCGGCGTGGAACTGGATGCTATCGCTTCGGTGGTGATAGGCGGCACGCTGCTTAGCGGTGGCGTCGGAACGGTCCTGGGGACGCTGTTCGGCGTGGCGATTCAGGGGCTTATTCAGACCTACATCAACTTTGACGGTACGCTCAGTTCATGGTGGACGAAGATTGCCATCGGCATCCTGCTGTTTATCTTCATTGCGCTGCAGCGCGGGCTGACGGTGCTGTGGGAAAATCGCCAGAATGCGGCGGTGACTCGCGTGGGGGGGGGCGGTGAATCGCTGACAGGGAACTCCCTTCCCGCAGGGCGGGAAGGGAAGGTAGAAATTAAGCGTCCGGGAACTCTTTAATGAAGTTCTCGACGTCTTCTACCATGTGGTCGTTGCCGACGAAGAACGAACGGCGCTGGTGCAGGCTTTCCGGGATGATATCGAGAATACGCTCTTTACCATCGCTGGCTTTGCCGCCCGCCTGTTCCGCCAGCATCGCCATCGGGTTGCATTCGTACAATAAACGCAGTTTCCCTTGCGGGTGGCTGGCGGTGCTCGGATACAGGTAGATGCCGCCTTTCAGCAGGTTACGGTGGAAGTCGGCCACCAGAGAACCGATATAGCGCGAGGTGTACGGGCGCTGGGTCTCTTTATCTTCTTCCTGACAGTACTTGATGTACTTCTTCACGCCCATCGGGAACTTGATGTAGTTACCTTCGTTGATAGAGTAGGTTTTGCCTTTCTCCGGGAAGCGCATCCGCTCCTGGCTCAGACAGAAGACGCCGAGTGACGGGTCGTAGGTAAAGGCGTGCACGCCGCAGCCGGTGGTGTAGACCAGCATGGTGGAGGAGCCGTAAACCACATAACCCGCGGCAACCTGTTTGTTACCCGGCTGCAGGAAGTCTTCTTCGGTGACCGGCGTACCGACCGGCGTGACGCGGCGGTAGATAGAGAAGATAGTCCCCACGGAGACGTTAACGTCAATGTTGGAGGAGCCATCCAGCGGATCCATCAGCACAACGTATTTGGCGTGTTCGCACCCTTCGAAGACCACGATTTCATCTTCTTCTTCCGAGGCGATACCGGCGACGATATCACGTGCGCGCAGTGCAGCTTTTAATTTTTCATTCGCGAACAGGTCCAGCTTCTGCTGAACTTCACCCTGAACGTTTTCCGCACCGCTGGCACCCAGGATATCGACCAGACCGGCCTTATTGATATCGCGGTGGATGATCTTGGCGCCCAGTTTTATTGCCGACAACAAAGCAGTCAGCTCACCGGTAGCGTGGGAGAACTCGTGCTGCTTTTCGACAATAAATTCACCTAACGTTTTCATAACTCGTTCCCTGCATTTTTATGTTGAGTAAAACGAACGCAACAATCTTAACAAATAATAAAAAAACTGCGCACAGGTGAATCGCGCCAGCAAATGCAGATTTACCTGAAATGCATTTCTCAGGGGGCCTACATATGGGTAAAATGCGGGTCAGATTAATGAGGGAAGTAACGAATGCGCATTCATATTTTAGGAATCTGTGGCACGTTTATGGGGGGGCTGGCAATGCTGGCACGTTCCCTCGGGCATCAAGTAACCGGCTCGGATGCTAATGTTTATCCGCCAATGAGCACCCTGCTGGAAAATCAGGGCATCGATCTGATTCAGGGGTACGACGCCAGCCAACTGGACCCGCAGCCGGATCTGGTGATTATCGGCAACGCTATGACCCGCGGTAATCCGTGCGTCGAAGCGGTACTGGAAAACAACATTCCGTACATGTCCGGCCCGCAGTGGCTGCACGACTTCGTTCTGCGCGACCGCTGGGTGCTGGCCGTCGCCGGTACCCACGGTAAAACTACCACCGCCGGCATGGCGACGTGGATCCTCGAAGCCTGCGGCTATAAGCCGGGCTTCGTTATCGGCGGCGTACCGGGGAACTTCGATGTTTCCGCACGCCTGGGCGACAGCCCGTTCTTCGTGATTGAAGCCGATGAATATGACTGCGCCTTCTTCGACAAGCGTTCCAAGTTCGTTCACTACTGCCCGCGCACGCTGATCCTCAATAACCTTGAGTTTGACCATGCGGATATCTTTGACGACCTGAAAGCGATTCAGAAACAGTTCCACCACCTGGTGCGCATCGTGCCGGGCAAAGGCAAAATTATTTTGCCGGAGAGCGACATCAACCTGAAGCAGGTGATGGCGATGGGCTGCTGGAGCGAACAGGAGCTGGTGGGCGAACAGGGCCACTGGCAGGCGAAGAAACTCAACGCCGATGCCTCGCAGTGGGAAGTCCTGCTCGACGGCGAAAAAGTTGGCGAAGTGAACTGGGCGCTGGTCGGCGAGCATAATATGCACAACGGCCTGATGGCGATTGCCGCGGCGCGTCATGTCGGCGTGGTGCCGGCGGATGCCGCTAACGCGCTGGGCAGCTTTATCAACGCCCGACGTCGCCTTGAGCTACGCGGCGAAGCCAACGGCGTGACCGTTTACGACGATTTTGCCCACCATCCGACGGCCATTCTCGCGACGCTGCAGGCGCTGCGCGGCAAAGTCGGCGGCACCGCGCGTATTCTGGCGGTGCTGGAGCCGCGTTCCAACACCATGAAAATGGGTGTCTGCAAAGACGATCTGGCGCCGTCTCTCGGCCGCGCCGATGAAGTCTTCCTGTTACAGCCGCAGCATATCCCGTGGCAGGTGGCGGAAGTGGCGGAAGCCTGCGTACAGCCGGCGCACTGGAGCGCCGACGTCGATACGCTGGTGGACATGATCGTGAAAACCGCGCATCCGGGTGACCATATTCTGGTGATGAGCAACGGCGGCTTCGGCGGCATTCATCAGAAGCTGCTGGATAAACTGGCGCAAAAAGCGGTCGCGGCAGAATAAGCGCGAACGCCTCCGGTTACTGCCCTCCGCGTGAGGGCAGTTTTGTTTTTGCCACCAGGGATTGTGTGATGCTGACCTGTGAAAGAGTACTTTCTACCGACTCGCCCCATTTCGCCACGCTTGACGCGCTGTACGCCCGCGCCTTTCCGTGGCACGAACAGCGCGAAAGCGACGCCAAACTTCAGGCGCTGAGCAACCCGCACTATGCGTTGGAAGCGTGGTTTGATGACGGGGGATTTATTGGCCTGAGCGGCTGCTGGCAGTTTGCCGGTTATAGCTATATCGAACATCTGGCGATTGACGACACCCTGCGTTCGCGCGGTTATGGCAAACAGCTGCTGGCGCAGATCCTGACGCGCGCGCCGCTGACCATTCTGGAAATCGATCCGCTCACCAGCGAAATCGCCCATAAACGGCTGCGTTTTTATCAGTCGATGGGATTCCATGCCAATGCCTGGGCGCACCGCCATCCGACCTATCATCAAGGGATCGACGATCATGAACTGCTGGTGTTGAGCTATCCGCAGCCGATCGATGCGGCGCAGTATCAGCAGTTTGCCCGCGATTTAGGGCGAGAGGTGATGGGGTAGCCCGGATAAGGCGCAACGCGCCGCCATCCGGGAGATGGCGGTTAGCGTGGGGACTAGCCTTCGTTTTCGGCCAGTTCGCGCAGATACTGGAAGATCAGGCGCGCGGATTTCGGCGGCTTGTTGCCTTCTTTCTCTTTCTTGGCATTGCGGATCAGTGAGCGCAGCTGCTGACGGTCAGCGTCTGGCCACAGGTTCAGTACTTCTACGACCGCATCATCGCCATTATCAATCAGGCGATCGCGGATTTGTTCCAGCTTATGGAACAGCGCAACCTGCTGGTTGTGACGGTTCTTCAGCTTATCCAGCGCCTGGCGAATCGGATCGACGTCGCGGTTACGCAGCATTTTACCAATCAGCTGCAGCTGGCGGCGGCGGCCTTCTTTCTTGATACGCTGGGCGAGTTCAATGGCGTCGCGCAGGTCGGTATCGAGCGGCAGCTTATCCAGCGCGTTCTTACCAAGGTCTACCATTTCCGCGCCAAGACGCTTCAGTTCTTCCGCATCGCGCTTAATTTCACTCTTGCTGACCCAGATAATTTCATCATCTTCATCTTCAACGTCATCACCGGGCACGTCGTCGAGCCAGTCTTCGGGCTGCTTTGTCATCTCAGGCTCCTTAAAAAAGAGGCTAATGTTACCAGTTAAGGCGCGCACTGAAAAACGGTTCTCTGTTAGACTTCAGTTAACTCCTTCTTACATTATGGCATTAGCAATGAAAGTCATCTCTCAAGTTGCACAGCAGCGTAAGACGCTGGAAGAAGCCGTTAGTACGGCACTGGAACTGGCGGCAGGCAAATCCGACGGTGCGGAAGTCTCCGTCAGCAAGACCACCGGCATCGGCGTCAGCACCCGCTACGGTGAGGTGGAGAATGTTGAATTCAATAGCGACGGCGCGCTGGGCATCACCGTTTATCATCAAAACCGTAAAGGCAGCGCCTCGTCGACCGACCTGAGCCCGGACGCTATCGCCCGTACCGTGCAGGCGGCGCTGGATATCGCGCGTTACACCTCGCCGGACCCGTTTGCCGGCGTGGCGGATAAAGAACTGCTGGCCTTTGACGCCCCGGATCTGGACCTGTTCCATCCGGCGGAGGTCTCTCCGGATGAAGCCATCGAGCTGGCCGCCCGCGCCGAGCAGGCCGCCCTGCAGGCCGACAAACGCATTACCAATACCGAAGGCGGCAGCTTCAACAGCCACTATGGAATTAAAGTTTTCGGTAACAGCTACGGCATGCTCCAGAGCTACTGCTCTACCCGCCACTCGCTCTCCAGCTGCGTGATTGCCGAAGAAAACGGCGATATGGAACGCGACTATGCCTACACCATTGGCCGCGCTATCGGCGACTTACAGACCCCGGAGTGGGTCGGCAACGAATGCGCCCGTCGCACTTTGTCGCGCCTGGCGCCGCGTAAACTGTCGACGATGAAAGCGCCGGTTATCTTCGCCAACGAAGTGGCCACCGGGCTGTTTGGCCATCTGGTCGGGGCGATTGCCGGCGGCGCGGTCTACCGTAAATCGACCTTCCTGCTCGACTCCCTCGGCAAACAGATCCTGCCGGAGTGGCTGACCATCGAAGAACACCCGCATCTGCTGAAGGGGCTGGCCTCCACGCCGTTCGACAGCGAAGGCGTGCGCACCGAACGTCGCGACATCATCAAAGACGGCGTGCTGACCCAGTGGCTGCTGACTAACTACTCCGCGCGCAAGCTGGGTATGAAAAGCACCGGCCACGCCGGCGGTATCCATAACTGGCGCATCAACGGCCGCGGCCTGAGTTTTGCAAAGATGCTTAAAGAGATGGGCACCGGGCTTGTGGTCACCGAATTGATGGGGCAGGGTGTTAGTGGCGTGACCGGCGACTACTCGCGCGGCGCATCCGGTTTCTGGGTAGAAAACGGCGAGATTCAGTATCCGGTCAGTGAGATCACCATCGCCGGAAATCTGAAAGAAATGTGGCGTAATATTGTCACCGTCGGCGACGATATCGAAACGCGCAGCAATATTCAGTGTGGTTCCGTGCTGCTGCCGGAGATGAAAATCGCCGGTCAATGACCTGTGTGCCGGGCGCGTCCTGCCGCGCCCGTTTGATATCTTCATAATAAAAAGGAAGTGAGCAATGCGTAAAAAACTGTTAGCGATGCTGGCCGTCTCTGCTTTTGCGCTCGGTTCGGCATCGGCGTTCGCCGATCTTGGCGAAGACATGGACACCCTTGCGGAAAACCTGCAGGTGGTACAAAAAACCTCTGACATTGGCGAGCTGAAAGCGGCGCTGAATAAGATGCGCACCGCTGCGGTTGACGCGCAGAAAGAGACGCCGCCAAAACTGGAAGGCAAAGCGGCCGATAGCCCGGAGATGAAAGATTTCCGCCACGGTCTGGAAACGCTGGTCGGCCAGATCGACGGCGCGCTGAAGTTAGCTGACGCTGGTAAGCTGAAAGAGGCGCAGGCTGCCGCGGAGGACTTCAAAACTACCCGCAATACTTACCATAAGAAGTATCGCTAATCGCCATTTTCGGGAGGCGTCAGCCGATGTCTCCCGCCTAAAAGCCTACCTGTATCACATTTTTCCCTTTTCTTTTTCCGGTCTTTCTGCGGTCGTTTTCCGCTAAACCTCGCTCATTGTTGTGATGCGCATCACGTCATATCACCTGTTTTTACATTTATCCGGCGAATATGTGGAGTCGATCACCTAAGCCTTCTCCCTTTCCACTTCGAAGTGGAAAACAACTCGCTACAAACTCCTGACCCCCGGCGCTACTTTGGATTCCAGAGACATCAGCGGGGTAACACAAGTGAATAACGGAGCGGTAATAAACGACGTAGGGGAGCAGGCGGCGCAGACCGAACGCCTGGCTGACAAGATGTTACAGCAGGTATTCGCCCTGTTAAGCCGTCACGACATCGTCCCTAACGACGTTCAGGAGCAAATGCTGACTTCCCACGTGCGGGCCATGGCCCACCGGTCAATCAGCGGCGAACCGCTACCGGAAGTGGATGCCAGTCTGTTCGAAGAAATTTCTGAAGATTCAATGATGCTGGCCCGCGAAGTGGTCGCACAGTTCGGCAACCTGCCTGATGAAGAGGCCTGGTTGTTGTCCGTCCACTTCGAAGTCGCAAAAGAAAACCTGTAAGGAGCAAAACATGGAACAAATCACCGTAGTTATTGGCGACCGTCTGGGTAAAGGACAAAAAGTCGCGGCAGGCGCAGAAAAAGCCGGCGCACGTGCAGTGGTCGTCCCTGGCGTTGCTGCAGATATGAAACTTGGCGACATGATGAAAGCGGAAAACGCCTCTTTCGGCATCTCCTTCTGCGGTAGCGGCGGCGCAGGCGCCATCACCGCACAGACCAAGTACGGTTACAAAGCAAAATACGGCATGCGTTCTATTGAAGAGGGCGTCACCGCCATCAACGAAGGTTGCAACGTGCTGGGCTTCGGCTTCATGGATAAAGAAGAGCTGGGCGAGCGCCTGGTTGAAGCCTGGAAAAAGAAATACGGCGCATAAGTATGAAAGAGCAATTCACCACCACGGTGAGGGTTGCAGGCAAAGGCGAAAGCAAATCACGGGCCTTCGCCGATGCCCTGAACCATGTGCAGGCTGCGGTGATGAAATCATCATCGCGCATCCTACTGCGTATTGAGCCACAGGACGTGACGGTTGTTCATGCGCGCGAAGCGGTACGAAAAGAGGCGTTTCTGTTCATCTTTTTGCGCCGTGAACGACGGACCTACAGCGTGGAGCTGGACGTCACCGTCAACGTGACCGCCATCGATCTCGATAAAGTGGATTTCGTCACGCAAACCTGATTGTTACCAAAGGGTCAGACTATGTTCCTGATAATTTTAATAAAATCGCTCATCATCGGCGGCCTGGTCGGCGTCGGCGTGGGCGCCGGAGCGGCACGCATGTTTCACGCGCCCACCACGCAAGGGATGGGGGCGTTTCGTACCTTGGGCGAGCTGAATTCCTGCGAAGGCGATCCGGCTTCTCACTTCTCTTTTGGTCTCGGCTTCTTCTTTAACGCCTGGGCCTCTTCCGTTGCAGCAGGCTCCTTCACCCAGGACGTTGACCACCGCATTATCCCGAACTGGGGCGCGGCGGCGTTGATGGTGAAAAATCGTAACGTTGGCGAAACGCTACACGATCCGAAAAAAATGGCCATTGCCTGCGGCATCATCGGCATGATCGTCGTCGCCTTCCTTAACCTGACCGCCTCTTCCGTACCGGAAGCGCTGCAGGTCACCGCCGTTAAGGTATTGGTTCCGGCGGCAAACCTGCTGGTGAACACCGTGATGCCGGTGATTTTCTGGCTGGCGGCTATCGATGCCGGTAAGAAATCAGGCTTCTGGGCGACGATTTTCGGCGGCGCGGCGCAGCTGATTATGGGGAACGCCGTACCGGGTCTGGTACTGGGGATCCTGATCGGTAAAGGCGTAGAAGAGAGCGGCTGGAACCGGGTAACCAAAGTGATGATGATTGCCATTGTCGCGTTGTTCGTCCTCAGCGGCTTCTTCCGCGGCTTCGACATGAAGATGCTCGAATCCTTCCATCTGACCGTGCCGAACTGGCTGGACATGATCCACAACTCACTCAGCGGCAAGTAACGGGAGCCTGATAATGGAACAGAATAAAGGTTTTTGGTATGCCGACTGGTCGTTCCCGATCTTTGTTGGCCTGCTCTCCTCCGGCGTCTTCGCCGGGACGCACATGTACTATCTGTACGGCATCGGCGCCTTTAACGAAGTGGCCTTCGTGGCGATGTTGAAGGCAGGGATTGATACCGGCGCGTACGGCGCGGTGGCGGCATTCGGCGCAAGCTTCCTGTTCGCCCGCATCATCGAAGGTTCGCTGGTGGGGATTCTGGATATCGGCGGCGCCATTCAGACCGGTATCGGCCTCGGCGTACCGGCGCTGCTGCTCGGCGCGGGCTTTGTCTTCCCGGTGGCGAACTTCGCCGCGTCGCTGGCAACCGGCCTGATCCTCGGCCTGGCAGTCGGCTACATCATCATTCTGGCGCGTAAGTTCACCATCAACCAGAGCGACTCCACCTACGGCGCCGACGTGATGATGGGGGCCGGTAACGCCTCCGGCCGCTTCCTCGGTCCCTTGATCATCCTCAGTGCGATGACGGCGTCTATTCCTATCGGAATTGGTTCTTTGGTTGGCGCACTGCTGTTCTACATCTGGCAGAAACCGATCACCGGCGGCGCCATCCTCGGCGCGATGATCCTCGGTTCCATCTTCCCGATTGCGATTAGCTAATCGCCCGATGGCGCCGCGCTTATCGGGCCTGCAAGTCAGAGCGATTTGTAGGCCGGATAAGGCGGTACGCCGCCATCCGGCAACAGATTCACTCTTTCATCAGGAGATAGCTATGTTTGATTTACTCCTGCGCCGTGCGCGCCTCGTCGACGATACCCTGACTGATATCGCCATCCAGGACGGGAAAATCGCGGCGCTGGGCGAGATTAGCGCGCCCTCCCGTAAAACCATCGAGCTGAACGGCAAGGTTTACGTCAGCGCTGGCTGGATTGACTCTCACGTTCACTGCTACCCGAATTCACCGATTTATCACGATGAGCCGGATAGCGTCGGCATCGCCACCGGCGTCACCACCGTGATTGATGCCGGCAGCACTGGCGCCGACGACGTTGATGACTTCTATCAACTGACCCGTAAAGCGGCGACGGAAGTTTATGCGTTGCTCAACATCTCCCGCGTCGGGCTGATTGCGCAGAATGAGCTGGCGAATATGGCTAATATCGACGCCGCCGCGGTGAAGCAGGCGGTGCAACGTCATCCTGATTTTATCGTCGGCCTGAAGGCGCGGATGAGCAGCAGCGTCGTCGGCGAAAACGGCATTACGCCGCTGGCGCGCGCCAAAGCCATTCAGCAGGAAAACGGCGATCTGCCGCTGATGGTGCACATCGGCAATAACCCGCCGAACCTCGATGAAATCGCCGATCTGCTGAGCAGCGGCGACATCATTACCCACTGCTATAACGGCAAGCCGAACCGTATTCTTAATCCTGCCGGCGAGCTGCGCAGCTCCATTACTCGCGCTCTGCAGCGCGGCGTGCGCCTCGATGTCGGCCACGGTACCGCCAGTTTCAGCTTTGAAGTGGCGCGGCGGGCGATTGCGATGGGCATTCTGCCGCACACCATTAGCTCCGATATTTACTGCCGTAACCGTATCGACGGCCCGGTGCGCTCGCTGGCGCTGGTGATGTCGAAATTCCTCGCCATCGGCATGACCCTGCCGCAGGTCATTGACTGCGTGACCGTCAGCGCCGCCGAGGGGCTGCGTCTGACGCGTAAAGGGCGCCTCGAAGAGGGCTTCGATGCCGATTTAACGCTATTTAGCCTGCAGCATCAGCCGACGTTGCTGGTAGATGCCGAAAAAGAGAGCCTGCAGGCTGACAACATTCTGGTGCCGCTGGCCGCGATTCGCGCGGGCAAGGGCTATCTGACCGAACAAGGGAGCGCGGAACATGCCTTCGATTTTTGAGAAATACCATTTAAAACAAGTTATTAACACTTCTGGCCGAATGACGGCGCTGGGCGTTTCCACGCCGCGCCCGGAAGTGGTTGAAGCCGCGATGGCCGGTATGAACCAGTACTTTGAAATGAAAGACCTGGTGAATAAAACCGGCGAGTACATCGCCAAACTGCTGGATGTGGAAGGGGCGACCGTTGTCTCCTGCGCGTCGGCGGGGATTGCCCAGTCGGTCGCGGCGGTGCTGGTGAAAGACAGCGACTGGCTGCTGGAAAACCTGCACGTTACCCCGATTGAAAATAACGAAATAGTGCTGCCGAAGGGCCACAACGTCAACTTCGGCGCGCCGGTTGGCACCATGGTGGCGCTGGGCGGCGGTAAGCTGGTGGAAGCGGGCTACGCCAACGAATGTTCTGCCCAACAGCTGGCGGCGGCGATCACTCCGCGCACCGCGGCGATTCTGTACATCAAATCCCACCACTGTGTGCAAAAAAGCATGCTTAACGTCGCGCAGGCCGCGGAAGTGGCGCGCCAGCATAACTTGCCGCTGATCGTCGATGCGGCGGCGGAAGAAGATTTGCAGTGCTACTACCGCATGGGCGCCGACCTGGTTATCTACAGCGGCGCGAAAGCGATTGAAGGGCCGACCAGCGGGCTGGTCATCGGCAAAACGCAGTACGTCGAGTGGGTTAAGCGCCAGTCGATGGGGATTGGCCGGGCGATGAAAGTGGGTAAAGAGGGCATTCTTGGCCTGACCTGCGCGATTGAACACTACCTGACGGCGACCAAAGAGAGCGGCCAGCAGATGGTGGACAAGATGACGCCGTTTATCGAACAGCTCAACACTCTTAACGGCGTGACCGCGCGGGTGGTGTGGGATAGCGCGGGCCGTGATATCGCCCGCGCCGAAATTAAATTTGATGAAGCGACCACCGGCGTGAATACCGGCGATCTGGTTAACGCCCTGAAGCAGGGCGAATACGCCATTTACTTCCGCGGCTATAAAGCGAATGAAGGCATTATCGAAGCCGATGTCCGCAGCGTGAACGCGCAGCAGCTGGAGGTGGTTGCTCGCCGCATCGCAGAAGTTCTGAATAAGGAGAAAAAAGCATGAAACTGACCCCAAACTTTTACCGTGACCGCGTGTGCCTGAACGTACTGGCGGGCAGCAAAGACAACGCCCGTGAAATTTACGAGGCGGCGGAAGGTCACGTACTGGTCGGCGTGCTCTCCAAAAACTATCCGGACGTCGCCAGCGCGGTGGCCGATATGCGTGAATACGCGAAGCTGATTGATAACGCGCTCTCCGTCGGGCTGGGCGCAGGCGATCCAAACCAGTCGGCGATGGTGAGCGAGATTTCTCGCCAGGTGCAGCCGCAGCACGTCAACCAGGTCTTCACCGGCGTGGCTACCAGCCGCGCGCTGCTCGGGCAGAATGAGACCGTGGTGAATGGCCTGGTCTCGCCGACCGGCACGCCGGGAATGGTGAAGATCTCAACCGGCCCGCTGAGCAGCGGCGCGGCGGATGGGATTGTTCCGCTGGAAACCGCCATCGCGCTGTTAAAAGATATGGGCGGCAGCTCAATCAAATACTTCCCGATGGGCGGCCTGAAGCACCGCGCCGAGTTTGAAGCCGTCGCCAAAGCCTGCGCCGCGCACGATTTCTGGCTGGAACCGACCGGCGGTATCGATCTGGAAAACTACAGCGAGATCCTGAAAATCGCGCTGGATGCCGGCGTGAGTAAAATCATCCCGCATATTTACAGCTCGATTATCGATAAAGCCAGCGGCAACACCCGCCCGGCCGATGTGCGCCAGTTGCTGGAGATGACCAAACAGTTAGTGAAGTAGTGCTCTTGCCCCTCACCCTCAAAGGGTGAGGGGCAACTTATCCCACCGAACCATCAAGGAGTTACCATGCCAACCGCTCGTCACCTGCTTGTTGCTTCACTGTCTTTGCTTGCCGCCGGCGCCGCCGCGCAAACCCACTACGCCTGGATTGGTACCTATAATCCTAATGGCGAAGGTCTGTATCGCTTTACCGTCGATGCCAAAACCGGCGCTCTGCGCGATAAGGCGCTGGTGAGCTCGTTGCCGAACGTCGCGCAGTTAACCGTATCGCGCGATGGCAAAACGCTGTATGCCGCCAGTGAAGTCGAAAAAGGCGTGGTGCAGGCGTGGCGAATTGACAAGAACGGCGAGCTGACGGAACTCAACCAGGTTGCCTCCGGCGGCGCCGGGCCGGTGTATCTCTCCCTGACGCCGGATGGTAAATATCTGTTGGTGGCCAACTATGTTAGCGGCAGCACCGCCGTGCTACCGGTGAAAGAAGATGGTAGCCTGGGCGAGGCGGTGGATGTGCATCAGGATGAAGGTCCGGCCGGCGCCGAACGTCCGGCGGCGGCCGTCGAGGGCAGCTTTGCCATTAGCGATCACAATGGCCCTCACGCCCATATGATCGCCGCGGATCCCAGTGGGAAGTTTGTTTACTCCACCGATCTCGGGCTGGATCGGATCTATCAGTACCGGCTGGATAGCGCCAGCGGTAAGCTGACGCCGAACGATCCGCCGTTTATCGCCGCCTCATCGCCGGGAGCCGGCCCGCGCCACTTCGTCTTTACGCCAAAGGGCGACGGTCTGTGGCTGATTAACGAAGAAGCGTCGACGCTGACCTTCTATCATCTTGATAAGCAAAGCGGCCTGCTGCGCGAAGGCAAAACCGTCTCCGCGCTGCCGAAAGAGTATAAGGGCACCAGCTTTGCCGCGGGCCTGGTGTTGAGCAACGATGGCAAACAGCTATATGTCGCCAACCGCCTGCATAACAGCATTGCCCACTTTAGCGTGCTGGCTGACGGCAGCCTGAGCCACCAGGAGGATATCTGGACCCGTGGGGATTACCCCCGTACGCTGACGCTGGATAATCAGGGGCAGTGGCTGTACGTCATGAACCAGCGTAGCGATAATATTACCCGTTTTAGCGTGGCGCCGAAGGATGGCAAATTAACCTTTGCCCCAGACTACACGCCGGTCGGTAGCCCATCGCAGATGGTGATATCCGCCCAACCCTGAGCCGTAACAACAAGGAACTGACATGCGATTTCCCAACCAACGCTTAGCGCAACTCTTCACCCTGCTGCGAAATGAAACGCTGCCGCAGGATGAACTGGCGCAGCGGCTGTCGGTTTCTACCCGTACCGTGCGCGCCGATATCTCCGCGCTGAATGCGCTGTTGGCGCAGTATGGCGCGCAGTTTACGCTCAACCGCGGTAGCGGTTATCAACTGAAGATTGACGACCGATCGCGTTTTCAGGCGCTGGAGGAGACGGCGCCGAAGACGCAGCACGTGCCGCGTACCGCCCAGGAGCGCATCCACTTTTTGCTGGTGCGTTTCCTGACCTCGGCGTTCTCCATCAAGCTGGAAGATCTGGCCGATGAGTGGTTCGTCAGCCGCGCCACGCTGCAAAATGATATGGTCGAGGTGCGCGAGCGCTTCCAGCGTTATCAGTTGACTCTTGAAACCCGCCCGCGCCACGGCATGAAGCTGTTCGGCAGCGAGGTATCGATTCGCGCCTGCCTGACCGATTTACTGTGGGAGCTGACGCTGCAGGGCGGCATTAATCCGCTGATTAGCGCCGAGGCGCTGGAAGCGGATGTTCCTGCGCAACTGGAACCGGTGCTGCAGGAGACGCTCACCCGGCATCATATTCGCCTCACCGATGTCGGCGAGCGCTTTATCTGCCTGTACGGCGCGGTTGTGGTACGCCGCGTGAGTGAAGGCTACCCGCTGGCCGATTTTAGCGCCGAAGATGTGGCGCAAAACGTCCGCGACGCGGCGCGCGATTTGGCGGGGGAGCTACAGCGGTTGGCCGGAAAACCCTTCTCGCCCGCCGAGGAAGAGTGGCTGTGCGTGCATATCGCCGCCCGTCAGGTACAGGATGTTGATCCCGAAACCATCAGCGCCGACGATGACGAAGCGCTGGTCAATTACATTCTGCGTTACATCAACAGTCAGTATAACTACAACCTGCTGGACGACGCCCAGCTGCACGCCGATCTGCTGACCCACATTAAAACCATGATCACCCGCGTGCGCTATCAGATAATGATCCCCAATCCGCTGCTCGATAACATCAAACAGCACTATCCGATGGCATGGGATATGACACTCGCCGCGGTATCGAGCTGGGGCAAATACACGCCTTATACCATCAGCGAAAACGAAATCGGCTTTCTGGTGCTGCATATTGGCGTCGGGCTGGAACGCCACTACAACATCGGCTACCAGCGCCAGCCGCACGTACTGCTGGTGTGCGATACCAGTAATGCGATGGTGCGGATGATCGAAGCGATCCTGCAGCGTAAATATCCGCAGTTGGCGATCGCCGCTACCATTTCCCAGCGTGAATATGAGCAGCGGGAGGCGATCGATGAGGATTTTGTCATCTCAACGGTACGGATCGGCGAAAAAGACAAACCGGTGGTGACCATCGCGCCGTTCCCCACCGATTACCAGTTAGATCAGATTGGCAAGCTGGTGCTGGTGGATCGCACCCGTCCGTGGATGTTGAATAAATACTTCGATGCCGCCCACTTCCGGGTGATCGATAAGCCGATAGATCAGCAAACGCTGTTCGCCGAGCTGTGTCAGCAGCTGCAGCAGGAAGGCTTCGTCGATGCGGAGTTTCATGATTCGGTGGTCGAGCGTGAAGCGATTGTCAGCACCATGCTGGGCGACGGTATTGCGCTGCCGCACGCCCTCGGCCTGTTAGCGAAAAAGACGGTGGTCTATACCGTGATCGCCCCGCAGGGTATCGCCTGGGGCGACGAAACCGCCCATATCATCTTCCTGCTCGCTATCAGCAAGAGCGAGTATGAAGAGGCGATGGCGATCTACGATATTTTCGTGACTTTCCTGCGCGAGCGCGCCATGAGCCGCCTTGCCGCGACCCGTAGCTTCGATGAGTTTAAAACGGTGGCGATGGAGTGCGTCAGCCGGTTTTGAGAGGCTGACGGAGGGGATTAACGCAAATGATGCACGACCTGGTTGCTGCTGCCGCGCCAGATAAGCGCCGGGTCTTTTAAATCCTGCACAAACTTACCGTCGACCAGCACGTTAATCAGGTTCACGACTTCCATCTGCTCGGCGTTCAGTTCGTCAATCTTATAGCCCGTCCAGACCCAGATATCTTTACCGGGGCATTCGGCGCGTACGCGCTGCACCAGATTGAGGATCTCCGCGACGTTTTGCGGATGCAGCGGATCGCCGCCGGAGAGTGAAAGCCCCTGGCGTTTAATGCGGGTATCGTTGAGGTCGGCAATGATGCGGTCGGCCATCCCGGTTGTGAACGGCATACCGGAATTTACCCGCCAGGTGCTTTTGTTGTAGCAGCCGGGGCACTCGTGGACGCAGCCGGAGACAAACAGGGTGCAGCGGGTGCCGGGGCCGTTGACGATGTCGACGGGGTAATACTGGTGATAATTCATTTTCGCTTCTCAATTAACGCCATAGCGGCGTTGGCTGCGCTCACTCACCCCAGTCACGTACTGAATGTACGCTCTTGGGGATTCCTTCGTTTGCCGCCTTGCTCTGACGTTAATTGCTTTGCGAAAACGAAGGAGTGCGGCCATTTCCCGGCGTCGCTGAGCTCGGCCGGGCTACGACAGTGGCAGTGGTAGCCCGGATAAGGCGCTGCGCGCCGCTATCCGGGAAAAGCGCATTGATCTTTAACCAATCTGCCCATTGCCCAGGTGCTTCACGCGGCGCTTCACTTCTTCCTGCTTGCCGGCGTTGAACGGACGCGCGTCCGGGCTGCCGAGATAACCGCATACCCGGCGGGTCACCGATACGCGGGCGGCGTCGTGATTGCCGCATTTCGGGCAGGTAAAGCCCTTGCTGGTGCACTCGAACTCGCCGGTATATCCGCACTCGTAGCATTCATCGATCGGCGTATTGGTGCCGTAATACGGTACGTGCTGATAGCTGTAATCCCACACGTCTTCCAGCGCCTTGAGGTTATGCTGGATATTCGGATATTCGCCGTAGCAAATGAAGCCGCCGTTGGCCAGCGGCGGATACGGCGCTTCAAAATCGATCTTGTCGTACGGGTTAACCTTCTTCTCGACGTCGAGATGGAAGCTATTGGTGTAGTAGCCTTTTTCGGTCACGCCCGGTACCACGCCGAATTCGGCGGTATCGAGGCGGCAGAAGCGATCGCACAGGTTTTCGCTCGGCGTGCTGTACAGGCTGAAGCCGTAGCCGGTCTCTTCCTTCCATTGTTCAACGGCGTCGCGCAGACGCTGAACGATGGCGATGCCTTTTTCACGCAGCGCTTCGCTATCGTACATATGCTGATTGTTGTACAGCGCGTTGATGGTCTCGTGAATCCCGATGTAGCCCAGGGAAATGGACGCGCGGCCATTCTTGAAAATTTCCGCGACGTCATCGTCGGCTTTCAGACGCACGCCGCAGGCGCCTTCCATATACAGAATTGGCGCGACGCGGGCTTTCACCCCTTCCAGACGGGCGATACGGGTCATCAGCGCTTTGCGCGCCAGCAGCAGGCGTTCGTCCAGCAGCGCCCAGAAGGCGGCTTCGTCGCCTTTCGCTTCCAGCGCGATACGTGGCAGGTTCAGGCTGATAACGCCGAGGTTGTTGCGCCCATCGTGTACCTGTTCGCCGTTCTCGTTTTCCCACACGCCGAGGAAACTGCGGCAGCCCATCGGCGTTTTAAACGACCCGGTGACTTTCACTACCTGATCGTAGTTGAGAATATCCGGGTACATGCGCTTGCTGGCGCACTCTAAGGCCAGCTGTTTGATGTCATAGTTCGCATCGCCGAACTTATGGTTCAGGCCGTCGCGAATGGCGAAGACCAGTTTCGGGAATACCGCCGTTTTGCGGTTTTTGCCGAGGCCGGCGATGCGGTTGCGCAGAATCGACTGCTGGATCAGGCGCGACTCCCAGCTGGTGCCGAGGCCAAAACCAAAGGTGACGAACGGCGTCTGGCCGTTGGCGGTATGCAGCGTGTTGACCTCATACTCCAGCGACTGGAACGCGTCGTAGCACTCTTTTTCGGTCCGCGTACGGGCATAGCCTTCGGCATCCGGGATCTGCCACTCTTCGGCAATTTTACGATGCTTTTTGAAGCTCTCGGTGACGAACGGCGCCAGCACTTCATCGATACGGTTAATGGTGGTGCCGCCGTAAATATGGCTGGCGACCTGGGCGATAATCTGCGCCGTGACCGCGGTGGCGGTAGAGATAGACTTCGGCGGCTCAATTTCGGCATTGCCCATTTTAAAGCCGTGAGTCAGCATGCCTTTCAGGTCGATCAGCATGCAGTTGAACATCGGGAAGAACGGCGAATAGTCGAGATCGTGGTAGTGGATCTCGCCGCGCTCGTGCGCCTGCACCACATCGCGAGGCAGCAGGTGCTGACGGGCATAGTGTTTGGCCACGATACCGGCCAGCAGATCGCGCTGGGTCGGGATCACTTTACTGTCTTTGTTGGCGTTCTCGTTGAGCAGCGATGAGTTGGTTTGCTCGACCAGACCACGAATTTCCTGGTTCAGACGGCCGCGCTTTTCACGCTCGATATCGCGATCGTGGCGATATTCGATATAGGCGCGCGCCAGCTGTTTCCACGGGCCGGACATCAACTGGTTTTCCACGGCGGTCTGGATGTCGTTGATATCGACCTGCGCGCGGCCCTGCATTTGCTGGCTAACGACTTCTGCGACGGTGGCGCAATAGTCTGCGTCATCGACTCCCGCTGCTTTAGCTGCACGCAGAATTGCTTCTTTAATGCGCTCTGACTTGAACGGCACTTTACAGCCATCACGTTTCATCACATGCGGTGTCATGATCACTCCATATATAGAACAGGTTATCCACAGAGGCGGAAGGTCTCCCAAAAGCGCGCCACGCTACGACTAGCGGCGTTTGCCTTCGGATCCGGCCCTTTTTATCCACATCTCATCACCGCCCAACAACGACAAGATATGGTGACATAATAGACGATTAATACAATATGTAGGGCTGAGGCGCATTTTAAGTTCTATATGTAGTGATTTGCATCAAAGATGTTTGCGATTTTATTGACCCAGAACAAGGTAAAAAGGTGAGAGTACGGATGATGGGCGCTAGCGTGAAATGTAAATTTAGGCGCTTAAAATATAAGCAAAAATGGGGCCCGATCGCGAAGGGAACGGGCAGAATATTCAGGCAATCAATGTATCGTTAAGCAGATCGACAAGCAGCAGCAGGGCGTAGCGGGCATGCTGCGGGTTGACGGGCAGGGGAAGCACGGCGCTGGCCATATCCGCCAGCGCGTGCTGTTCCGGGCTCAGAGCGATAATCGTCACCCCTTGCGTACGCGCCTGCAGCGTCGCGCTTTGTAATACGGCATTGGCATCGGCGGTGGCCAGCACCAGCAGCAGGTGATCGTCATTAAGGGTACTGGCAGTCATTCGCATCAGCGCCGCATCCTGGCAGAGATTAATCGCGATACCGGATGGCAGCAACTGGTGCTGAAGCAGCGCCGCCAGCGCCACGTCCTGGGCGCCGAGGGCGAAGCAATGCACCGCGCGGGCGCTCAGCAGGCGCGATTTGCACTTCTCCACCGCCGCTTCGGCGGTGTGGCCGAGCTGACGGGTTAGCGTATCGCCGAGGCTGCTAAGTTTGTCGCGCCAGGCGACGGGCAGGGCGGCGCTATCCGGCGTGAGCCAGCTGGCGCGCCGTTCGCTGGCCTGCGCCAGCTGTTTGCGTAAATCACGAATATCATCACAGCCCACTGAACGGGCGAAGCGGGTGATGGTGGCCGGGCTGACCCCCGCGCTGGCGGCCAGTTCGTCAATCGAGGCGCTGGCGGTAAAGCTAAGATTTTCCAGAATAAAGGCGGCGACGCGCGACTCCTGAGCGCTAAAGCGGACCAATCCGTCCTGTAGTTGACCTACGATATCCATCCTGATGTTCCCTTTGGCAGTACCCGGAATTGAAAATATTTTTCACTTAGTGAATAGCCGTTTTTATAGCACCTGCGCAGAATATTTCCTATGTCTGGCGTCGATGTTTCGCAATGGCATGAGGAAATAATGCGCAAAAATTGAGCCTCGATCACATCGGTGAAAATTATTTTCATATAGCCTTCACTATCACACAATATTAACAATATAGTCGCATAGGTCGTGAAGGCTGAAGCGATAAACACGCAAAGGGGAAGCGCAATGCCACGAATCGTACTCTGTTGTGCCGCAGGCATGTCGACCAGCATGCTGGTGAACAAAATGAAAGCGGAAGCCCAGCAGCGCGCGCTGGCGCTGGAAATCTATGCCGTAGCGGTGGCGGAATTTGAACGCGAACTGCCGAACGCCGACGTCATTCTGCTCGGGCCGCAGGTCAAATACGAAGCCGGCCGCCTGACCGCGCTGGCGGCGCCGCAGGGTAAAGCGGTGGCGGTGATCGATATGGCCGACTACGGCATGATGCGCGGCGCAGCGGTGCTGGATAAAGCGCTGGCCCTGCTCGAACGCTAATTTTCTAATCCCATTTTTATCACCCTCACGTGCGGTCCTGGCGATCGCGCGCGGCGATCTGCATGCCGAAAATGCGAATAGAGGTCACTATGCAAGCACTGAAAATCGCCGTTATCGGCGGCGGCAGCAGCTACACGCCGGAGCTTATTGAAGGGATTATCGTTCGTTATGAACAGCTTCCGGTCACCGAACTGGCGCTGGTGGATGTCGAATCCGGCAGGGAAAAGGTTGAGATCATTGCCGCGCTGGCCCGGCGGATGTTGAAACATAAAGGGCTGGAGCAGGTGGCGGTCAGCGTCCACTTTACGCTCGATGAGGCGATCCGCGGCGCCAGCTTTGTGCTGACGCAGCTACGCGTCGGGCAGCTGGCGGCGCGCGCCGCGGATGAACGGCTGGGTCTCAAATATCATCTATTGGGCCAGGAGACCACCGGCGTCGGCGGGTTCGCCAAGGCGCTACGGACGATCCCGGTGATCCTCGAAGTTGCGCGCAAAGTGGAACAGCTGGCGCCGGAAGCGTTCATTCTTAACTTTACCAACCCGGCGGGGATCGTCACCGAGGCGGTCAGCCGCTACAGCACGGCGAAGATCATCGGCCTGTGCAACGTGCCGATCAACATGCAGCACATGATCGTCGGGATGTTAGGCGCCCAGGAGTCCGAAGTGAAATTGCGCTTTGCCGGGCTCAACCATATGGTCTGGGTGCATAAGGTGCTACAGGGGCGCGAGGATGTCACCGGCAAAGTGATCGATATGCTCTGCGACGGTAAGGCGCTGTCGATGAACAACATTAAAGAACTGCCGTGGCCGGCGGAATTCCTCCGCGCGCTAAAGGCGATTCCGTGCCCTTATCATCGTTATTTCTGGCTGACGCCGGCGATGCTGGCGGAAGAGATCGCCGCAGCGAAAACCAAAGGCACCCGCGCCGAGCAGGTGATGAAGGTCGAGCAGGAGCTGTTTACGCTGTACGCCGACCCGCAGCTGGAAGAAAAACCAGAGCAGCTGAGCTTTCGCGGCGGCGCTTACTACTCGGAAGTGGCCGTTGAGCTTATCAATGCGATTCACAACAACCTGGGCGCGGAGATGGTGGTAAACACCCGCAACAACGGCGCGATTCACGGCCTTGATGATGATGCGGTGGTGGAAACCAACAGCATTATTGATGCGCAAGGGGCACGGCCGCTGGCGTTCGGCCCGCTGCCGCCGGCGATGAACGGCCTGACGCAGCAGGTGAAGGCCTTTGAAAGGCTGACGATTGAAGCCGCGGTACACGGCTGCCGCGAGAGCGCGCTGTTGGCGCTGGTGGCTAACCCGTTGGTCGGTAACGTCACCGATGCCCAGGCGCTGCTGGATGAAGTGTTAACGATAAACCGTCAATGGCTGACGCAATTTAACTGACCGCTATTTCCCTCGGGAGCACACCATGTCGAATACAAGCTGGATTGAACGTTACGTCATGCCCGCGGCGCTGAAAATCGCCGGGCAAAAGCACGTCCTGTCGGTACGCGATGGCATCATTCTGAATATGCCGTTTATGCTGATTGGCTCGTTTTTCCTGATTTTCGCCTACCTGCCGATCCCCGGCTATGCCGACATGATGAGCGGCCTGTTTGGCGAGGTCTGGCGTGATAAAATGCTGTACCCGGTGAAAGCGACCTACGACATTATGGCGCTGATTTCCAGCTTCGGCATCGCTTATCGGCTGGCGGAGAAGTACCGCACCATCGACCCGCTGAGCTCCGGGGCGATGTCGCTGGTGGCCTTTGTGATGACTATCCCGCAGAACACCCTCTTTACCCCGGTACACGGCGCGGCGGAGGTGATTAAAGGGGTGATCCCGGTGAGCATGGTCGGCAGCCAGGGGCTGTTTGTCGCTATTGTCATTTCGCTGCTGTCGACGGAGATTTATCGTTTGGTCGCCAGCCGCAATCTCGTTATCCGCATGCCGGACGGCGTGCCGCCGGCAGTGGCGAAATCGTTCCTCGCCCTGATCCCCGGCTTCTGTGTTCTGGCGGTGGTGCTGGCGCTGCGCCTGGCGGTTGAGGCCTCGCCGTTCGGCGACATCAACAGCATGATCGCCACTTTGATCGGTATTCCGATGCATCACGTCGGCGGTACGCTGCCGGGGATGATTATTTCGGTGATAGTGATCGGTATTTTGTGGACGCTGGGCCTGCACGGCGACGCGATTGTGCTGGTATTTATCCAGCCGGTGTGGCTGTCGAATATGTCAGAGAACCTGACGGCCTTTCAGAACGGCCAGCCGATCCCGCATATCATTACCCAGCAATTTTACGATCTGTGGATTGCGCCCGGCGGCACCGGCGCGCTGCTGGGGCTGGTGATATTTATGTTGCTGCGCAGCCGTAGTCAGCAGATGAAACAGCTGGGGAAAATTGCCGCGCCGGGAGCGTTGTTTAACATCAGCGAGCCGATGGTGTTCGGCATCCCGCTGGTGATGAACCCGTACTTCTTCCTGCCGTTTATTTTAACGCCGGTGCTGCTGGTGATCGTGTCCTATACCGCAATGGCGACCGGGCTGGTTGCGCCGCCGGCCGGAATCGCGCTGCCGTTCACTACGCCGATCTTCATCAGCGGCTATCTGGCGACCGGCGGCCATATTTCCGGCACCATACTGCAGGTCGTGAATTTAACTATTTCGCTGGTGATTTACTATCCGTTCTTCCGCGCCTGGGATCGGCTGAAGGCCAAAGAGGAGCACGCCTCAGCGCAGCCGCAGGAGAGCGTTATCCTTCCTGACGCTGACCGCGCGTAATCTCCAGCCCCACGAACCGGTAGCCCCGGTGAGCGTAGCGCCATCGGGGAAAAGCTTTATGCCTGCAACCACCATACCGCTTCGAACGGCCGCAGCGTCATTGCCGCCGGGCGGTTGGACGTCTCCGCATAGTTGCCAATCAGCGCCCGCCAGTCGCCAGACATCTCCGGCGGCTGCCACGGCTGGAACTCACGGCTCAGGTTGGCGGCCACCACCAGCGTCTGCCCCTGCCACTGGCGGCGATAACACCACAGCGACGGATGGTCCGGCAGCAGATCCTGATAATCCCCCCAGGTCAGCACCGGCGTGGTTTTTCGCAGCGCGATCAGCTGCTGATAGGTGTAAAACACCGATTCCGGATCCGCCAGCGCCGCCTCGACGTTAATCTCGCGATAGTTATTACCCAACGCGATCCAGGGTTCTCCATCGCTGAAGCCGCCGTTCTCGCCATCGTGCCACGGCATCGGCGTGCGGCTATTGTCGCGCGATTTGCTGGCCAGAATCGCCAGCAGTTCATCCGGGCTTTGTCCCTGCGCCGCGCGCTCGATAAACATGTTATGGCTTTCCACGTCGCGATAATCGCTAATGCTGCTGAAATGCGGGTTGGTCATGCCAATCTCTTCGCCCTGATAGATATAGGGCGTGCCCTGCATGCCGTGCAGTACCATCGCCAGCATCTTCGCCGCCGGCACCCGGTACTCGCCCTCGTCGCCGAAGCGCGACACGATGCGCGGCTGATCGTGATTACACCAGAACAGCGCATTCCACGCCCGGTTATGCATCCCTTGCTGCCAGTGGCGGAATAGCGCTTTCAGCGCCACGTAGTCCGGACGGGCGAGGGTCCATTTTTCACCGCCGGGATAATCGACTTTTAAGTGATGAAAATTAAACGTCATCGACAGTTCGCGGCCGTCCAGCGCGGCGTACTGTTGGCAGTGTTCAAGTGAAGTGGAAGACATTTCGCCCACGGTCATCAGGCCACGAGGGGTAAAGACATCGCGGCTCATTTCCTGCAGGAACTCGTGAACCCGTGGGCCATCGGTGTAGAAGCGGCGTCCATCGCCAACGGTATCGCAGGGGAAGTCCTGCTCCTTGGAGATAAGATTGATGACATCGAGGCGCAGGCCATCAACGCCGCGATCGGCCCAGAACTCGCAGACTTTTTTCAGCTCGGCGCGTACCGCCGGGTTTTCCCAGTTGAGATCCGCCTGCTCGGTGGCGAAAAGATGCAAATAATACTGTTCGCTTTCCGCATGCCATTGCCAGGCGTTACCGCCGAATTTCGAACGCCAGTTATTCGGCAATGCTCCCGGCTCGCCGTCGCGCCAGATATAGAACTGGCGGTACGGGCTCGCCTTATTTAACGACTGGCGGAACCATTCGTGTTCCGTCGAGGTATGGTTAAACACCATATCCAGCACGATGCGGATACCGCGCGCTTTCGCTCCAGCGACCAGTTGGTCGAAATCCTCCAGCGTGCCGTATGAGGGATCGATAGCGGTATAGTTCGCCACGTCATAGCCGTTGTCCACCTGCGGCGAGACGTAGAACGGCGTCAGCCAGATAGCGTCGACGCCGAGCTTTTGCAGGTAGTCGAGACGGGCGGTGACGCCGCGTAAATCGCCGGTACCGCTGCCGGTGGTGTCCTGAAAACTCTTCGGGTAGATTTGATAAATAACGCCGTTTTGCCACCAGCGGGGAAGGGTATTCATATTACGTTCCTGCGAATATAGGGGGCGCAAGCGGCGCCCCGAAAGAAGACGTTAGATAATCTGCAAGGTGCCCTGACGGTACTTGCGTTGATAAACCACGGTGGTGAGGATTATCGGCACTACCACGGCGATGGCCATCGCCGTGGCGTAGACCTGCCAGTAGCTTGGCTGAATCGACAGGATGCCCGGCAGGCCGCCGACGCCGATGCCATTCGCCAGCACGCCGTTCAGGCCGCACAGCAGGCCCGCGAGGCCGGATCCGACCATCGCGCACAGCATCGGGAAGCGGTACTTCAGGTTGATGCCGTACATCGCCGGTTCGGTGACCCCGAGATAGGCGGAGATCGCCGCGGGTACCGAGATTTCGCGTTCATTCTGTTTACGGCTGGCAATAATAATGCCGACCACCGCCGACGCCTGAGCAATATTCGACAGCGCAATCAGCGGCCATACCGGCGTGCCGCCCATGCTTTGAATCATCTGCATATCGATAGCGAGGGTGGTCTGATGTACGCCGGTTATTACCAGCGGCGCATAGAGGAAGCCGAACAGCGCGGCGCCGATCGGCGCGAAGCTGCCGGTTAACAAGTGGCGCACCGCGAAGGCCACGCCGTCGCCAATCAGACGACCAAACGGGCCGATAAAAGCGTGAGCGAGGAACACCGCCAGAATCAACGAGCACACCGGCACCACCACCAGGTAGAGGTAGTCAGGCACGATGCGCTTGAGACGTGTTTCGATAAAGCCCAGCGCCAGCCCCGCCAGCAGAGCCGGGATCACCTGCGCCTGATAGCCGACTTTCGCAATGGTAAACAGGCCGAAGTTCCACACTTCCGGCACCTGCTGGCCGAGCAGGTAGGCGTTCATCAACTGTGGAGAGACCAGCGTGACGCCAAGCACGATCCCGAGGATCGGCGTGCCGCCCATTTTCTTCACCGCTGACCAGCAGATCCCCACCGGCAGATAGAAGAAGATAGCCTCGCCAATCAGCCACAAGAAGTCATAAATCGTTTTCAACGACGGGTGCATTTGCGCCAGCGTCTGGCCGTTGCTCATTGGCAGATCGCCGATGACGTTACGGAAACCGAGGATCAGACCGCCGCTGATCAGCGCCGGCAGAAGCGGGAAAAAGATCTCGGCAAAGTGCGAGATCAACCGTTCATGCCACTTCATATTTTGCCGCGCGGCCTGTTTGGCCTGCTCTTTGTCGGCGGACGCCTGACCGGTGGTGGCCAGCAGCGCCTTATAGTAATCGCCGACTTCGGTGCCGATGACCACCTGAAACTGCCCGGCGTTAGTGAAGCATCCCTTCACCATGCGCAACTGCTCAATCTCTTTCGGTTTGGCGATGGCCGGATCGTTCAGCACAAAGCGCAAACGGGTAATACAGTGGCTGACGGTGGCAATGTTGCCGCGCCCGCCCACCAGTTCGATCAGTTTATCGATGTCCTGCTGGTTTACTTTGCTCATGATGAAGCCTCAAAAACAGAGGGGAGAGATGCCGTTTTTACCTTTCATGCATCCTAACCGTTCCGTTGGCAATGCAAAATGGGAACGTTCCCGAAACTCGGCGAAGATCACATAAATCGCCCGAACGAGATTAATTCAGGGCAGCGGGAATGACGATTTGGCGGGGTTCGGCATGGCCGGCGATCTGGTCGATCAGCTGCTGTGCCGCCTGGCGCCCGGCTTCGGCGTAGCCGGGATCGACGGTGAGGATCTCTGGATGCAGAAACTTCATCAGCGGCGTGCTGCCGACGCTGGCGAGTTGTAGCGTGTCGATACGCTGTTCCTGTAGATATTTACTGGCGCCGAGAGCGAGAGTATCGGTGGCGCAGACCAGCGCGCGGGTCTCGGGCGTCAGTACGCTGGCGACGCTTTCATAACCCTGCTTCATCGCCAGCCCCGGCAGGGCAGCGGTTGGCGTGAGCTTCTTTTGCGCGCAGAAATCGAGATACGCCTGATGACGGCGTTCCCCGGTGGTGACGTCGCTGTGCGGCACGCCGAGGAAGCTTATATGCCGGTGTCCGCGCTCATAGAGACGCTGCATCAGTAACTCGATCGCGCCATGATCGTCATAGCACACCGAAGCGAAGCCGGGGGCATCGCGCGCCAGCAGCACCAGCGTTTCGCGCCACGGCGCAAGCATCTCCTCGCTAATACCGGTAAAGCCGAACAGCACCACGCCGTCGATATTGCGCCGGGCGAGCATGCCCAGATGTTCTTCCACCAGCGCCGGAGAAAACTGGCTCTCCATCATGATCGGATCGTAGCCCTGCTGATAAAAGGCGGGCAGCATGGTCTGCACCGCTAAATTTTCCGACAGCGAATCCAGACGCGTGACGATAATCGCCACCACCTTATCGCTCTGACCACGCATGGCGCGGGCGGAGCGGGAAGGGGAGAAACCGTGCTGCTGCATCACCGCTTCCACCCGTTCGCGGGTGCGCTCGCTGACGCCGCTTTCGTTATTCAGCACGCGCGACACCGTCGATTTTCCGACGCCGCTTAAGCGGGCGATATCTTTGATTGTTAGCCGGTTTTGCATACGAGGTTCTCGCCGTCGTCCGATTTGAGTGAGTCTAATGCTACTCAACGAATCCTCAATGAGCAAAGACTGGTTGATGTCTGGTTTAGTTGCCGGGCGGTATGATAGCCATAATAGCCACAAATAGTTTCCTGGTCGCGGTATACTCCGCGCCGTCTTGAGTCACTTACCGGAGAATTTTATGGACCCCGATCCCACTCCTCATCCTCGATGGAGCAACCTTTCTTTCCGGTAAGCCTGTTTAGCACTGCTTTACCGGAAAGCGTAAAGCAGTGACGTCCACGATGTCCCTGCCCTATAAAAATAATGCCTGACAGGTAAGGCTTTGCCGCGCCTGTTGGCAACGCTGCGTTCGCTCGCGCGAGCGCGGAGGGACTGTTTATGCTGAAAAATTTTACCCGGCAGCTGTTCGCGCAGCTTAGCCGCCATTTACCACATCGTTTGATCCAGCGCGATCCGCTGCCCGACGCCCGCAATCTGGCCAGCGCGCCGATCCCGGATTCACTCGGCAAGCGCTGCCTGGACGTGGCGGCCATGGATGAGCAGGAGATCTGGCGCGCGTTCGATAGCCACCCTGAAGGGCTGAACGACTCCGAAGTGGCGGCGAAAATCGCCCTGCACGGCGATAACCAAATCCCCGCACAGAAGCCGTCGCCGTGGTGGATTCATCTGTGGACCTGCTATCGCAACCCGTTCAACCTGCTGTTGACGGTGCTCGGCATCGTCTCCTATTCCACTGAAGATCTATTCGCCGCGGGCGTTATCGCGCTGATGGTCGGCATCTCGACGCTGCTTAACTTCATCCAGGAAGCGCGCTCGACCAAAGCGGCGGATGCGCTGAAGGCGATGGTCAGCAATACCGCCACGGTGCTGCGGGTCATCAACGAACAGGGCGAGAGCCGCTGGCTCGAACTACCCATCGACCAACTGGTGCCGGGCGATATTGTCAGGCTATCGGCGGGAGATATGATCCCGGCGGACCTGCGCATCATTGTGGCGCGCGACCTGTTTGTCGCTCAGGCCTCGCTGACCGGCGAATCGCTGCCGGTTGAAAAAGTCGCGCGCACCCGCGATCCGCTACAAACCAATCCGCTGGAATGCGACACCCTGTGCTTTATGGGGACCAACGTGGTGAGCGGCTCGGCGCAGGCTATCGTCTACGCCACCGGCGGCAACACCTGGTTCGGCCAGCTTGCCGGGCGCGTCAGCGAGCAGGAAAGCGAGCCGAACGCCTTCCAGAAAGGCATCAGCCGGGTCAGCATGCTGCTGATCCGCTTTATGCTGGTGATGGCGCCGGTGGTGCTGTTGATCAACGGCTACACCAAAGGCGACTGGTGGGAAGCGGCGCTGTTCGCGCTGTCGGTGGCGGTCGGCCTGACGCCGGAGATGCTGCCGATGATCGTCACCTCGACGCTGGCGCGCGGGGCGGTGAAGCTGTCAAAACAAAAAGTGATCGTCAAACACCTCGACGCCATTCAAAACTTTGGCGCGATGGATATCCTCTGCACCGATAAAACCGGCACCCTGACCCAGGATAAAATCGTGCTGGAGAACCATACCGATGTTTCCGGTAAATCCAGCGAGAGAGTCCTGCACACCGCCTGGCTCAATAGCCATTACCAGACCGGGCTGAAAAACCTGCTCGACACCGCGGTGCTGGAAGGCGTGGAGCTGGATGCCGCTCGCGGTCTCGCGGAGCGCTGGCAGAAGGTGGATGAGATCCCGTTCGACTTCGAACGCCGCCGCATGTCGGTGGTGGTAAAAGAGCAGGACGACGCGCATCAGCTGATCTGTAAAGGGGCGCTGCAGGAGATCCTCAACGTCTCAACTCAGGTGCGCTACAACGGTGAAATCGTACCGTTGGACGACACCATGCTGCGCCGTATCCGCCGGGTGACCGATACCCTGAACCGTCAGGGGCTGCGGGTGGTGGCGGTGGCGACCAAATATCTGCCGGCGCGGGAAGGCGACTATCAGCGTGCGGATGAGTCCGACCTGATCCTCGAAGGCTACATCGCCTTCCTCGATCCGCCGAAAGAGACCACCGCCCCGGCGCTGAAAGCGTTAAAGGCCAGCGGCATTACGGTAAAAATCCTCACCGGCGACAGCGAACTGGTGGCGGCGAAAGTGTGTCATGAAGTGGGGCTGGATGCGGGCGAAGTGGTAATTGGCAGCCAGATTGAAGCCATGAGCGACGACGAACTGGCAGCGCTGGCGAAACGCACCACGCTGTTCGCGCGCCTGGCGCCGCTGCATAAAGAGCGCATCGTGACGCTGCTGAAACGCGAAGGTCACGTGGTGGGCTTTATGGGTGACGGTATTAACGACGCCCCGGCGCTACGCGCGGCGGATATTGGCATTTCCGTTGACGGGGCGGTGGATATCGCCCGCGAGGCGGCGGATATCATTCTGCTGGAAAAAAGCCTGATGGTACTGGAGGAGGGGGTTATCGAAGGCCGCCGCACCTTCGCCAACATGCTCAAGTACATCAAAATGACCGCCAGCTCCAACTTCGGCAACGTCTTCAGCGTGCTGGTGGCCAGCGCCTTCCTGCCGTTCCTGCCGATGCTGCCGCTGCACCTGTTGATTCAGAACCTGCTGTACGATGTCTCCCAGGTGGCGATTCCGTTTGATAACGTCGACGATGAGCAGATCCGTAAACCGCAGCGCTGGAATCCGGCCGATCTCGGGCGTTTTATGGTCTTCTTCGGGCCGATCAGCTCGATTTTCGATATCCTCACCTTTGGCCTGATGTGGTGGGTGTTCCACGCCAACAGCGTCGAGATGCAGACCCTGTTCCAGTCCGGTTGGTTCATTGAAGGGCTGCTGTCGCAGACGCTGATTGTGCATATGATTCGTACCCGCCGCATTCCGTTCGTCCAGAGCCGCGCCGCGTGGCCGCTGTTCGCGATGACGCTGCTGGTGATGGCGGTGGGGATCGCGCTGCCGTTCTCGCCGCTGGCGGGCTACCTGCAGCTGCAGGCGCTGCCGCTCAGCTATTTCCCATGGCTGGTGGCGATTCTGGCGGGTTACATGGTGTTGACCCAGACCGTTAAAGGCTTCTACAGCCGCCGCTACGGCTGGCAGTAGCGGTTTCGCCCCTTTGCCGTTCGGCAGAGGGGCTTACCGGTATTTCTCTTAAATCTCATCAAGTTGTGAAGCCCGTCATCGCCATGTATTGACGCAATTTTGTGCGCATGTTAACCCAATGTTTTGCTTTTTTTGGCCCGTCATAAAAAGGAACATTGATGATTAACACCGTGCGTTACAGTCTGCTGACCAGCGGAATATTACTGAGCAGCATGGCGCTTGCCGCTCCGGCAGGCGATCTGCCGCTGATGCCGTGGCCCGCCCATGTGGAGCGCCCGCAGGCGCAGGGGGCGTTGGCGCTAAATAATCAGCTGACGATCAACGTCAGCGGCGACGATCTGGGCGAGGCGGCCAACCGCTGGCGTGAACGTGTTGCGCGGCAAACCGGCTGGACGCTACAGCCGCAGACGGCGCCGGCAAAAAGCCCAACCATTAACGTGATCGTCAATAAGAAAGTGCCTTTCCTGCCGCAGCCTGATAGCGACGAAAGCTATCAGCTAACCGTTAACGCCGAAGGCGCGACCCTGAAAGCCAATACGCGTTTTGGCGCGCTGCGCGGCATGGAAACGCTGCTACAGCTGGTACAAAACGGCCCTGACGGCACCACCATTCCTTATGTCGCCATTGACGATGCGCCGCGCTTCCCGTGGCGTGGACTGCTGCTGGATTCCGCCCGTCACTTTATGCCGCTGTCGGCGATCAAGCGGCAGATTGATGGTATGGCGGCGGCGAAGCTTAACGTACTGCACTGGCATCTGACCGACGATCAGGGCTGGCGCTTCGCCTCCAGCCGCTATCCGAAGCTGCAGCAGCAGGCCAGCGACGGCCTGTTTTATACCCAGGCGCAGATGAAAGACATTGTGCGCTATGCCGCCGAACGCGGTATTCGCGTGGTGCCGGAAATCGATATGCCGGGCCACGCCTCGGCGATCGCCGTGGCTTATCCGGAGCTGATGAGCGCGCCGGGGCCTTACGCGATGGAGCGCCACTGGGGTGTGCTGAAACCGGTTCTCGACCCAACAAAAGAGGCCACCTACGCGTTTGCCGAGGCGATGGTCAGCGAACTGGCGGCTATCTTCCCCGATCCGTATCTGCATATCGGCGGTGATGAAGTCGATGATAGCCAGTGGCGCGCCAATCCGGCCATTCAGAAATTCCTCAAAGAGAAGGGGCTGGCGGACAGCCACGCGCTACAGGCGTACTTCAACCGGCGCCTGGAGACGTTACTCGAAAAACATCACCGGCAGATGGTCGGCTGGGATGAAATCTACCACCCTGATTTACCGAAGAGCATTCTGATTCAGTCCTGGCAGGGGCAGGACGCATTAGGCGACGTCGCCAAACACGGCTATCGCGGCATTCTCTCCACCGGTTTTTACCTCGACCAGCCGCAGTACACCGCCTATCACTATCGTAATGAGATTATCCCGCAGGGGCTTAACGGTGTGGATACGATTACCGATAACGACAGCGCCCAGAGCTGGCAGTTTTCGATGCCGCGCCTGAAGGGCAGCGCGGTTGAGGGCAGCTTTACGCTGGTAAAAGGCGATAGTGGCTGGCGTGGATTTATTGATTTTAAAGGGAAATCACGGCGTGCCGTGCAGGAGATTGAATGGCTCGGCGACAATCAGGTCACGTTCCGCATCGATACCTGGATGGGCGAGACCCGCCCGGTGCTAACCATTAACGACGACAAGCTCGCAGGCTACTTCCTGCTTGGCAACACCCGTTATCCCATTGACGGCAAGCGGCTGGATGCCGTACCGCAGGGCATTCAGCCGACGCTGCCCGACGCGCAGCAACAGAAGAATCTGCTGGGCGGCGAGGCGGCGCTGTGGGCGGAAAACGTCGCCGCGCCGGTCATCGATATCAAGCTGTGGCCTCGGGCTTTTGCGGTGGCGGAGCGGCTGTGGTCGGCCGAAGACGTCAAAGACAGCGACAATATGTATCAGCGCCTGCAGGCGATGGACAGTTGGTCAACGGTCTCCGTCGGCCTGCAGCAGCACACTCAGCAGCTGGAGCAGTTCACCCGCCTGGCGAACAGCAGCCATACGCTGGCGTTGCAGATCCTCGCCGAGGCGCTGGAGCCGGCGCATTACTACACCCGTCAGCATCTCAAGTTCCAGGCGAACAATTACCATCAATTTGAACCGCTTAACCGGTTGGCCGATGCGTTACCGGCTGAGAGTGACACCGTACGCAGCCTGAACCAGTGGGCGGAGCGGCTGATCAGCGATGCCGAGGATACTGAGAGCGCCGATGCGCTGCGCCACGTCTTTACCCGCTGGCAGAACAACAGCGGCGATGCGCTGGCGCTGACCGACAATAACTATCAGCTGGCGGCGATTAAACCGGTGGTGCAGCAGGTTGATAAGCTGGCGAGCCTCGGGCTGCGCTTGACCGATCTGGTGGCGCGGCAGGGAACGCTGGACGATAAAGAGTACGCCTCAATCCAGGCGCAGCTGGATACGGCGGCGAAAACCCAGGATGAGCTGGTGATTGCGGCGGTCTATCCGCTGGAGAAACTGCTGCGGGCAACGAAGATAAAATAGGGCATTTCCCTCACCCCGCGGATGGCGCAAGCGCCTGGGGTGAGGGCAGAGAAGCGCTTAGCGACGGATCGCGATAGCTTCAATCTCAATCTTCACGTCTTTCGGCAGACGCGCGACTTCTACGCAGGAACGCGCCGGGAAAGTGGCGTTATGCTCGGTGAAGAACGCTTCATACGCGGCATTCACGGTGGCGAAATCGTTCAGATCTTTCACGAAAACGGTGGTTTTCACGATATCGCCCACTTTCAGGCCAGCGGCTTCAACGATAGCTTTTACGTTGTCCAGGGACTGACGCGCCTGCGCGGCGACATCTTCCGGCACGCTGCCGGTTTTCGGGTCTACTGGGATCTGGCCGGAAGTGATGATCATGCTACCCAGATCAACACCTTGTACATATGGGCCGATAGCTGCTGGTGCCTTTTCCGTCGCAATAGTTTTGCTCATAATATCTCCAGATGAACTGCAGTAATTAGGTCGTAGCCATTATAGGGAGGGCCGGTATTAATACCAACCGCAATTAGTTGGCCAGCACCACATAATGGGAAAACTCTTTTTCACAGTATTTGCATTTGAGTGCGATGTCATCGGCGCGTTTTTTCACTGCGAAACTCGACGAAACCGGCTCAGCGTGACTGATGCAGTTGCTGTTCGGGCAGACCAGCACGCTATTGATGCGCTCCGGCAGGCTCGGGCGGGATTTGCCCACCACTTCGTAATCATCAATACGGTTAACCGTTGCGTCCGGCGCATACAGCGCCAGCTGATTGACCTGCTCATCGGTCAGGAAGGTGTTCTCGATTTTAATCAAATCTTTACGGCCCATCTCGCCGGACGGCAGGTTCAGGCCGATGGTGATGCGCTGGTCGGTTTCGGTCAGCTTGAACAGGGTCAACAACTTGAAGCCGACCTGGGCCGGGATATGGTCGATCACGGTCCCGCGTTTAATGGCTTCTACTTGCAGTTTATTGTCGTGTGTCATCTCTCATTCCCCCTTATTGTGCCAGCTCGCTATTCAATACCAGTGCCAGTAACGCCTGGCGGGCGAAGATGCCGTTACCGGCCTGCTGGAAGTACCAGGCGTGCGGCGTTTTATCGACGTCGGTGGTGATTTCATCAACGCGCGGCAGCGGGTGCAGCACCTTCATGTTGACGCGGGCGCCTTCGAGATCCGCGGCGCGCAGCACGAACTGCGCCTTCACGTTGGCGTATTCCGATGGGTCAAGGCGCTCTTTCTGCACGCGAGTCATATACAGAATATCGACCTCTGCCATCACTTCGTCGATGGCGCTATGCAGGCTCCAGGCGATGCCTTTTTCATCCAGCATATCGAGAATGTACTGCGGCATCGCCAGCGCGTCCGGGGCGATGAAGTAAAAGCGGTTGCCGTTGAATTTGGCCAGCGCCTGGGTCAGCGAGTGTACGGTACGGCCATATTTCAGGTCGCCGACCATCGCGACATTGAGGTTCTCAAGGCGGCCCTGAGTTTCCTGAATGGTGAACAGGTCGAGCAGGGTTTGCGTTGGATGCTGATTGGCGCCGTCGCCGGCGTTGAGAATCGGCACGCCGCCGGAGAATTCGGTTGCCAGACGCGCGGCGCCTTCTTGCGGATGGCGCATCACGATAGCATCGACGTAGGTGCTGATAACCGAAATGGTGTCGGCCAGGGTTTCGCCTTTCTTACCGAGCGAGGTGTTGCTGCTGTCGGAGAAGCCGACCACGCTGGCGCCGAGGCGATGCATGGAGGTTTCAAAAGAGAGGCGAGTACGGGTGGAGGCTTCAAAGAAACAGCTGGCGATAACCTTATGCTTCAGCAGCTCGGGTTGCGGATTGGCTTTCAGTTTTGCGGCTGTCGCCAGCACCAGTTCGAGGTCTTCGCGGCTGAGATCGTTTATGGAAATGATATGTTTTTGATATAGCGGGTTAGCCATGCTTATCTCCTGACGCCTGAGCAAAAAAAAAGCCCCTTAAATAAGGGGCTTCGAGAATTCATTGAGCAACGGAAAGAAAAACGCCAGGCCAGCGCCTGCTTTCAGACGCGGTAAGACACAGCAATGTCGTACGCAATTGACCATATTTCCTCCCGGCAAAACGGCTGGCATTATACGCAGCTTTGATGAGCAATCAAGCGATTAATCCACAATTAGGGAAACGTTTGCCTGCGAAGGCTGCGCCAGCGCAAAAAACCGCGATAAAAATGTGGTCTGGTAGTGGTAAGCAGCGTATAAAACAAAAATGAAAAGCTGTTTTATATTTGAGGGCTACTATGATTATCGGCAATATTCATCATCTGCAATCCTGGCTGCCGGACGCGCTGCGTCAGGCGATTGAGCATGTTAAAGCCCACGTTAGCGAGTCGACGCCGCTCGGCAAGCACGACATCGACGGCAATAATCTGTTCTATCTGATTTCTGAAGACAGCACCGAAGCGCAGGCCGAGCGTCGCGCCGAGTATCACGCCCGCTATCTGGATATCCAGATTGTACTTCGCGGTCAGGAAGGGATGACCTTCAGCACCTTACCGGCAGGCGAGCCGCAGACTGACTGGCTGGCGGACAAAGACATCGCCTTCCTCGCCGAGGGCGCGCAGGAGAAAACCGTTATCCTTAACGAGGGCGATTTTGTAGTGTTTTATCCAGGCGAAGTGCATAAACCGCTCTGTGCGGTCGGGGCGCCGGCGAAGGTGCGCAAAGCGGTGGTGAAGGTGTTGATGGCTTAAAACGGTTAGCCCGGATACGCGTAGCGCGCTATCCGGGAACCTACCGTGATTAATGGTTATTTTCCAAGCGTCGCCACCATCACCGCTTTGATGGTGTGCATACGGTTTTCCGCCTGATCGAAGACGATGCTCGCTGGGGATTCAAAGACTTCATCGGTCACTTCCATACCGCCGTGCAGTCCATACTCCGCCGCCATCTGTTTGCCGAGAATGGTCTGGTCATCGTGGAACGCGGGCAGACAATGCAGGAATTTCACCTGCGGGTTGCCGGTTAATTGCAGCATGGCTTTATTCACCTGATAGCCGCGCAGCAGGGCGATACGCTCCGCCCATTTCTCTTTCGCCTCGCCCATCGATACCCACACGTCGGTATAAATGAAATCGGCGCCTTTTACGCCCGCGGCGATATCTTCCGTCAGGGTAATATTGCCGCCGTGCTTTTTCGCCAGCGCAGTGCATTCCGCCACTAAACCCTCTTCCGGCCAGCAGGCTTTCGGCGCCACCAGGCGCAGGTCCAGCCCGGTCAGCGCGGCGGCTTCCAGCATGGAATTACCCATGTTGTTACGCGCGTCGCCGGCGTAGACCAGCGTCATTTCATTAAATGCCTTACCCGGCAGGTGCTCTTGCATGGTCAGCAGGTCGGCCAGTAGCTGTGTCGGGTGGAATTCATCGGTCAGGCCGTTCCATACCGGCACGCCGGCATATTCCGCCAGGGTTTCCACCAGCTCCTGGCCGTAGCCGCGATACTGAATACCGTCATACATGCGACCCAGCACGCGGGCGGTATCTTTCATGGATTCTTTGTGGCCGATTTGGCTTCCGCTGGAACCGAGATAGGTCACGCGGGCGCCCTGGTCGTAAGCGGCAACTTCGAAAGAGCATCGTGTGCGGGTTGAGTCTTTTTCGAAGATGAGCGCGATGTTTTTGCCCTTCAGTTTCTGGGCCTCGATACCGTTTTTCTTATCGGCTTTTAATTGCGCGGCCAGGTCGACAAGGCCGGTAATTTCTGCAGCAGTAAAATCCAGTAATCTCAAGAAATGCTTCTGATATAACGCGGACATAATTCCCTCACCTGGCAAATGCCACTATTGAATTAAAATTCACTTTATATGTATGAATATTCATTTGCAACCCCGAGTTAGAAATCTTTTACACAGAAGGTGGAGGCAATCACGGCGGTATGTGACAATAGGAGTATCTGCCGCACATTATGAGGAACGAGCCATGGCAAACCCGGAACTACTGGAAGAACAGCGTGAGGAAACGCGTCTGATTATCGAAGAGCTGCTGGAAGATGGCAGCGATCCGGACGCGCTGTATACCATTGAGCATCATCTCTCTGCCGACGATTTCGAAACGTTGGAAAAAGTGGCGGTAGAGGCCTTCAAGATGGGTTATGAAGTCACCGAGCCGGAAGAGCTGGAAGTCGAAGAAGGCGAAGTGGTGATCTGCTGCGATATCCTGAGCGAAAGCGCGCTCAACGCCGATCTGATCGACGCCCAGGTTGAACAGCTGATGAACCTGGCGGAAAAATTCAACGTCGAGTACGACGGTTGGGGTACCTACTACGAAGACCCGAACGGCGAAGACGATGACGGCGAAGATGACGAAGATTTAATTGACGAAGACGATAACGGCGTACGCCACTAAGTCGTCAACGGATACGGCGGCGTCTGCCGCCGTATATACCCGTCCTGATTAGGGTATAGCCTGGAGCTTCAATGGATTACCCGCAAATACTTTCCCCGATTTTAGCATTCCTGCACTGCCCAACGCCGCAGGAGTGGATTGACGAAGCCCGTAAACCGGACAACCTGCCGCTGCTGTTGACCGACCATATGGTATGCGAGCTGAAAGCGGCGCAAAACGCCATGCTGCTGGTACGCCGCTACGTCGCCGATAAAGATGGCGCCGACGAGCTACTGGAATGCCTGAAACCGTACGAAGACTTTACCTATCGCCGTGGGCCGGAGCCGGATTTTGTCGCTCTGCATAAACGGATCAACAAAAGCGCCATGCCGCGAACCAACGACCCGTGGGGCAGCCAGTTGCTCGACAGCATGATTCTGCTTATCAAAGAGGAGCTGCACCACTTCTGGCAGGTGCGTGAGATCATGCTGGCGCGGGATATCCCTTACGTCAAAATCACCGCCAGCAACTATGCCCGCGGTATGCGCCGGGAGGTGCGATCCCATGAGCCGGTGATGCTAATCGATAAGCTGATTTGCGGCGCTTATATCGAAGCGCGCTCCTGCGAGCGATTTGCCGCGCTGGCGCCGTGGCTGGATGATGATTTACAGAAGTTTTATCTGTCGTTGCTGCGCTCCGAGGCCCGGCATTATCAGGATTACCTGGACCTGGCGCAGAAGATAGCGGGGGGAGATATCAGCGAGCGCGTACGTCAGCTTGGCGAGGCGGAAGCGGCATTGATCCTCCGCCCGGAGCCCGAGTTCCGCTTCCACAGCGGCGTACCGACGGCGCCGTAGCCCGCGGTATTCGGCCCCTGTAGCCCCGGTAAGCGCAGCGCTACCGGGGAGGCCCACGGTAGCGAGGCGTTACAGCGTTTTCAACATCCGCACTTCACAATCGACGTGGCCGGTGCAGCCCAGCGGCTCGTCAATATGCTCAAACCCGAGATGCTCATACAAGCCAATCGCTTCTTTCAAAAAAGCGGTGGTTTCCAGATAGCAGCGTTTAAAACCCTGCTCGCGGGCGTAATCCATCGCCATCAGCGCCAGCTTTTTCGCCCGCCCTTTGCCGCGCGCCGAGGACATAAAGTACATTTTCTGTAGCTCACAGATATCGGACTCGCTACACGAGAGCGGCGCCACGCCGCCGCCGCCGACCACTTCGCCATTTTGCTCAACCACCCAATAAGCGGAGCCAGGTTGGCTATAGAGCTCATAGAGTTCATCCAGATTCGGGTCAGCGACCGTATAGCCTTTATCGGCGGTCAGACCGTATTCCGCGGAGACCTGGCGGATAACATTGGCAATCGCCGGATTATCAGTGGCCGTGATGCGGCGCAGGGATAGCGTTAGGGTTGCGCTCGTATTCATTTGAAGACTCATTACATAATAATGACGGATGATGTTGTTAATAACACTGCGGGCGGGGAGAGTGCAAGCGAGGATCTTTCATAAAATAACGCCCCTTACCGGATGGGATAAGGGGCGGGAGGATTACAGCGCGGCGATCACCGCCTGCTGTTCAATCAGTTTCGCTTTCGCTTCCGCGTAGCCTTCGAGCTTCTCGCGCTCTTTAGCGATTACCGCTTCCGGCGCGCGGGCCACAAAACCTTCGTTGGACAGCTTGCTTTCGATACGGCCGATTTCCGCTTCGACTTTCGCCACTTCTTTTGCCAGACGCGCCAGCTCGGCTTCTTTGTCGATAAGACCCGCCATCGGGATCAGCAGCTCGGCGCCGTCGATAATCTTGGTCACAGAAACCGGACCTTTATCATCGGCAGGCAGCACGGTGATGCTTTCCAGACGCGCCAGGTTCAGCAGGAAGCTGCGGTTGTCGTTAACACGACGCTCGGCATCTTTGCTGCAGCCGCGCAGCAGCAGTTCCAGCGGTTTCCCCGGAGCGATGTTCATCTCCGCACGGATGTTACGTACGGCGACGATCGCCTGCTTCAGCCATTCGGTGTCGGCTAGCGCCGCTTCATCAACCTGAGAAGCCTCGTACTGCGGGAACGGCTGCAGCATGATGGTATCGGCGGTGATACCGCAGATTACTTTCACGCGCTGCCAGATGGTCTCGGTGATGAAAGGAATAATCGGGTGCGCCAGGCGCAGCAGACCTTCCAGCACGGTCACCAGAGTATGACGAGTACCGCGCAGCTCTGCCTCGCTGCCACCGTTCATGACCGGCTTGGTCAGTTCGAGATACCAGTCGCAGAACTGGTTCCAGGTAAATTCATACAGGATGCCCGCGGCGATATCGAAGCGGAAGTTATCCAGCGCTTCGCGGTACGCTTTCACGGTCTGGTTGAATTCAGCCAGGATCCAGCGGTCGGCCAGGGACAGCACCATCTCGCCGCCGTTGAAACCGCAATCTTGATCTTCGGTATTCATCAGTACGAAGCGGCTGGCGTTCCACAGCTTGTTGCAGAAGTTACGGTAACCTTCCAGACGCTTCATATCCCAGTTGATGTCGCGGCCGGTAGAGGCCAGCGCCGCCAGGGTGAAACGCAGGGCGTCGGTGCCGTGCGGCTCGATACCGTTCGGGAACTGTTTCTCGGTGCGCTTACGGATTTTTTCCGCCAGCTGCGGCTGCATCATGTTGCCGGTACGTTTCTCCAGCAGCTCCGGCAGGGTGATGCCGTCAACCATATCCAGCGGGTCAATGACGTTACCCTTGGATTTGGACATCTTCTGGCCTTCGTCGTCGCGGATAAGGCCGGTCATGTAGACGGTCTTAAACGGAACCTGCGGCTTGCCGTTTTCATCTTTGATGAAGTGCATGGTCATCATGATCATGCGGGCGATCCAGAAGAAGATAATGTCGAAGCCGGACACCATCACGCTGGTCGGGTGGAACTGACGCAGCGCGTCGGTGTTTTCCGGCCAGCCGAGGGTGGAGAAGGTCCACAGCGCGGAAGAGAACCAGGTATCCAGAACGTCTTCATCCTGACGCAGCGCGACGTCGGCGCCGAGATTATTTTCCTGGCGTACTTCGTCTTCGGTGCGGCCAACGTAGACGTTGCCCTGATCGTCGTACCATGCCGGGATGCGGTGACCCCACCACAGCTGACGGGAAATACACCAGTCCTGAATATCGCGCATCCAGGAGAAGTACATGTTTTCGTACTGCTTCGGCACGAACTGAATGTCGCCATTCTCAACGGCTTCGACTGCCGGCTTGGCCAGCACGTCCGCACGCACGTACCACTGGTCGGTCAGCATCGGTTCGATAACCACACCGCCGCGGTCGCCGTAAGGCACGGTCAGGTCGTGCGGTTTGATCTCTTCCAGCAGGCCCAACGCGTCGACGGCGGCAACCATCGCTTTACGCGCGGCAAAACGCTCCATCTTCTGGAATTCAGCCGGGATCTCGTTGGAATAGACGTCGGATTCGTTGCCTTTGGTATCGTAGACTTCCGCGCTTTCGCGGATGTCGCCATCAAAGGTCAAAATATTAATCATCGGCAGCTGATGACGGCGGCCAACTTCGTAGTCGTTAAAGTCGTGCGCCGGGGTGATTTTCACGCAGCCGGTGCCTTTTTCCATGTCGGCGTGTTCGTCGCCAACAATTGGAATGCGGCGGTTAACCAGCGGCAGCACCACGAATTTACCGATCAGGTCTTTGTAACGCGGATCTTCCGGGTTAACGGCCACGCCGGTATCGCCCAACAGGGTTTCCGGACGGGTGGTGGCGACCACCAGGTAATCTTTACCGTCAGCGGTTTTCGCGCCATCGGCCAGCGGATAGCGGATGTGCCACATGGAACCTTTCGATTCGCGGTTCTCTACTTCCAGGTCAGAGATGGCGGTGCGCAGTTTCGGGTCCCAGTTGACCAGGCGCTTGCCGCGATAAATCAGGTCTTCTTTGTACAGGCGAACGAAGACTTCTTTTACCGCGTTGGACAGGCCTTCATCCATCGTGAAGCGCTCGCGCTCCCAGTCGACGGAGTTGCCGAGGCGGCGCATCTGGCGGGTAATGGTGCCGCCGGATTCCGCTTTCCACTGCCAGATTTTATCGATGAAGGCATCGCGGCCGTAGTCGTGGCGGGTTTTACCTTCTTCAGCGGCAATCTTACGCTCAACCACCATTTGGGTAGCGATACCCGCGTGGTCGGTACCGGCCTGCCACAGGGTGTTTTTACCCTGCATGCGCTGGTAGCGAATCATGGTATCCATGATGGTTTGCTGGAAGGCATGACCCATATGCAAACTGCCGGTGACGTTCGGCGGCGGGATCATGATGCAGAAGCTCTCCTGGCTTTCATCACCATTCGGTTTGAAATAGCCCTGCTTTTCCCAGTGCTCGTAAAGCGGCTGTTCGATATCTTGTGGGTTGTATGTCTTTTCCATTATTTCCAGGTTGCCGTGTTCAGGTTGAAACCAGCCATGCGGTACGCTTTATAGCGTTCGCGCGCCAGTTGTTTCAGAGAATCTTCGTAAGGGACAAAGTCTATCACTTCTGTGAAAGCGGTGGCAAAATCTGCAAAGTTTAGCCGCAGGCTGATAAGAATATCCCGCGGGCTGCTGTTGCGTTTTTGCGGCCAGGCAATTTCTACCGGCGCGCCGCCTCTCGGGCCTTCGCCCGCCAGGTTATGCGGCACAAAGCTCTCCGGCGGCCGCGTCCACAGCGCTTCGTCGAGGCGAATAGCCTGCTGTTCATCTTCACAGGCGATCAGGACGCGCTTGCCGTTGCGCCAACGTTCTGCGGCAATTTCACACACCAGCTGCTCGACGGCGCTGAGCTCGTCGACGATGGTGTCATTGTCCAGAAGATAGAACGTTGCGTTTTTCATATATGGGGCTTCTTGTTGTGGATTTAAATGCAAAGCCGGGTGGCGCTACGCTTACCCGGCCTACATACGGCATTTTTCCGTAGGCCCGGTAAGCGTAGCGCCACCGGGCATCAGACGGCAATCACTCTTCGCCGTTAAAACCCGCACGATTGAGCAGGAACTGCGACAGCAGCGCCACCGGGCGGCCGGTCGCGCCTTTGGCTTTCCCGGAACGCCAGGCGGTACCGGCGATGTCGAGGTGCGCCCAGTTGTACTTGCGAGTGAAGCGTGACAGGAAGCAGCCAGCGGTAATCGCGCCGCCAGGACGGCCGCCGATGTTGGCCATATCCGCAAAGTTGGACTCCAGCTGATCCTGGAACTCGTCGGCCAGCGGCAGACGCCATGCGCGGTCGCCGGCCAGTTCGGAGGCGCCGATCAGCTCATGAGCCAGCGGGTTATGGTTCGACATCAGGCCGGTGATGTGATGGCCGAGGGCAATCACGCAGGCGCCGGTCAGCGTCGCCACATCGATAACCGCTTCCGGCTCGAAGCGCTCAACGTAGGTCAGCACATCGCACAATACCAGACGGCCTTCGGCGTCGGTATTCAGTACTTCAACGGTCTGCCCGGACATGGTGGTCAGAACATCGCCCGGGCGATACGCGCGACCGCCAGGCATATTTTCACAGCCTGCCAGCACGCCGATGACGTTTAGCGGCAGCTGCAGCTCGGCAACCATTCGCATTACGCCGTAGACCGCCGCCGCGCCGCACATATCGTACTTCATCTCGTCCATGCCTTCGGCAGGCTTGATGGAGATACCGCCGGAGTCGAAGGTCAGGCCTTTACCGACCAGCACGATAGGGCGCGCGTCTTCAGACGGGTTGCCTTTATACTCGATGACCGACATCAGCGACTCGTTCTGCGAGCCGTTGCCGACGGCGAGATAGGAGTTCATCCCCAGCTCGCGCATCTGCTGCTCGCCGATCACGCGGGTGATGACGTTCTTGCTGTAAGTGTCGGCCAACTGGCGCGCCTGGGAAGCAAGGTAAGCCGCGTTACAGATATTCGGCGGCATATTGCCGAGATCTTTCGCCGCTTTGATACCGGCGGCGATCGCCAGGCCATGTTGAATGGCGCGTTCGCCGCTGGTGAGCTCGCGGCGAGTCGGCACGTTAAAGACCATTTTACGCAGCGGGCGACGTGGCTCGCTTTTGTTGGTCTTCAACTGATCGAAGCTGTACAGCGTCTCTTTGGCGGTTTCAACGGCCTGGCGAACTTTCCAGTAGTTGTTGCGCCCTTTAACGTGCAGTTCGGTCAGGAAGCAGACGGCTTCCATCGAGCCAGTGTCATTCAGAGTATTAATGGTTTTCTGAATAACTTGTTTATACTGACGTTCATCCAGTTCGCGCTCTTTACCACAGCCGATGAGCAGAATGCGCTCAGACAGGATGTTCGGCACATGGTGCAGTAACAACGTCTGGCCAGGCTTGCCTTCGAGCTCGCCGCGACGCAGCAGGGCGCTGATGTAACCGTCGCTGATTTTATCGAGTTGTTCGGCGATGGGGGAGAGGCGACGTGGTTCGAAGACGCCGACCACGATACAGGCACTCCGCTGCTTCTCCGGGCTACCGCTTTTTACACTGAACTCCATGCACTATGCTCCTGAATCTTAAAGACAACAGTGGTGGCTACGGCTATACTCGTCGCCTTTCCAGTTGCAGATGCGTTGGCTACGCCTGCTTACCCCTGACGCTGGCTGATGCCGCTTTGGGGCTTCACAGTCCTGCCGCCTTTCTACAACTCGAAATCCATTGAGTATATAATTGCAAGCTTTCGTAACTCATGTCCGATGTTGCGGTGACTTCGTGTTAATCTTAACGTTATTACGGCCTTGGTTCGTCAGAAAAGATCCTGATACGCAGAACCGATGAGTCATTTAATCTTAGCGATGTTTTCGACGACAAAAGAGAATAAATGACGTTTAAGCCATGAAACAAGCAATTTTCCTGCAATAAGACGGGTTTTTACGGGCGTATTTATAGTGATAATCATAAGATATCTGGTTCGTGAGACGCTGAAAAGCCAGTTGGCGATCCTATTCATCCTGTTACTGATTTTCTTCTGTCAGAAACTCGTCAGGATCCTTGGCGCCGCGGTAGATGGCGATATCCCGACCAACCTGGTGCTCTCGCTGTTAGGGCTGGGCGTACCGGAAATGGCGCAGCTCATTCTGCCCCTGAGTCTTTTCCTCGGGTTGTTGATGACGCTGGGTAAACTGTATACCGAAAGCGAAATTACGGTGATGCACGCCTGCGGCTTAAGTAAAGCCGTATTGATTAAGGCGGCAATGATCCTCGCCCTGTTTACCGGCGCCGTCGCGGCAGTCAACGTGATGTGGGCGGGGCCGTGGTCGTCGCGCCATCAGGATGAAGTGCTGGCGGAAGCCAAAGCCAACCCTGGAATGGCGGCGCTGGCTCAGGGCCAGTTCCAGCAGGCCAGCGACGGCAGCGCGGTGTTGTTTATCGAAAACGTGAACGGCAACCGCTTCAACGACGTGTTCCTTGCGCAATTGCGGCCAAAAGGTAACGCGCGTCCTTCCGTTGTGGTGGCGGATTCCGGCGAACTGTCGCAGAAAAAAGACGGATCCCAGGTGGTCACTATGACTCAGGGGACGCGTTTTGAAGGCACGGCGATGCTGCGCGATTTCCGTATTACCGACTTCAAAAACTACCAGGCGGTAATTGGCCATCAAGCGGTAGCGGCCGATCCCAGCGACACCGAACAGATGAATATGCGCACCCTCTGGAAGACCGATACCGCGCGCGCGCGCGCCGAACTACACTGGCGATTTACGCTGGTGGCGGCGGTGTTCATGATGGCGCTGATGGTTGTCCCGCTTAGCGTGGTGAACCCGCGTCAGGGCCGCGTGCTGTCTATGCTGCCGGCGATGCTGCTATATCTGGTGTTCTTCCTGCTGCAAACGTCGATCAAATCGAACGCGGGTAAAGGCAAAATGGACCCCGCTATCTGGATGTGGGGCGTGAACCTGCTCTACTTCGCGCTGGCGGTGCTGCTTAACCTGTGGGATACGGTGCCGATGCGTCGTTTCCGTGCCCGGTTTAATAAAGGAGCGGTGTGATGCAGGCGTTTGGCGTACTTGACCGCTATATCGGTAAAACCATTTTCAACACCATCATGATGACGCTGTTCATGCTGGTGTCGCTCTCCGGCATTATTAAGTTTGTCGACCAGCTGAAAAAAGCCGGACAGGGCAGCTATGATGCAATGGGCGCCGGGCTTTATACCATTCTCAGCGTACCAAAAGATGTGCAAATCTTCTTCCCCATGGCGGCGCTGCTTGGCGCATTGCTGGGGCTGGGGATGCTGGCGCAGCGCAGCGAACTGGTGGTGATGCAAGCTTCCGGTTTTACCCGTATGCAGGTGGCGCTGGCGGTGATGAAAACGGCGATCCCGCTGGTGTTGTTGACCATGGCGATGGGTGAATGGGTGGCGCCGCAGGGCGAACAGATGGCGCGCAACTACCGTGCGCAGCAGATGTACGGCGGTTCGCTGCTGTCGACCCAGCAGGGTTTGTGGGCGAAAGACGGGCATAATTTTGTCTATATTGAGCGGGTGAAGGGCAACGATGAGCTGGGTGGCGTGAGCATCTACCAGTTTAACGATAACCGTCGTCTGCAATCAGTTCGCTACGCCGCTTCCGCGAAGTTTGATAATGAAGCTAAGATCTGGCGCCTGTCGCAGGTGGATGAATCTAATCTCACCGATCCAAAACAGGTCACCGGTACGCAAATGGTGAGCGGCACCTGGAAGACCAAGCTAACGCCGGACAAACTCGGCGTGGTTGCGCTGGATCCGGATGCGCTGTCAATCAGCGGCCTGCATAACTACGTGACCTATCTGAAGTCCAGCGGCCAGGATCCGGGCCGTTACCAGCTCAATATGTGGAGCAAAATCTTCCAGCCGCTGTCGGTGGCCGTGATGATGCTGATGGCGCTGTCGTTCATTTTTGGCCCACTGCGGAGCGTGGCGATGGGCGTGAGAGTGGTTACCGGGATTAGCTTCGGCTTTATCTTCTACGTACTCGACCAGATATTTGGCCCACTGACGTTGGTTTACGGGATACCGCCGATAATCGGCGCGCTGCTGCCAAGCGCAAGTTTCTTCCTGATAAGCCTTTGGCTGATGATGAGAAAAGCGTAGTACAATAGAAGGGTGCGAAAGCACCCTTTTTTTTCGTCTTTGCATGGAGGCATTGATGTTTGGTAAATCCCTGATATTCATTCTGCAGGTCGCTGCCGGAATCTTGTGGATCCCGGATATTTTTATCATCGCCACCATCTTCTTCGGCGCGTTGCATCCAGAGTGGGCCAGCGGCTGGTTCCTGTTTGAAGGCACAGTTTTTCTGTTTATGCTGGTGTTTTTTATCTGGTCGTTGAAACGAGCGGATGTGCTGAGCCTGACGACGGGGCTGGTGCGTGCGGGCACAGCAGAAGAGCAAAAAGCCGATCGGGTGCTGTTTTGGTTCGATCTCAATGGCACGTTAGCGGGGGTTATACTGTCGCTATCGATATTCGCTTTTCTGTTTGCTTTCGTGGTGTTAGACAAAGGCCTGCCGCTATATCTTCATCAGGTTGCGGTGGTCGCCGTGCTGGCGCTGTGCTGGCGTGGCAATCACCGCCTCGAAGCGCGCAAAAGCGCGCGGGGATATGGGGATTATGTTAAGACAACCCCCTGAGGCGACTAAGGCCTAACGCTTACGCTCACCGAGCCAACAAATAACCCGGATGAGGCGCAGCGCGCCACAATCCGGGGTCGGTGTCCTTGCGCTAACGGCGCCTTCCGCCGAGCAGGCTTCCCAGCATGCCGCGGACGATCTGGTTGGTTACCTGACGTACGGCGCTTTTGGCCGCGGTCTGCACGATACCATCTCGTTTACCGCCGCGCGGGCCGGTAGTGCCGAACAGAATATCTTTCAGTCCACCGAGTAGCCCGTCATCATCACCGTTTTGTTGACCTTTTGCCGGCGGTGCCGACTGCTGCTCTGTGGCGACCTGCACCCCTTTTTGCAGCATTTCGAAGGCCGACTCGCGGTCAATCTCTTCTTCATACTTGCCGTACAGCGCCGAGTGGTTAATCAGGCCATTTCGCTCATCATCGGTGACCGGTCCCATCCGCGAGCAGGGAGCGATAACCATTGCGCGCTCGACGACCGACGGGCTGCCTTTCTCGTCGAGGAAGGAGATCAGCGCTTCGCCGGTACCGAGCTCCTGAATGGCCTGCTCGGTACTGAATGCCGGGTTGGCGCGCATGGTCTGGGCGGCGGTTTTCACCGCTTTTTGATCCTTCGGAGTAAAGGCTCGCAGGGCATGCTGCACGCGGTTGCCCAACTGGCCAAGCACGGCATCCGGGATATCCGACGGATTCTGCGAGACAAAATAGACGCCGACCCCTTTAGAGCGGATAAGACGGATCACCTGCTCGATTTTATCCAGCAGTACCTGCGGCGCATCGTTAAACAGCAGGTGGGCTTCGTCAAAGAAGAACACCAGCTTCGGTTTTTCGAGGTCGCCGGCTTCCGGCAGGCGCTCGTAGAGTTCGGAGAGCATCCACAGCAGGCTGGCGGCGTACAGCTTCGGCATCTGATAGAGCTTTTCAGCGCTGAGGATATTAATCACCCCTTTACCGCTGGCATCGACACGCATCCAGTCCTGAATATCCAGCATCGGTTCGCCGAAGAAGTGCTCTGCGCCCTGCTGCTCCAGGGTTAACAGCCCGCGCTGGATAGCGCCGACCGACGCGCTGCTGATGTTGCCATACTGGTTCTGGAAGGCTTTGGCGTTATCACCGATAAACTGGGTGATGGCGCGGAGATCTTTAAAGTCCAGCAGCAGCAGGCCGCGATCGTCAGCAATACGGAAAATAATGTTTAGCACGCCGCTTTGTACTTCATTCAGGTTGAGCAAGCGGGCGAGCAGCAGGGGGCCGAGATCCGACACTGTGGCGCGCACCGGGTGGCCCTTTTCACCAAAGATATCCCAAACAACCACCGGGTTGGCATGCGGCTCCCAGTCGGTAACGCCGATTTTTTCCAGACGCGCCTGAAGTTTCTCAGAGCTCTGGCCTGCTTCCGCGATACCGGTCAGGTCGCCTTTCACATCGGCCATAAAGACCGGTACGCCGATCTCGGAAAATGACTCCGCCAGTTTCTGCAAAGTTACGGTTTTACCGGTGCCGGTGGCGCCGGTAATTAGGCCGTGACGGTTAGCCATTGCAGGCAGCAGATGCAGTTGTTTATCCAGCGTGCGCGCAATCAGCAGGGGTGAGCTCATGATCGATTCCTCCATTTATCCTGCGTCGATTATAGGCAACCTGACAGCAAAAAGATGGAGGAAATCGATAACTCTCAACGTTTAATCTCAGGCGCAGTGGCGCTGAATCAGCGCGATGCTCTGTTCAATCTCGCGGCGAATCTCCTCTTCGCGCCATGACGCCAGCTGCGGAGCGAAAGGCTCGAAGGCGTAATCGCCACGATATCCGCGGGCTTCAAGATGTTTTACCTGCTGGCAGGTCATCAGCCTATCTTGTGGTGTCAGCATGATGCGCTCGTTGTCGGTCAACTGTTCGCGCGGGCGGGGATCGTCAACGCCGGAGAGATGAACCAGACCTATCTCAGCAACGTCCAGCTGGCTGAATTCCTCTTCAGCTTGTGGATAAAGATGATGATGGAAAGTATCAATTAACAGCTTAAACGGTACCTGGGCGTCACGAATGAGTGCCTGCGCCTGCGCCGCCGAGCGCAGCGAACTTTGTGGGAAGCCCAGCGGCTCGACCAGGCCCTGAACGCCATATTGTTCGAACAACGGCGCCAGCTCGCGCATAGCGGCAAGCGTTTCTTGCGGCGCTACAACGGTGCCATCATTTAACGGGCACATCACCAGCGATTTGGCGCCAATGGACTGCGCATCTTTCAGCAGCGACTCCGTCAGCTGACGTACTTCAGCGCTGTGGCGGTTGAAGGGATAGACGGCGTTGATCGTCAGAATTTCAAGCTGGTATCGGTCGGCTAGCTTGCGCACCTGCTGGTGGGTAAGCTCATCGGTGACTTTACCGCTGGGTAAATCATTACGCAGCTCGACCTTATGCAGCCCGAGTTCGCTTACCAGACGGAAAAACGCTTCAATGCTAAGCGATGGCGCAATTTTACGATTGATACAGAAACGCTGCAGGGCAATGGCCATTTGACACTCCTGACAAGATGTTGACTGGTTTAGTTCGCTTGCCTGATAGTTAAAATGTTTATTTCATCATTGGCAATGGATGAAATGATGGTTGTTTGAGCACGATCGCAAAATAGTTGCTGCGCCATTTCATAGTTTACATCAACGTCAACCGCAGAAAATCTCACCTTCACTACCGCTGCGATATGAAATCATGTAGAGAGAGTCTTGCTGAAAAATGCGACAGCTATCACCAAAGTGGAATTTCATTTTATCTGTTTATTGAAATATAAATTTCATTTTACTACGGTTATAGCACAGCACAATCAGCGACGGGCCGTAACTTGAACGGCCTTCTACACTATGAGGCGAGAAGATGACTATCACAGGTAACTTTATTGGTGGGAAAACGGTAACCAGCAGCAGCCGGGAAACGATGCCGGTGTACGACCCGGCCACTGGCGATGTGGTTCGCGAAGTCACGCTTTCCACCGCGCAGGAGGTTTCCGACGCAATCCAGGTCGCTCGCGACGCTTTTGACAGCTGGTCCCGTACCACGCCGCTGCGCCGCGCCCGCGTGCTGTTCAATTTTAAAATGCTGCTCGAACAGCACGTCGATGAACTGGCTGGAATTATCGTTAGCGAGCACGGCAAAGTGTGGTCCGATGCGTTGGGAGAGCTGACTCGCGGCATGGAAGTGGTTGAGTTTGCCTGCGGCATTCCGCATCTTATTAAAGGTGAGTTTTCTTCCGACGTAGGTACCGGCGTCGACAGCTATTCGCTCATGCAGCCGCTGGGCGTGGTGGCGGGGATAACGCCGTTTAATTTCCCGGCTATGGTGCCGATGTGGATGTTCCCCATCGCGCTGGCCTGCGGCAACAGCTTCGTGCTGAAACCACCGGCGCTGGCGCCGACCGCGGCGGTACGCATGGCTGAATTACTGAAAGAAGCCGGTCTGCCGGACGGCGTTTTTAACGTCATTCATTGCAGCAATGAAGATGCCGAACAGCTTTATACCGACCCGCGTATTGCCGCCGTCAGCTTTGTCGGCTCCTCCGGCGTGGCGGAATATATCTATAAAACCGCCAGCGCTCACGGAAAACGCGTCCAGGCTTTTGGCGCAGCGAAAAACCATGCCATCGTGATGCCGGACGCCGATCTTGATGCGACCGTGAATGCCATCATGGGTGGCGCGTATGGTTCCGCAGGCGAGCGCTGTATGGCCCTGCCGGTAGTAGTGGCCGTCGGTGACGAAACCGCAGATAAGTTAATCGCCCGCCTGAAACCATTAGTCGAGTCGTTGAAAGTGGGCCCTGGTTGCCTGCGCGGCAAAGACGAAAACGAAATGGGGCCGGTAGTATCTGAAGCGCATCAGAAAAAAGTACTCGGCTATATTGATAAGGGCGTCAGCGAAGGGGCGTCGTTGGTGGTGGATGGCCGCAGGCTGCGCGTGGCCGGGCATGAGGACGGATATTACGTTGGCGGTACGCTGTTTGACCATGTCACTCCGGAAATGACCATCTGGCGTGAAGAGATTTTTGGCCCGGTGCTGGGGATCGTCCGCGTTGCTGATTACCAAAGCGCGCTGGCGCTGGTTAACAGCCACGAATTTGGTAACGGCAGCGCCGTCTTTACCAGCAATGGCCATACCGCCCGCGAGTTCGTTCATGATGTACAGGCCGGCATGGTTGGCGTCAACGTACCGGTGCCGGTACCAATGGCCTTCCATAGCTTTGGCGGCTGGAAGCGCTCGGTATTTGGCGCGCTGAACGTCCACGGGCCTGACGGCGTTCGCTTCTATACCCGTATGAAAACTGCCACCGTGCGCTGGCCGCAGGGGCAGCAAACCGTATCTGAATTCAGTATGCCGACGTTAGGTTAATCGGCGAAGGAGAACGCTATGTCGTTATTGGCTAAAGCGCAAAAAGAGGGACATATCCAGCACATCACCCCGCAGAGCGCGGGGTGGCATTATATTGGCTTTGATGTCTGGATGTTAAAACAGGGGCAAACCGTGACCCTGGAGAGCGGTGATCGTGAGCTATGTCTGGTTCTGGTCTCCGGGCTGGCCTCGATCAAAACTCAGCACGCCGATTTTCCCGACCTCGGTAAACGCATGTCGCCATTCGAGCGTACGCCGCCGTGGTCGGTCTATGTGCCGCCGCACGATAAGGTCGAGGTCACTGCAGATTCCGATCTTGAGCTGGCGGTTTGCAGCGCGCCGGGCAAAGGCAGCTTCCCGGCGCGAGTGATACGGCCTGAGGATGTTGGCGTAGAACATCGCGGTAAAGGGCGTAACCAGCGGCTGGTACATAATATTCTGCCGGATAACGCCCAGGCGGATTGCCTGCTGGTAGTGGAAGTCTACACCGAAGAAGGGGCGACCAGTTCCTGGCCATCGCACAAGCACGATACCGCGCTGCCGGGGCAGGAAACCCAGCTGGAAGAAACCTACTACCACCGTTTCGATCCGCCGCAAGGCTTTGCCTTTCAGCGAGTGTACACCGATGACCGCAGCCTGGATGCCTGTATGGCGCCCTATAACCATGATGTGGTGATGGTGCCGCGCGGCTACCATCCGGTAGCGGCGATCGCCGGTTACAACAGCTATTACCTGAACGTGATGGCGGGGCCGGATCGTAAGTGGCTATTTACCTGGGAAGACGATCACGCCTGGATCAACAGCGATCGCTATTCATAGTGCGCGATAAACGAGAAAAGCCGGGGATGTCCCCGGCTTTTTTGTCTGTTGATTGCCTCTGTTTACCGCTAGCGCAACGGGTAATCAGGCGCGGTGCTGCTGCGGCTCTTTGCTGCTATTCAATGCCAGCGATACCGCCAGCGTCTGCGCCAGGCACAGCGAGGCCACCTGTGAACGGAAACCATCGACCTGCGCTTCACGCACCACAAAGCACACATCACTGAAGGCGGCAAGCGGGCTTACCTGGCTATCGGTAATGGCGATTTGTCGCGCCTTGCGCTGGGCGCCAAGCTCAACCAGCTCCACCACTTCACGGGCATAAGGCGAGAAGCTCACCGCCACGACCACATCCTTCGGCCCCACCAGACTGAGCTGTTCGGTGAACATCCCGCCAAGGCCGTCGATCAGAAAGGCTTTGCGATCCAGATGGCGCAGCGCGTAGGTCAGGTAAGAGGCGACGCTGAACGAGCGACGCAGACCGATAACATAGATATTTTCCGCATCCGCCAGTAAATCTACCGCCCGGTTGAGATCTTCGCCGGAGGTCTGCATTGCCAGTTGCTGCAGCGCCTGGGTATTGACCATGCTGAACATGTTGAGGATTTCCGTCGGCGTTTCCGGCGGGGTTGTTTCGTCGTTAGTAGTCTGGCGGAACAGACGCGCGCGCTCGGTGTAGTTGGCGGTCTCTTCCATCAGATGCTGCCTGAACATCTGCTTCATTTCGTTAAAGCCGCTGAAGCCAAAGGCGTTAGCGAAGCGAATCAGCGTTGAGGGCGGAACGTCAGCCTGTTGCGCAATGGAGGCTACGGTATCGAAAGCAACGCTATTACTGTTATCCAGTATATAGCGCGCCACCTGCTTCAGACGTTTGCTGAGCGTGTCGTAGCGCCGTCTGATTTCATCCTGCAGGATGGTCAGTTGGGTCGGATTATTAGCCATAAGTTGCGCTCTGAGAAAATGGAAGGAATATGGCTTCCAGTGTACCAAATGAAGCGAATTTTTCATTTTTTGCGATGAAATACGCGATTCATTTCACGAAGAAACCGCAGGCCCGCCGCTTTCAAGGAAGTGGCGGGCCTGAAGGAGGTTAGCCGCGCGCTTCGCGCCAGTAGCCGATGAGCCGCAAATAGTTACGCTTCACTTCATCGATTAGCGCGGCGTCATCCAGTTCGCCCTGCATCCAGCGGCGCGAAGGTTGACCAAAGATGGTTCGGCCGACGGCAAAGCCCTTGATCATCGGGTGCCCGGCCGCTTCGGCGAAACCTGCACGCAGGCGATCCGATGGGGCATCCAGCCCCAGGAGCAGGATGCCCCGGCACCACGGATCTTCGCGCTCGATAAGCGCTGAGATCCGCTCCCACTGGGCGCTGGCCAGCGGCGGCAGCTTCCACCAGTCCGGCTGGATGCCCAACTGATAGAAGTGCTCCAGCATAGTGTGGTAGTGGCGTTCATCTTTGTCCGGTCCGTTCTCCGGCAGGATCACTTCCAATAGCAGCTCGTGCCCGGACTTATTGCAGGCCTGCCAGACTTCCAGCAGCAGCGCATCCTGCTCGGCGCGCAGCGCCGCCGGGTCATCCGGGTGGTAAAAGACCAGGCATTTGACGACGTGCTCAAGCGGCCAGTCGATCAGCTGTGAGCCAATATTACCATGTTCAAGACGTAGCGGACGCGAGCTGGGGAGCTCAATCGGCCGACCGATCCACCAGCCTTTACCGGTAATGGCGTTAAGTGAACGTTGACCATAGGTACCATCGGCGAGGATGCCGCTGCGCCGATCCAGCCCGGCCTCTGTGGCGGCCGCCTCGGCGGCGGCCAACAGTAGCAGTTTGAGTTCGGGAATACAGGCCGGGTCACGCCCGGTTTCTAATGCCAGATCCGCCAGCTGTTTACGATGGTCAAAGGCGAAGATACACAGTTCCGGCCACGGCTGGCGCCGACTGGTCACCCGGTGCAAATGATTTAACCGCGCGTCGATATCCGGGCGCGGAACGGCATCGGCCCGCGATAAATAATCATCAAGCTCTACTTTTGTCGGCATCGCCGGCGCGCAGCCGTGGCGCGAAACCACTAACGCGCCGCAGGCGTTGGCGTAGCGGCAGGCCTGCTCCCAGCCCTCATCGTTAAGCCAGCCGCGCAGTAGCCCGGACATAAAAGCATCGCCGGCACCGAGAACGTTGAGTACTTCGACGCGAACGCCTTGCTGCAACGGCACTTCGTCCCAGCTATCCGGGATGGCGCCCTCCAGCACCACGCAGCCCATCGGCCCGCGCTTGCAGACCAGCGTCGCTTTGGTGGCATGGCGAACGTTTTTCAGCGCGGTGAGGGTATCGGTGCTGCCGCCGGCGATATGAAACTCCTCTTCAGTGCCGACGACTAAATCGAACAGGTGCAGAACTTCCTGCAACTGACGGGTCACCGGACCCGACTCAATGAAACGCGTTTCACCGTCGCCCAGCGAAGTAAGCCCCCACAGCACCGGGCGGTAGTCGATATCCAGCGCGGTACGCAGGCCGTGGCGGCGGGCGTATTCCAGCGCCTTCAGTACCGCGTCTCGGGTATTGGCGTGTGAAAGGTGGGTGCCGGTCACCGCCAGAGCGCGTGAAGAGGCGATGTACTCCTCATTGATATCGTCAGGCGTCAGCGCCATATCGGCGCAGTTGTCGCGGTAGAAAATCAGCGGGAAGGTATCCTGATCCTTAATGCCCAGCATCACCAACGCGGTCAGCCGTTCTTTATCCGTGATCAGATATTCGGTATCGACACCTGCGCGGCTGAGGGTTTCACGCAGAAACCGGCCGTTGTGCTCATCGCCCACCCGCGCCAGCATCGCCGATTTTAATCCCTGAATCGCGGTACCAAAGGCGACGTTGCCCGAAGATCCGCCGAGATACTTGGCGAAACTGGCCACATCTTCCAACCTTGCCCCTATCTGCTGGGCGTAGAGATCGACGGCCACCCGGCCAATACAGATGACGTCGAGCCGCTTAACTGCTGCATTCATCGCTAGGGTTTCCTTTTGCAAATCTGCTGCCAGGAGAAGGTCGCATGAGTGACAGTCTGCCGTGAACAGCCTGATGGTTATTAGTTATCTCTAGTTTGAGAAATAAATATTTCATTTTCAAATCTAATCGAAATTAAAAAACCAAAAGTGTGAAGGATCTACCACTCTGCGCGGGTACGCAGCTGCCCACCCATACATGCTGTCTGCGTTCCGCTTACCCATGTTCTCCTTTTTTTAATATCAACATTATCCATATTTTTCATGTAGATAATCTTGTTTTTCCTCTTTTGTTTGGAAGCCTGCTCGCGAAGGAGATGTAAGTGAAACGTGTGAAATGGGTAGAGAGTTTGATCCTTCTCGCAAAATGAAACATTTCTTCTGTATTTGTGTTTAATGAAAAAAATGTTTGCCTATAATCCAAAAATATTCCAGTGGACGTTAACGGCTTTCCCGCACCTACGCCATCTTCTTTGGCGAGCAAAGCGCTAACTCACACGACAAATACTGAACGATAAGGATTAGGCAACATGGGCAAACTGAGACTGACAATGGCGCAGGCGCTGGTGAAATTCCTTGATAACCAGTATCTGGAGGTGGACGGCGAAGCGCAGAAATTCGTGAAAGGGATTTTCGCTATTTTTGGTCACGGCAACGTGTTGGGCTTAGGCCAGGCGCTGGAAGAGAACAGCGGCGAACTGCGGGTTTACCAGGGGCGTAATGAACAAGGCATGGCCCATGCGGCCACCGGCTTTGCCCGTCAATCACTGCGCCGGCAGATCATTGCCTGCACTTCTTCCATCGGTCCCGGGGCGGCCAACATGATCACCGCCGCGGCGACGGCTACGGCCAACCGTATCCCGCTGTTATTACTGCCGGGCGATGTATTCGCCACCCGCCAGCCGGACCCGGTACTGCAGCAAATCGAACAGAGCCACGATCTGAGTATCACGACTAACGACGCATTTCGTGCGGTGAGTAAGTACTGGGATCGTATTACCCGCCCGGAACAGCTCATGAGTGCCTGCATTAATGCCATGCGCGTGCTGACGGATCCGGCGGAAACCGGCGCCGTTACCTTGTGTCTGCCGCAGGACGTGCAGGGTGAAGCCTGGGATTATCCCGAGTCCTTTTTTGCCCGCCGTGTCCACCGTCTGGATCGCCGTCCGCCAAGCGCGGCGCAACTGGCGGATGCGGTAGAGGCAATTAAAGCCAGCCGTAAACCGCTCATCGTCTGCGGCGGCGGCGTGAAATATTCCGCGGCAGGCGAAGGGCTGGTGAGCTTCGCCGAACGTTACGACATCCCGTTTGCGGAAACGCAGGCCGGAAAGGGCACGGTGGTTTCATCGCATCCGCTGAACGTCGGCGGCGTTGGCGAAACGGGCTGCCTGGCTGCCAACCTGTTAGCGAAAGAGGCCGATCTGGTCATCGGTATCGGCACGCGCTTTAGCGATTTTACCACCTCCTCGAAATGGATATTCCAATCCCCGGGCGTGCGCTTCCTTAACGTTAACGTCAGTAATTTTGATGCCTGGAAGCTGGACGGTATCCCAATGCTGGCGGACGCCCGCGAGGCGTTAAGCGCGCTCAGCGCTGCGCTGGAGAACGAGTCCTGGCAGGCAGGATGGGGCGCGCAGATTGCAAGCGTGCAGAGCCGGCAGATGAAAGAGACCCAGCGCGTCTATCAGGCGGTCTGGCAGGAAAAGGATTTCGTACCAGAAATTGACGACCATATTGACCGTGAATCGGTTTATCGCGAATTCCGTCAAATCACGGATTCCACCCTGACGCAAAGCAGCGTTCTTGGCCTGCTGAACGAGTCGCTGGCGGCGGATGCGGTCATTGTGGCGGCGGCGGGCAGCCTGCCGGGGGATTTACAACGCGTCTGGCGCAACCGCGCGCCGAATACCTATCACGTCGAGTACGGCTACTCGTGCATGGGCTATGAGGTCAACGCCGCCCTCGGCGTTAAGCTGGCGCAGCCGCAGAGCGAAGTCTATTCGCTGGTCGGCGATGGCTCCTTCATGATGCTGCACTCTGAGCTGGTCACCTCCCTGCAGGAGCGGGCGAAGATCAACGTCATTCTGCTCGACAACATGGCGAACGGCTGCATCAACAACCTGCAGTTGGAACACGGTATGGATAGCTTCGGCACCGAGTTTCGCTACCGCTCGGCGGAAAACGGCCAGCTGCAGGGCGGGCTGGTACCGGTGGATTTCGCCACGATCGCTTCCGGCTACGGCTGCAAGACCTGGCGGGTCACCACCCTCGATGAGCTTCGCCACGCGCTGGATGCCGCTCGCCGTGAAACCGTCAGCACGCTTATCGACATTAAAGTACTGCCGAAAACCATGGTCCACAAATACGGTAGCTGGTGGAACGTTGGCGTGGCGCAGACGGCGCTGTCGGAACGTATCCGTAAAGTCGCTGAAATGATTAATGAAAAACGCGCCCAGGCGCGGGATTACTAACAAAGAACACGAACCCTGAACCCTACAGAACTACGGAGAGAACCATCATGTCACTCAAATTAGGTGTCATCGGCGCAGGCGCCATCGGTAAAGAACATATCCGTCGCTGCACCCAGGTCTTACAGGGGGCGACCGTGGTCGCCGTTTCCGATATCAACGCCGAAAACGCCCGTGCGGCAGTAGCGCTGCCGGGCGTACAGGCGGAAGTCTACGCCGACGGTCATGATGTGATTAAAGCCAGCGACGTTGACGCCGTGCTGGTGACCTCCTGGGATCCAACCCATGAAGAGTACACCCTGGCGGCTATTGAGGCCGGTAAGCCCGTCTTTTGCGAAAAGCCGTTGGCGATGAGCGCGGAAGGCTGCCGCCGCATCGTTGATGCTGAAATGAAAGCCGGGCGTCGCCTCGTTCAGGTCGGCTTTATGCGCCCGTACGATGAAGGCTATCTGGCGTTGAAGAAGGTCATCGACGACGGTGATATCGGCGCGCCGCTGATGCTGCGCTGCGCCCACCGCAACCAGTCGGTCGGCGAGAACTACACCACCGATATGGCGATCACCAACACCCTGATCCACGAGCTGGACGTGCTGCGCTGGCTGCTAAATGATGACTACCGCTCCGTACAAGTTCGCTTCCCGCGCTCGACCTCCCATACCCATGCGCGGCTGAAAGACCCACAGATCGTCTCGTTTGAAACGAAAAAGGGCACCCTGATCGACGTCGAAGTCTTCGTAAATTGCCAGTACGGCTACGACATCCAGTGTGAGGTGGTTGGCGAAACGGGCATTGCGCGCCTGCCGGAACCGTCGGCGGTGGAGATGCGTAAAGCCGCCAGCCTGTCGACAGCTATCCTCACCGACTGGAAAGACCGTTTCATCAAAGCCTACGACGTCGAACTGCAGGCATTTATCAATGATGTGAAAGCCGGCAAGCTGCAGGGCCCCTCCGCCTGGGACGGCTATGCGGCATCGGTTGCCGCCGACGCCTGTCTGAAGGCGCAAGAGTGCAACGAACCGGTAGCAGTGTCGCTGCCTGAGTGCCCGGCATTCTACCAACGCTAAATCCTCCTTCACCGACGTAACGTTTCAAACAGGTAACGACGATGAAAATTGCTTTTGATGTCGATGTGATTCGCGATCTCGGGATCACCAGAATGGTTCAGCAGGTGGCGGAGTGGGGCTACAAATACATTGAACAGTCGCCGCACCCGCAGATTAACCCATTCTACAAACATCCGCGCGCCAGCCGGGAGATCATGGCCGAGTATAAGCAGGCGCTGCGTGACAACGGCGTTGAACTCTCCTCGTTCATCTGCGTTTATCGCTGGTCCGGCCCGGATGAGCTGCGCCGTCAAGCGGCGGTGAAGAACTGGAAGAGGCTCATCGAAGTGGCGGTAGAGATGGGCGTGCAGGTTATCAACACCGAATTTTCTGGCGATCCTAACCAGCCGGAAATTTGCGAAGAAATGTTCTACCGCTCGATGGAAGAATTACTGCCGATATTCGAACGTGAAGGTATCCGCGTCGAAATCCAGGCCCACCCGTGGGACTTCTGCGAAGAAAACAACGAGACGGTGGATATCGTGAAGTCCTTCCGTAGCGACAACGTGAAGTACGTCTACAGCGTGCCGCACACCTTCTTCTACGACAAAGGTAAAGGTGAAGTCGAGAAGATGCTGCGCTATGCCGGTCAGGACCTGTCGCACGTGCTGATTGCCGATACCCGCAACCACACCAAACACTGCCGCTATATCGTAAATCCGCCGGGCGTTGACGCCGCCGTACATCAGCACGTCGGCGTCGGCGAGGGGGATGTCGATTTCGATGCTCTGTTCCGCACCCTGCGCGATATGCGCTTCGCTGAACAGACCTTCAAAGTTGGCGGTGAACCGATCGTCTGCACCTCGCTGTTTGGTTACCCGGAAAAGATGAAATACCAGGCCGTGGAAACGCGTGAACTTATCGAACGTGAACTGCTGCGCCGGTAAGGCGCGGCGGCAGGAGCATCAAAATGAACAAAGACAACGTCAAACTGGCTATCGCCCCTATCGGTTGGACTAACGACGATATGCCTGAGCTGGGGAGTGAAAACACCTTCCAGCAAACGGTCAGCGAAATGGCGCTGGCCGGGTTTACCGGCAGCGAAGTCGGCAGCAAATATCCGCGCGATCCGGCGGTGCTGAAGCCGATGCTGGATATTCGCGGCATGCAGATTTGCAACGCCTGGTTCAGCACCTTCTTCGCGAATGGCCAAAGAGAAAAAACCATCGATGAATTCGTTAACCACATGAATTTCCTCCATGCGATGGGCGCAAAGGTGATTGGTTGCTCTGAACAAAGCGGCAGTATCCAGGGGCTCGATAAACCGATTCTCGGCGATGTAAAGCCGTGCTTTAGCGACGAAGAGTGGCAGCGGGTAGCTGAAGGTTATAACGCGCTTGGCAAACTGGCGGCAGAGAAGGGGATGCAGGTTTGCCTGCATCACCATATGGGCACCGGCATTCAGACTGCCGCGGAGATCGACAATTTTATGTCGCTGGTGGACGAACGCGTCTTCCTGCTCTACGACACCGGTCACGCCTGGTATTCAGAGGGCGGCGAGGCGCCGATGCTGTCGATCCTGAAAAAATATCTGCCGCGCATTAACCACGTGCATCTGAAAGACGTCCGCCCCGCGGTAATTGAGCAGGTGCGCCGCGAAGGGCTCTCCTTCCTCGATGGCGTCAAGAAAGGCACCTTTACCGTACCGGGAGACGGCGAAATAGATTTCCGTCCGGTCTTCCAGTTGCTGGATGACTACGGCTACAAGGGTTGGATGGTAGTGGAAGCCGAACAAGACCCCGCGCTGGCGAACCCCTTCGAATACGCCGTAAAGGCGCGTAAGTACATCCGCGAAACGGCAGGAATCTGATCGTTGATGCATTTCGGGCCACACAGCTGCGTGGCCCGCTTTTTCTAAACCTCAAGAGAACCACACGAGAACGACACGTCCGTGAGGCAGGAGGCCTCTGTATTCAGACAAGAGCATATCTTCCCCCTACAAGGTAGGTTACTGGAGTCTTCTATGTCACAGGAACAATATCTCACACTCAATAAAGCGTCGGGGCCGAATAGCGACGCCCCGGCAACGCCGTTTGTTAAGATCGTTGCGTTGATTGCGACCTTAGGCGGTTTACTCTTTGGCTACGACACCGGGGTGATTTCCGGCGCCCTGCTGTTTATGGGTAAGGAACTGCACCTCACGCCGTTTACCACTGGGCTGGTGACCAGCTCGCTGCTGTTCGGCGCCGCATTCGGCGCACTGCTTTCTGGCCATCTGGCCAGCGCCGCAGGCAGAAAGAAAATCATCCTCTGGCTGGCGGTGATCTTCGCTATCGGCGCGGTGGGTACTGCCCTCGCGCCGGACGTCAACTGGATGATTTTCTTCCGCCTGGTTCTCGGCGTAGCGGTTGGCGGCGCGGCGGCAACGGTGCCGGTATATATCGCTGAGATGGCGCCGGCCAACAAACGCGGGCAACTGGTTACGCTGCAGGAACTGATGATCGTCTCTGGCCAGCTGCTGGCCTATATCTCTAACGCCACCTTCCATGAGCTGTGGGGCGGTGAAAGTACCTGGCGCTGGATGCTGGCGGTGGCGACGCTACCAGCCGTGTTGCTATGGTTTGGCATGATGTTTATGCCGGATACCCCGCGCTGGTATGCGATGAAAGGCCGACTGGCGGAAGCGCGCCGGGTGCTGGAGCGTACGCGGCGTAAAGATGATGTCGAATGGGAGCTAATGGAGATTACGGAAACTCTCGACGAGCAGCGCAATCTTGGTAAGCCAAAAATTCGTGAAATCATGACCCCGTGGCTGTTTAAGCTGTTCATGATCGGTATCGGCGTGGCGGTTATTCAGCAGCTTACCGGCGTCAATACCATTATGTACTATGCGCCGACGGTGCTGACCTCGGTCGGTATGACCGATAACGCCGCGCTGTTCGCGACCATTGCCAACGGCGTGGTTTCGGTGCTGATGACCTTTGTCGGTATCTGGATGCTGGGGAAGATAGGCCGTCGCCCGATGACCATGATCGGCCAGTTCGGCTGTACCGCCTGCCTGGTGTTTATCGGCGCGGTGAGCTACCTGCTGCCGGAAACGGTCAATGGTCAGCCGGATGCGCTGCGCGCCTATATGGTTCTGGCGGGAATGCTGCTGTTTCTGAGTTTCCAGCAGGGGGCGCTGTCGCCAGTGACCTGGCTGCTGTTGTCGGAAATTTTCCCAACCCGGATGCGCGGGATGTTTATGGGCGGGGCGGTGTTCTCAATGTGGATTGCCAACTTCCTGATCTCGCTGTTCTTCCCGATGCTATTGTCGTGGGTCGGCCTCTCCGGAACCTTCTTTATCTTTGCGGCAATCGGTATCTTCGGCGCGATCTTCGTGATCAAATGCGTGCCGGAAACACGCAACCGCAGCCTTGAGCAGATCGAACACTATCTGCGCGAGAAGCTGGATACCAGCCCGGCGGGAAAAGCCTACGCGCGTAAATCCTGGGCTTCGTCGCAGGCGGATAAAATCTAAGGCTTCGCAAAATCTCCCCGGCGCATCCTGCGCTGGGGGCGGTTGGTCACCCGGCCTGGGCGTTTACGCCGCAAGCCGGGCGCCCCGCTACAGAACTGCGCTACTTCACTTCTTCCAGCGCGGTCTTATCAACATAAGGTTTCATTAGCGCGTCAGCTTCCTTCTGCGCCGCCTGTACCGCTGCTTCCGGCGTTACTTTGGCATCGTTGACCACCGCCGCCAGCTGGTTCTCCATCGCCTTACGCACGGCGACGGTCTCCCAGGTGGAGTACCACGGATGCGCGTACTTCAGCTGTTCAAGGGCGATCGCCGCCCTCGGGTCCTGCTGCAGATATGCTTTCATCTCCGGCGTATCATACGAAGCCTTACGCGGCGAGAAGTAGCCGGTAAAGCGGCTCCACGCGCCGTTCACCTGCGGGCTTACCAGATAAGTCAGGAACTGGTAGGCCGCTTTCTTCTGCGCGTCGTTGATGCCTTTAAAGCTTACCAGGCTGGCGCCGCCGATCGGCACCGCGCGCTGCTCCTTGGCTGGTAGCATGGCGACACCGAGTTCAAAATCTTTACTGTTCTCGCGCATAAAGCCCAGCGCGCCGGTGCTGAGCATCGCCATGCCAAGTTTGCCGGAGAAGAATGCGGCGCTGATCTGCTTCGAATTCAGTACCCCGGAAGGCATCACTTTGTCTTTGTAGATCAGAGCCTGCCAGAAGCGCAGAGCGCCGATAGCGGTCGGCGAGTTGTAATAAACCTCACCCGGATAGTCTTCATTGAAATATTTACCGCCGTTGGCGCGCACCAGCGCCGAGAAGATCCAGCCGCCGTAGTCGTCGTTGGTCGACGGCAGCATGATCCCCCACTGGCCTTTGCTCTCATCGGTCAGCTTTTTGGCATCAGACAGCAGCTCGGCCCAGGTCTGCGGTGGTTGCGCGATCCCCGCCCGATCGAACAGCGTCTTGTTGTAGTAGAGGATCGGTGTCGAGTTATGGAACGGGATCGCATAGGTGGTGCCCATCACCTGGGCGTTCTTATGCATCGCGGGCCAGAACTCCTTTTGCAGAAAATCGCCAGCCTTTTGATCGCCATATTTAAATAGTTCGTCCATCGGCAGGATCTCATCCTTCAGCGCCAGATCGGTAGTGAAGTTGGCGGACATGATCACCAGCGCCGGCGGCTGCCCGGCCTTCTGTGCGGATTCGGCTTTGATCTTGGTGGTGTCATAATTACCGGTGAAGATGCCCCGTACTTCGACATCCTGCTGCGAGTCGTTGAACGCTTTAATAACGCGGGTCATCTCCATCGTCAGCTTGCCGTCTACCGGGGCCGGAAACATGAAGTCTATTTTCTCTTTCGCCAGCGCCGCGCCGCTCAGAGCGAGGCTGAGCCCAACCGTCAGGGCGGTTAAGGGTTTAAACATGATTACACTCCATCAGTAAATTATGCTGGGTCTCAGCATGAAAAAGATGCACATCGGCAGGCGAGAAGCCGAGGATCATCGATTCGCCTTTTTCAGGTACCGTGCCGCGGTGGCGGCGGCTAAAGCGCAGGGTGCCGATCGGCGTGCTGACGTGGAGCAGATAATCGGCTCCCATCAGTTCTCGTTGCAGGACGGTGCCCGGCAGGCGCAGATGGCCTTGCTCCACGCGGTCGGTAATATGTTCCGGGCGAATGCCCAGCCAGACGCGGGTCTGGCTGCGGTGGCGCGGCGGTAGCGGATGGCGTAGTTCGCCAAGCTGAACGTTGCCGTCAACGCAGGGCAGCGATAGCAGATTCATTGCCGGTGAACCGATAAATCCGGCCACGAACAGATTGGCCGGGTTGGCATACAGATACTCTGGCCGCCCCACCTGCTGCACGTGACCGCCGTTCATCACCACGATGCGGTCGGCCATCGACATGGCCTCGGTTTGATCGTGGGTGACGTAGACGGTACTGGTTTTTAACTGCTGGTGGAGGTCCATAATGCTGTCGCGGACTTCGCTGCGCAGGCGAGCGTCGAGGTTGGACAGCGGTTCATCCATTAAGAACAGCCGCGGATTACGCACGATCGCCCGCGCCATCGCTACCCGCTGCCGTTGGCCGCCGGAGAGCTTCGCCGGTTTGCGATCGAGCAGCGCCTCCAGCTGCAGCATCTGCGCGACTTTATCTACCCGCGGCTGCCAGCCGCTTTTTTCTTCCTTACGCACCTTCATGCCGAAGGTGATGTTGTCGCGCACAGAGAGATGTGGAAACAGCGCATAGTTCTGGAAGATCATCGCAAAATTGCGTTCGCGCGGCGTGGTGTCGGTGATGTTCTCATCATGCAACCAGATTTCGCCTTCACTGACCTGATCCAGCCCAGCAAGCAGGCGCAGCAGGGTGCTTTTACCGCAGCCCGACGGGCCGACCAGCACCACAAATTCACCTTCGTGGATATCAAGCGACAGCGCGCTGAGCGCCGGTTTACCGTCGAAATGTTTACTGATGTTTTGCAGACTGAGCATAGTGGTTAGCGCTCTTCCGTTGGACAACTGATGTTTTCGTCGTACAGCCACGGCCCGGCGTAGTGGGCCAGCGAGTGCTGGTAGCTCACCCACTGTTCGCCGACCTGGCGGTGCATCAGGCACGAAGCCGGCGAGAGATCGTAATACGGGCGAGTGTCTTCGTGGCAATACGGTACCTGATGGACGGTGCCGGGGAGGGTGGAGATCAGCGCCTGGCGATACTGGGTCATGGTCAGGCTATGGTTATGGCCGCAGAAGATGCGCGTCAACGACGGGAAACGCTCCACCAGCGCCAGCAGACGGTGGCCGTTTTCGCAGGCAATCGGGTCCATCTGCGCGTTGCCCAGCGGCAGCGGCGGGTGGTGCATAAAGATCGTTGCCGGTTTGTCGCCGCCGTCAAACAGCTGCGCTTCCAGCCAGCTAATGGTCTCGTCGGTCAGCCAGCCTTTTGAAGTGCCGGCGCGGCTGGAGTCGATAAACAGCAGGCGGGTAGCGAAGTCGTCAACCGCATAGCGCATATTATTGGCATCGCTACCGAGCTGTGGGCACAGCGGCTGCAGGTACTCCAGAAACAGCGCTTTATCATCGTGATTACCGGGGATGAGATACAGCGGATAGTTCAGGCTGCCGAGGATCTGGCGGGCGACCTGATACTCCTCCGGGCGGCCGCAGTTGACGATATCGCCGCTCACCACCACCGCATCCGGGCGTTCGCGCAGCGCGTTAAGTTGAGAAACCACATCAGCATTGGCGGCATTGACGTCGATAAAGCCGTACAGCTTCTCGCCGCGGCTGCGGAAATGGGTATCGGAAATGTGCGCTAACAGCATGAATAACTCCTTATTTGATCCCGGAGAAGCCGAAGCTTCGCAGGAACTGTTTCTGGAAAAGGATGAACGCCAGCATCAGCGGCAGGCAGACCATCAGCGTCCCGGCGCCGATGGTGCCCCACTGGCCGCCGGATTCAGCGCCCATAGCGAAAGAGACCAGCCCGACCGTCAGTACCTGCTTATCGGGATCGTTGAGCATCATCAGCGGCCACAGGTACTCGTTCCAGTGGTAGGTAATGCTGACGGTGGCGAAGGCCAGCACCGATGGCCAGGACATCGGCAGCAGTACGCGGAATAGCACTTGCCACCAGCGGCAGCCCTCCATCAGCGCCGCCTCTTCCAGCTCTTTCGGGATGGCGAGGAACGCCTGGCGCATCAGAAACACGCCGAACGCCGAGGTAAAGTAAGGCATCATCACGCCGGTCAGAGTGTTGAGCAGGCCGAAGGTTTTCAGGGTCAGCATGTTCGGCACCATCATCACCACCGGCATGATCATCAGCTGGACGAGAAACAGCAGAAATAGCATTTTCTTGCCGCGAAATTCGTGGCAGGCGAAGACGTAGCCGGCGGTGGTGATGGTAAGTAGCTGCACGAAGAAAGTGCCGAAGGTAAAGATAAGGGTGTTGGCGTACAGGCTCAGCCAGTCGGCGCTGTCCCAGGCGTCGCGGAAGTTATCGAGGGTCAGCGGCAGGCGCGGCAGCAATGAGGCCATATCTTCGCCGAAGGTGGTGGCGCTGAACGAGGTCGCCAGCATCCAGATAAACGGGCTCACCCATAGCAGCGCCAGGCAGCACATGATTACCGTCAGGGTAAAGGGCTGTGAGCGACGCAGGCGCAACCACAGCGGACGCGCAGCGGCGGGCGAGCGGACCATCAGCGGCGAGATTTCAGCGCTCATAGTGGGCTCCTTTTTCCAGCAATTTCAGGTTAATCAGCGAGAAGGCAAACAGCCCGGCCAGCGTCAGGAAGGTGGCGGCGGAGGCTTTGCCGAGGTCGTGGGTATCCCAGGCGAGATTCTGGATGTAATAGAGCAGCACGGTCGTGGCGTTATCCGGCCCGCCGCGCGTCATCACCGCGACGTGATCAATCTGGGTAATGGAGTAAATCAGCGCGGTGGTGATAACAAAGCTCAGCGTCGGGCGCAGCAGCGGCAGCGTGACCTTAAAAAACACCTGGGTGCGGCTGGCCCCTTCCATCAGCGCGGCTTCCCGCGTTGAGGCCGGAATGCTCTGCAGCCCGGCGAGGAAAAACAGCATGTAGTAGCCAGCGAATTTCCACACGCCAATCAGCGCCAGCGCCAGCAGCGCGCTGTTGCTGCGCCCCAGCCAGTTGTTGTTCTGAGGGCCAAATAGCTTCGCCAGATAGTGATCGAGCAGGCCGAGACCGGGCATAAAAATAAACAGCCACAGCGCGGCGGCGCTGACCATTGGGATAATCATCGGGAAGAAAAAGGCGGTGCGCAACCAGCGGTTGACGCGGTGATTCTCGCTCAGCGCCACCGCCAGCAGCAGAGCGAGCGTCACACCGGGTACCACCGTCAGCAGGATATAGAGCAGATTATTGACCAGCGATTGCCAGAAAACGCCGTCGGCAAACAGGCGGGCGAAGTTATCCAGCCCGACGTACTGTGCGCCGTCGCTGGCCATGCGGGTATCAAACAGGCTGTCATAGACCGAACGGCCAAGCGGAAACCAGGTAAACAGCAGTAAAAACAACAGGGAAGGCGACAGTATCAGCCAGGGGAGCCAGCGCTTATTCATGGTGACGGGCGTCTCGTTCAGGCGTTTATGGAAGCCCGGATTGTGGGAAGCGATGACTACAGGGGAATGGCGGGGAGATGACGGTTTGATGAAGCAAGAAGAAAAGCGCCGGGCGCACGGGACGCCCGGCGGTAAATACCAATCAGAAGTCGGCTTTTAGTACCGCGCGATAGCGGGCTTTGCCTTCGCGCACGTGCTTCAGGGCTTCGTTAATTTGCGACATCGGGAACAGTTCGGTGGTTGGCGCCACTTTGCTACGCCCGGCGAATTTCATCAGCTTACGCAGTTCGGACGGGTTACCTGTCGCCGAGCCGGAGATGCTGCGGTCGCCGCCGATCAGGGTAAAGGCCGGAACCGGGAATGGCTTCATTACCGCGCCGACGGTGTGGAAGTTGCCGCCGTAGGCCAGCGCCTGGAAGTACGGTTGCCAGTCGAGATCCACCGCCACGGTGTTGATGATCAGATCGAACTGACCGGCCAGCGCGGTTAACGCCTGCGGATCGCGGCTGTTCACCACGCGGTCGGCACCCATTGCCAGCACTTCCTGCTCTTTCGCCGGGTTGGAACTGAAAGCGGTCACTTCCGCCCCCATCGCCCGCAGCAGTTTAATCGCGATATGGCCGAGGCCGCCGATACCAATCACGCCGACGCGGCTGGTAGCGGTAACGTGGTGGGTCAGCAGCGGTTTGAAGACGGTGATACCGCCGCACAGCATCGGGCCGGCGGAAGCCAGATCGATGCTCTCCGGCAGCGGGATCACCCATTGCCAGTCGGCGCGCAGCTTATCGGCGAAGCCGCCGCGGTTCATAATGGTCGGTACAGAGCCTTCCAGGCAGTTGATCTGATTGCCGCTGATACAGGCGTCGCAGTGGCCGCAGCTGCGCGCCGTCCAGCCGATCCCGACCTTCTGACCAATCTTCAGCCCTTTATCCCGTGCCGCGCTGCCCAGCGCCGCCACCCGACCAATAACCTCGTGACCGGCGACCAGTGGGTAGCTCGACATGCCCCATTCGTTGTCGATCATCGACAGGTCCGAATGACAAATCCCGCAGTACTCCACTTCGACTTCAACATCTTCCGGCAACAGTTCGCCGGCATCGTACTCCCACAGCGACAGATCGGCGCCCGCTTCTTTGGCGGCGTAACTTTTAATGATGCTCATGTTTGTTTCCTTGGGGTTGGCGTAGTAACGAAGAAAGTGTAGAGCATGGCAACAGGCGTCGCTTGGCATTAGGAGGGGTGGATAAGCGGGCGGACCAGCCGCCCGGGAGACGGTCAGCGGCTGGCAAGCGGCCACTGATTGAGGCGGATACCGCGCTGCGGCGCGCTCTCGGCAAAATCATCCAGCACCGCCTGCACATCCGGGTCAAGATAGCCGACGTTATCGTGCTCGACGATCACCACGCTCTTTTCCGGAATTTTCGCCAGCAGCGCCAGCAGATGTGGATTGTGTAAAAAGGTCAGGTTTTGCTGGATGCGCAGCACGTAGTGGTCGTCGTAGCGCGCCAGCTGCAGCGAATGGCGATGGCTACGCCAGATGCTGAACGCCACCTGGGTGGCGAGGCCAATCCCGATCCCCGCCAGCATGCCGAAGCCGATAATCCCGCCAATGGTGGCAAGGAAGGGGACGTACTGTGCGGCGCCCTGGCGGAACTGTTCAATGAACAGCCGCGGCGTCGCCAGCTTATAGCCGGTGTACAGCAGTACGGCAGCGAGGCTGGCGAGTGGGATTAACGTCAGCAGGCCGCTAAACCACAGTCCGCAGATCAGTAGCAGCACGCCGTGGATAAAGATCGACAGTTTGCTTTGAGCGCCGTTGCTGACGTTGACCGAGCTGCGGACGATGACCGCGGTGATCGGCATCGCCCCTAGTACGCCGGAGAGCAGGTTGCCGACGCCCTGGGCGACCATTTCGCGGTTCGGCGAAGGCGGCGGATTTTGCGGACGCAGTTTTTTCAGCGCCTCCTGACTGAGCAGGGTTTCGAGGCTGGCGACCAGCGCGAGGGTCAGTGCCACCACCCACACCGACGGATTACGCCACGCGCTCCACGCAGGAGACTCCAGCTCGCCCAGCAGATCGCCGAGGCTACCGAACTCCGGCAGGGTAATGCGCGGCAGAGCGGCAAGCTGCTGCGGCGCGGCCTGGGTCATTAATACGGTGGTGGCACAACCGAGTAGGACAGCGATCAGCGGGCCGGGGATCCAGCGCAGGCTCTTCACGCGGCGGATAAGCGGCGAACCCCACAGCCATAGCACCAGCAGGCCGCCCAAGGCGACGGCGATAGCACTGAGGGAGAAGGTGGCGTTACCCTGCACGATATCGGCGAGCTCGGTCTCTTCTGCGCTGCCAAGCGCGACGGGGATCTGCTGCATAATCAGCAGGATGCCGATTGCCGCCAGCATACCTTTGATGACGCTGGCGGGAACCAGCGAGATAAAGCGCCCGGCCCGCAGGATGCCGAACAGCAGCTGCAGCACGCCGGCCAGCACCAGCGCCATCAGGAAGACGGAGAAGGAACCCAGGGATTCAATAGCTGCGACGACGATGGTGACCAGTCCGGCGGCGGGGCCGCTGACGGCGAAGCGGGAGGGGCTGAGGGCGGTGACGACCAGGCCGCCGATGATACCGGTTAGCAGACCGACAAAGGGCGGTAAGCCGCTGGCCTGGGCGATGCCGAGGCACAGCGGCAGGGCGACAAGGAAGACGACAATGCCTGCGAGAGAGTCCTGACGAAGAGTATTCATGGGGCATGCTCCTGAGGTGAGAGGTGTTCGACGAGAGTGGTCAGATGGCCGGATGCCAGATCGTAGACGCAGCCGTGCAGGCTGAGCGGCCGTCCGCTGGCGAGCAGCGTCTGTACGGGTTCACAGTCAAGCAGGCGGCTGAACTGGGCGCGAACGTTGGCCTCCACCAGGGCGTTGAGCGCTTCGGCCGCGTCGGCGTCAGGGTCAGTGTCAGTGAGCGTCAGAGTAGCGATATCACCCTGCAGGGTATCGCGCAGCGAGCCGATGCGGCGGGCCAGCGCCGAGGACTCACGGGCTAGCGGCATCTCCGGCAACGAGAGCGCCGCCTGCACGCCGCCGCAGCCGTAGTGGCCGCAGAGCACCACCCGTTCGACCTCGAGATAGTGGAGGGCATATTGCAGTACGCTCATAAAGTTGTCGTCGGCGGGGTCAATCATGTTAGCGATATTGCGGTGGACGAAGAGTTCGCCGGGATGGCTGCCGGTGAGCACTTCGGCGGGAACGCGGCTATCGGAGCAGCCAATCCACAGCGAATGTGGCCGCTGCCCGGCCACCAGTTTTTCAAAATATTCCGGGTCATGCTGGCACTTCTGCAGCGCCCAGCTGCGGTTACGCGCCAGTAAAGGTTTTAAGGTAGTCACAGTCTTTCTCCTGAGTAAATTCACCGAGTGAAGATGTCCATCGAGACTCGTACAGCGACTAGTAAAAATAGTATTTACCGGAACTTTCACGCCTGAGGAAAATCCTGGAATAAAGAGCGAAAACAAAACTTTTCATTAATGTAAAGTTATAAAAATATTGACGTAATTAATAAATCCTTAAGGATTGCGGTAATAAGAAAAAGCGATGGAGTAGTTTTTTATGGAATATATAAATCAATTACATTAATTATTCTGGAATCTTATATTGAGTGTTTGAGGAAGCGTAAATGCTTATGGTTGGCGGCGATAAAACGTTGACGCGATGAGGGTGTAATGTGAGATGGGTTTGAGAAAAATTGGAGCGGGATTGTGATGTGTTGGTCGTAGGGGCAGGGAAGCTAAGGCCAGGGAGCCGGTTTGCTGCGCATTGATGGGTAAAAATGTGACGCCGCACCGCTCGTTTATGGGATTACGCTGTTTTTTTCAACACTTAGCACGACTGATGCACGCTGTCGCTTGCATGGCGGCTATCGACAGGTATAATCCAAAACGTTTTCCGTATCCCTTCAGTGCCGAAGTGGCGAAATCGGTAGACGCAGTTGATTCAAAATCAACCGTAGAAATACGTGCCGGTTCGAGTCCGGCCTTCGGCACCATACAAAGCTTTTTTTAAGTCTACTAACGTCTACTTTAGTCCATAAAAACAGTAAGTTAAGCATGTTTCTGGCTTTTCTTAGTCTGTCTACGTCTACTCAATTCCTTGAACATATACCAACTGATGATGGTATAACTGATGGTATTCCCGGTTCGATTGATTTTGGTACCAACACTGGAGGTATCAACTGATGGCTCTCACGGATATCAAAGTTAGGACTACCAAGCCCTCTGACAAACCCTTCAAACTTACTGATGGGCAGGGTATGCACCTGCTGGTCAACCCCAATGGTTCAAAATACTGGCGTTTACAGTATCGCTTTAATGGAAAGCAAAAGATTCTGGCATTAGGTGTCTACCCTACGGTGTCACTTGGCGAAGCTCGCAGAAAAAGAGATGTAGCCAAAAAGTTGGTATCTGATGGTATCGACCCTTCTGAGAAGAAAAAAGCAGACAAGATCGAGCAAAGCGAAGCCCTGACATTCGAAGCTGTTGCAAGGGACTGGCATACTGCCTGTAAAAGGAAATGGTCAGATTCCCATAGTGAGAGGGTTTTAAAGAGCCTTGAAGATAACCTTTTCTCTTCCATAGGAAAGAGAAAAATAGCCGAGCTTAAAACCAAGGATCTCCTCGTTCCGATCAAGGTTGTTGAAGCTTCTGGACGGTTAGAAGTAGCAGCCCGTCTACAACAACGAACCACAGCAATTTTGCGATATGCCGTCCAGAATGGCTTAATTGACTATAATCCGGCCCAAGAAATGTCTGGGGCTATTGCTGTAGCAAAAAGAACCCACAGGCCAGCTTTGCCATTCGAACGATTCTCAGAACTCTTAGAACGAATTGATAACTTCAAAGGTAGGAAACTCACTAAGTTAGCCGTAAAGCTGACATTGCTCATTTTTATTCGTTCCAGTGAACTCAGATTCGCAAGATGGTCGGAAATCGATTTCGAGAATGCAATGTGGACTATTCCCGCTGAACGAGAACCACTACCCGGAGTGAAACATTCGCACCGTGGTTCGAAAATGCGAACTCCACACCTTGTTCCTTTGAGTTGTCAGGCATTGGCTGTGTTGACGGAAATTAAAGAGATCAGCGGTGATCATAAACTCGTGTTCATTGGCGACCATGATTTCAGAAAGCCTATGAGTGAAAATACGGTAAACAAGGCTTTGAGGTCTATGGGCTATGACACAACCGTGGAGGTCTGTGGACATGGGTTCAGGGCTATGGCTTGTAGTGCCTTGATTGAATCCGGTTTGTGGTCGAAAGATGCTGTTGAACGGCAAATGAGCCATCAGGAGCGGAACTCAGTTCGTGCTGCCTACATACATAAAGCAGAGCACCTTGATGAGAGAAAGCTTATGTTGCAGTGGTGGGCCGATTATCTTGACCTCCTTAGAATACGACAAGTTTCACCATTTGATTTTAAAAGGATTTAACTATTAATAAGTAGTTAAGTAATCGCTCTCCCTTATCAACCTTGTTAAGGGAGAATTAATTCAGATAAGCAGTGTTAACTCATTCAAGCTTTGAATATAGTGGAGGGATTAATGAAAGTAGTAAGCCCTTATGAAGAATTAAAAAGCTGGTTTAGTCTCGAAAACTATGAGCAGTTAAAATCACTTACAATCAAAGAACTGCATACTGAGCTTGCCTTTAGAGAAGCGATTTTCGACAGTGTAAATTTTGGATGGGAAGATGATAATCAAAATTTAAGATCTATCCTTGAAGGTAATCCTATTTTAAGCACACAAGATAATAATCATGGTCATTTTGGCAAGGGCCAAAGACATGTTGCGCAGGTTAGCTTCGGTGATATAAAAAAATTAGAGAACAAGTTAATAATGTTTAGCATGGATTTTTTTGAAGAAAATGGCGATTTCAAAAAAGAGTTGAAAAAGAAGCCAATAACAAAAACTATGAGAGACTTTTTTCTTAACCAAAATAGCAGTAAGATGTATGTTTCATTTGATTTAGGAATGTCCAGCGATGAAGAAATTATAACAGCCTTACAAACGATGCTACCCATTCTCAGGAAAGAATATGAAATTGAGCCAGTAAAAACAGAAAAAATTGGACTGGCAAAAATAAGAAAGCTTGTCGATTACAATATTATCCCAATGATGGATTTATTGATTTGGGCAAAATTTAAAAAAGTAAAAATCTCAAATATGGTCTTGTCTCGTGTCTTGTATCCCGACTTTACAAGTGAGATCAGAGGAGAAGATCACATTAAAGATACAGACAGGCCTGTTGCAGAGAAGTCATTGAATGGAGAAACAACCCGTAGTCTCGAATACTTTATCAGCAAAAACAGCCATCTCCTCAACATACCGATTTCTGAACTCGGCTCTTTCTAGTTGTAAATCATCATGTTAATTGTCAAGGGGAGGGCGTAAATATTTTTCTTCCCCAGAATTTCCTTTCATTCTTCCCTCATCTAACTTTTCAGTTATCAGCATTCCCTTCATAGATACAAATCTGTGAGGCTAATATCTCCGTAACGGAAACGGAGGAGACAGCCAAATGAATACAATCAATCAAAGCTTAATTCGTTTACCAGAAGTCTTGAAACGAACTGGTTTCGGCAAAGCCTGGATCTATCGTCTGATCAGTGAAGGTCGGTTTCCGGCACCAGTGAAGATCGGTGTTCGTGCCGTTGCTTTTGTCGAGAGTGAAGTTGACGAGTGGGTTCAATCAGTTATCGAAACAAGTCGAAATAATGTTGCTTAGTTAATTTGGGGAGACATGTTATGAATATCGAAGAATTTGTGAGTGAAGATAACCATATGTGCAATTTAGGCGATGATCTTTTTTACAAGATCTTCGAGTTGGGGGCAATCTATGATTTACCTGATAATGAATTTAACAGAAAGATTGTTTACTGGTTAAGCCAGTATTTAGTAGGGAATCTAAGGAAACCGTTAGATGAGATCTCTGAGCTTAATGCTTCCAAACAGATATATGTTTACGAGACCTGGTTCTCGTTAATTAAATGCCCTGATGAAATGAAACTTTTGGCGAAGCGGATAATTCTATATTTATTGGATTAATAAGTTTTTATGAAAATGTAAGGTTTGGATGAATATTTTTGCTTAAAACTTTACAGAATAACTTACATTATTTTTATGACCGTTTATTCGCAAGGCAGTGAGATAGTTTTCGAGGTATTAGGTGTACATAATTTATACTAGATCTACCAGATGATAATTTGACAGGAATATTCGCCTAT